>Ga0302185_10001866_pt1 | contig 14283 bp, 8 predicted proteins | sample II_Bog_E1_1_FD_200231 | JGI IMG/M metagenome (GOLD analysis project Ga0302185, IMG submission 200231) | Peat permafrost microbial communities from Stordalen Mire near Abisko, Sweden - II_Bog_E1_2 | ecosystem: Environmental > Terrestrial > Soil > Wetlands > Peat | place: Sweden: Abisko, Stordalen... | reverse complement strand
TTCACTATATACAAGATTATCCACCAGATGAGGACCGTTGCCACCATCAACCATCCTTCAATTTATATTACTAAATGCAGAGATGAATTAGTACTCGTGTGTAATATTTGAGAGGCGTAAGATAGTTTGATTGAATAATTATCCAAGCCTAATACTGAGGAGGGTTAATTGATATTTATATATAGGGCGTATCCACTATAAATGGCTCCTAAAATTATGATCAACAGGATGATGCTTTTCAATTTTTGGAAAAGGAGGTAAGCAGCGATACCAACTGTAGGAAATTTATGAAACTCAGTGCAAACAGGAATCTATTTTTATTGAATTACCAAGCCACAATCTTCGCAATAATCATGCTTGTGATCATGTTATAGAATTATAGCTATTTAGGAGTTAATTTTACTTTCCGTTTCCTAAATATCGCTACAGCCTAACTTGTTGGCATACCGGTGTCGCTAAGCCAACTAATTAGATGGAAATTTGAGTAAATCCACGAGTATATACGTGACTTCCTTTTGTATATCGGATGAGTATGTATGAAAATTAATCTGTAGTTCTTCCTCAATAAACTTGGGCAATTAACGTTCTTGTGGCTAATTTAATTTTTGCTCTTCCTGAGTGAAATTTAGATATGTTTATCTGTCATTGGGGACTTTTGGTAATGGCGTGACAACCCGCTTCTGTCTTTTCCTCATAGAGTTATTACGTCAATTTGATATTTATGTAATTATCATTTTAAATCAGGGGTTATTCGGTCAGAAGGATTATAAACTTGAATGGGATTTATTTAAGTATTTGCCCTCACAATGAGAAATAATATTGTTATAAATGTAAAACCAGAGGAACTATCCCATATATTAATCTTATACTTTGACTCCCACCACCGATCAATTCAGCAGCATCTATATACTATCAAATTTAGAAGCAGAACCCAACACTGGAGACTCACCACAATATGAAGTTACAAATTCGCAAATCAATTAGCATTTGTTTAAAGATAAATAATTCAGCCAAGCTCACCTTGAGTAATAGACCTTCAGCAATAATAGCCAAACTTAAGAAAGTATTGAGTGCGAAAGTTCAGGCGATTAGCACAACTAATCGGGAAACAAAATGATGGTATCCTCCATCGAGTAAATGGTAAATTAATATTAGCGTAAGTTAAAATTAGATGAGGACATGAAGAAAGGCATGAGTATGAACAATATTTTATGTCTGGATCAATATGACCTCACTATGAGCCAATAGTTTAAAATTCAAGGTGTGCATGGAGGGGGTAATGCTGGAAACATGCATAAGTCAAATGAGACAACCTTTGATAGAGGAAGGGACAGAGTATTTCCCTGCAATCCCTTTTTGAAAAAACGTGTGGATGATTATTAAGCTTAATAATTAACCAAGGGCAATAAGGATAAATTTTGGTCATAAATTTATCAATAGTGCCAAAGAGTCAGATAGAAACTAACAGAGATAAAACAATACAATCATCAGTTATAAACAATCTATTAGGTGCTAACAAAATATACAGGTAATCTCAGTCATAAAGATAATATTTTAAAAGGACATATTGGGCGGGATGATGTTGATGGTCGCCTTCTAAAAGAGATGATTGGAAGATAAATGGCAAAAAGAAATCCATGATATATTTATTCAATTTTATTTATTTATACAGGCTAGAATATTGCATCGAAGTGGAGGTAGTGTCTAATTGCCAAGTCAATTATAATATTCAAAGAATGAGCAATTATCCCAAAATTAACTTCAGTACCCATTAAACAGCCAACAGGGATCTTAAACTCATCAATATCTTTCTTCAGAATTCCTTCGAACCAACCGTTTAGCCTCGATCGGCTGCGGAGCTCTCTAATATCATAAAGAATAGGCTGGCTAAAAACTCGAAAAGTAAAGATCAGAAGAATCTCTGTAGATAGTGGCTGGCCAATAAAGGAATAAACATTCAGCCACTCTTGTCCATGGTTGCAAAAAAGCGCAAAAAGGATGATGACTAATTTGAAAATAAGCACTCGAAATAAGACTTCATGAAAAATGTTATCTATCAGCCGCTTTTACTCAATCAGGAAGATTACCTCGCTAAAACGATTGATTTTTACTCCAATAATCTCAAACAATATGCTGCTACTAACCGACATTGCAGAAAGAAAATGATAGATGAGCTCATGAACAGATTGAACAGCGGATAAAGCAGCATCCTATAAAGAAGTTAAAGCTACCTTCCCATGGTGAGTCGGGTCCAATCAAGGGACATGAAGAAAAGACAAAAATACATAGCTTTGCTCAATCATCTGATGAGCAGATAACGATAGATAAAAGAAGTCAGCTAAACAGGAAATACCCAAAATAATATTTCCGTCCATTGGATTGAGTCTTTCTGCGACATCATTGAACACAAAATTTGGAAAGTACTGTTCGAGCAGTTCAAAAATGTTAATTTTGCAGATCACTTCCACGCCATTACGAAAAGACTGATGTTAAATTCACTTAAAATTGTGCAGAGCTAATTCAACGAAGAACTTCCCCTCAATAATGAAGGTTTAAACTATTACCTTCAGCATAAATATCTTTCGCTGTTTGAAAATTAAGCAGAGTATATCATCGATCCTCAACACGGATCCTTGTGGGGTAAAGTTTTTCTACTTTATCGGGCTGGAAGAATCACTTAAGTCATCAAACTGCTAGATCGATGCCAACAAAATAGGCTGGCTCAGAATATCACGGCAATGGAGGAAAACATTAGATTAGGCAAGCCTGAAAAACACTTTGTACAGAATGATTTCGAGGAAAGAGATGTTTTTAGAGATCAACTTTTCTATGCACTTGGAGGAGAACGTAAATACTCATCCGATGTCCTTAGTGATCCCTTAACTCTCGATTGTGTCTGGATTCTCCTTAGAAATACTGGTATTTTTTACGACACTGATTATGAATAATTCAAGGAGATACGGACCAAAATGATAGAATTTTACAGAAATAATGATCTGTAAGCTCAATCATTATTCTTTAGAATCTATTTGCTAGATTATGACAGTGTTATACAACTCGGAGAAAACTAAATTCTGGACAAAGACGACTTTGTGCACTTCCTCATAACTCTATCCAAATATCCCAAACTCGTCACCAATCTGAGTTTCCTTTAGCAGCGACTCACCTAACAGGCAATATCCTATTCAATGTAGCTGATCCAATAAAATAATCCGAATTATATCTTTTACTTACTTCAAATACCATGCGATAAATTCATTGATGAGGCAAGCTCCATCATTGTCTCAAGCCAGCTCTATGATAAGATTGACTGGGCGTTATTTAAGAAGTATCAAGGAGAAGAATACTTTTATAATTTTATCAGATTTACAACTGAAAAGTATGTCGAAAATACTTGCAATTTTATGATAGGGGCAAAGAAAATTAGGAAGTTTACTGGTTCTCTAGGCCTATCTTTGGATCTATTGTCCAAAATGCTCATAAAGCACATCACTCAATAGAAGATATTCGATGGCGAGGAAGTATCTGAAGCTTTGCTCAATTTCTAAAAATGGTTAAGCGAAACTAATTCCATTGATAAAAGCTACTACAAGATGTTAGAATTGTTCAGCAGTTAGAGAAAACTAACCAAGATGCTGGTCAATCGAAATTATGAATAAATTGAATCCTTTTTGCTCAAGAGTCAATTTGTTATGGCGAGCATCGATTTTCATTACGCGAAAATGTTTTAAAAATTGATTGAACTAAAAGGCATTTCAGTCTATTTTATATTTATCAGGGCTCTTCTGAAGGGTGCAGAAATTGTTCTCAGCAAAAACGACAGATTATAAGAGTTGAGAGGCTATCGATATGAAATGCTAAAAAATTGTAAAGCTTTACTGGAACACTAAAAATTTGAAGAGATTGGTAGATAACAATCTGCAATAAAACTGATAGATGATTTGAATCGCAGTCTGCTGAATGATCGTGACCAGCCATTCGGATCTTATTTTTGATGATGTATCTCTATGATAGCATCTATAATATTGCTATTTTGTATTTTTTAGCTTTCCCTCTTCATTTGCTGTTTAAGCAATTCTCAAAGGCAAGAATATGGTCATATATATCCTATCGTAAAATTATTGCAGATGGGATGAACTGCCATGGTTTGTGAATCTGGCTGCTTGATGAATAAGCTGATGAACCCAACTACTTTTAATAATTAATAATAGCATAGAACAAAATGGCAATTGAGCTCAATCTTAAAAATTTCGATCGCAATAGATTAACCACCCAACCGGTATATACATCCATGATAGCTGACAAATATTCAGATCACTTGAAGAATGATAGCTATGTTCCTACTCAATATCGATAGAAATTTTCACCCAACTTAAAGTATTCAGACGCGAACAGATTCAGGGAATTGCGAAACAACAGGAGCTGTACAGAGTTTTAACTTAAAAACCATTTAGGCTACAAAAAAGAAGTTACCAAGCCCAGGTAAACCATAGAGGAAGTACCCAGATCCACCAAATTATTATATGAACGCAAGGAGGAAGGGCGAAAGTGGGCAACGGTCAAAGATATCGATCCTAAAATTTCAAAACCGACATACGATTACCCAACAGTTGGTCTACACAAAAAGACAAACCCATTTCTTCCTAAATAGAAAATAAGTGATTTTTTAAAAATAAAACTATTGGGCAATGGTAAATTTGGAGATGTTTATCTCGTCAAGTACATCAGTTGTAAGATAGGCATAAAAAGACTGGCTTCTTAGCAGCGCTAAAAACAATCAGAAAGATCGATGTTATCAGTGATAACTCAGATTAAAACAGGAAGGCAATTAATCAATTGACCAGTGAGATTAAAATTCAATGCTTCATGAACCATCCGAATCTCATAAAGCTATACGATTTCTTTCACGACTAACGATGCGTTTATCTTTTACTGTAATTAGCCTGTGATGGTCATTTGTTAGATCTACTCACGATGAATCATACCTTTTCATAGGAAAGCACAGCCATAGTTGTAAAATAAATTGTTGCGGGAGTCGATTATATGCATAAAAAAGATGTTATTCACAGAGATTTGAAGCTGTAGAACATTGTATTTTCTCATGTATGTTTGTGATTATTGAGGGAATGGCCAAGATATGCGACTTCGGCTGGTCTGTTTACTGCCCCAGAGATTTTAGGACAACCTTTTGCGGAACTCCACTCTATCTGTCTCCTGAAATATTAACAGGACATCACTACAATAAAAAAATAGATACTTGGGCGATTGGCACCATAGCCTACGAAATTTTCACTTCTGAAAATCCATTCAATATCACAAAAAAAAGTGAATTGTCAAAGATAGTCACAGAGGATTTCTAAATGCAAAAAGGTTCTCCTGAGCTGAGAAGTTTTATTACATTCATCCTGCGAAAAGACCCATCCAAAAGACCGGATACCGACACAATTAAAAAACACCCATTTCTTGTAAAATACAAGGATCTTGAGACCTCAGAGGAGCTGTGCAGGTGCAAGAAGATCACGAAATATAAAAAATAGTACATACTTTGATTTTGTATTACTAATTCTTAGGGCGTCTGCTTTCCGTCAAATTTTATTATGGACATTCACGCGTGAATATATAGTACACATCACTTTTTCACCGACAGACCCACTGAAAATTTTTTAGCCTTTGCTGCGTTGTATACGCGATAGGGCAATTTAATTGGACTGAAGTTGTTCAGATTTTGGTCGAAAAGGTTGAAGTTATACTTTTCCAGATTTTAAAGATAATACTCAGTCTAGACTCCTCTCAGGAATGCACGAAACGAATGTTCAGGGAAAGACTTTGGGTTTTCCTCGTAGATTTTAACAGCCATTTCAAAAGCCTTCTTAGCAAAGGAAGCAATTTCTAGTACACCATCGAATAACTCCTCCGAGGGTTTTCCATAGACTCGGTCCCAAATGTTTTTAGTGGTGAGATTGTACTTAATAAGAATTTCTTATGGTAGTAAAATTCTATTGTTTCGGAGTGAATAGGGGACTCTCCTTAAATATTCACAGATGCCTATCTAAATTAACGATGAACTACTGCTTGTCCAAGATAGCTGATGACATCTTTCATATGTTAGTTGCTAATTTCCATCCTCATTAACTCGAGTGTAAGAGCAATCAGCGTACTTTTCGAGTCGTCTGCCATTTTGCGCATTTCTCCCATTGTTGAGATGCATCGGTTGTTTATTTACTGAGCCCTTACATTGATCATTCTGTAAAAATAGCCGCTAGTGAGAGGATTGGTGTTAATAGCATGGTGCAAACAAATTGAGATAGGTTCGGGTTGAGGTTTTTGTCCGCTATATATTTTGTTCAGTGACTCCTTCCAAAAATTGAGCTTTCCGAGGGCTGGATAAGGAGAGTGCTACCAAGAGAAGGCTACCTTGCATTTTCTGATATTTTCATCAGTTCCATATCAAAGAGATTAAGCGTGTAGTAATGCATTCGAAGATCAACGGGGAGATAGCTGGCAAGCATATAAGTGACCCATGTCCTCGTTCTTAGTGTTTCCTCCACATGTTTTTGTGACTTTTTGAGTTCATCCTGTGTAAATTGCTAAACACTGGAAAAGGACGTGACAAATCTCTTGATATTTTTGGTGGTTTGCCTTGCGAATATAAACATTGATTATTAACTAGCTAACTTAAGATTTAGTCAACAAAAGAAACATGATATATTATTGTCAATTTTGTGCTGAGTTGTTGTCAAGTCGATCGTATCCAACCACAGACAAATTTTGATTTATTTGTATAATCTAATTAGCGAATATCAAGATAGGAGGATGGAGAACGTATCTTACCATATCGATCGAGACCTGTCATTTCTTTCTTAAATTAAAAAAAAGAGAATGTGGAGGAATCCCATTTTCATCATGATCTACCTCATCTCAGCTGCCATCTTAGCACTCACTTATTACTCCATAAAAGCTATTCAACCAGCAACACGTTTCCACAATAAAAATTATGTAAGTTCGATATTCTCTTCAACTCCCTTTCATTCCGGAGAGGTTCATTATTCAAGAATGCCGAGGTAGTATTGGTAGCATCGTATCCAGATGATAAAAGCTATGGGACTCAATACCCTCAGCGTATATGTGATGTGGAACTATCATTAACAAGAAAAGGGAGTATTTGATTTTACCACTGAAAATAGAGACTTAGCTGGGTTTTTGGCACTCGCCCAAAAATATAATATGGACGTTTTGATGAGGCCTGGACCCTATGTATGTGGAGAATGGGATTTCGGAGGTCTTCCCGCACGTTTATTGGGAGTAGAAGATCTCTAAATCCGAACAAATAATACTCTGTATGAAGAGGAAGTGAAAATTTACTTTGAAACTTTAGCGCCCATTATAAGGCCTTTCCTCTAAATAAACGGCGGAAACATTGTTCTGATTCAAATTGAGAATGAGCTTGGATCATTTAATAACAATTCAGTTCACACACAAAATTTGCTAAAAATGTGGAAGGATTTGAATGTTGAATGTGAGTTTTACATTGAGGATGCTTATAGAAATTGGCAGAAGCATTATTGGCCTGGTGCGCACATTGGTATTAGCAGTGGTGAGCCCAATATGTCGGATTATACACTTATCTTATCATCTCCCGAAAGGGATAATTCAACCATCGTATTTGGAGGTGAAATTTACACAGGGTGGCTGACTCATTGGGGAGAAAAGTAGATGAATGGAAGAAATGTTACGGAATTAGTGGATGAGGTAACAACACTCGTCTTCGGTGGTTACTCTCTCAACCTATTTCTTGCTTATGGAGGGACGAACTATGGGTTGACTGCAGGTGCAAATGGTTTTTTTAACAATGATTATATGCCACACATCACCTCCTATGACTACGATTGCCCCATAAATTAGCAGGGTCGGCCAACTAGCAAATATCATGAGCTAAGAGATATTTATTATCTTTACAACTAAGGTTTCGTATATGACATCCCTGAACCTATTAAATCAATTTCAATACCACCTTTTTCACTCGAATTGTAGGCTAACTTATGGCAAAATCTGCAATAGCCTAGCCTTATTAACTCTAACTTGACTTATTTTTAAAGCGAAGACCTTAAAATGTACAATCAAGGTATAGTCATCTACGAAACCTTTTTGCCTTTATTAAAAGAATATTAGTTTTAAGTTATTGTTCACGACTATGCTTTCTTTTACGTTGATGATGTCTTAGTAGAGATAGTAAACAGGACAAAGTAACCTCGTTACAACATTACACTTAACTGTCGAAAACCTGGATGCAATCTAAAAGTGTTGGTGTAAGCTATGGGACATATAAACTATCATGAGGTGCAAAAGTATGATAGGAAAGGGCTGCTGTCTATTGTAGAGCTAAATTAGACTGAATAGATGGCTGTTTAATTGAAATGGAACATCACTAAAGTGCCCATTGATACTGAAGTGTTAGAATGGACTAACATTCGAGGATAAATCTCTTTTCCAACTTTGATGAAGGGCACATTCAATCTGACAGAGGTCGGAGACACATTTTTTGATATGACAAAATACTAAAAAGGATACTTATGGGTAAACAATCGCTTGCTTGGAAGGTATTGGAACATTGGCCCTCAAAAAAGATTGTATTGTCCAGGAGTATGGCTCTTATAAGGATAAAATAAGATTGCTGTCCTGTAGCTTCACACGGACAAACCACAATAAATAACCGGCTTTTAAACTCAAGCTTAATGATGAATTTCTCAATGTTGAGTGAATTATGTATTTTTGTATATTTCCATGATTGCATGCTAATTAAATGAGATTGCATCCACGTTGTGATTATAATATTAACCATGAACAAATAAATTGAAGGTGCAGTGGAGAGCGTCAAGCAATTCTACGGTGAGAGTCGTCGCTTCCTGGAAGTGTGCGAGAAGCCAGATGTCGCAGGTATCCATAATATAAGTCAGAATTCAAGAAGATTGCCACTTCCTGCGCCATTGGATTCGCCATCATGGGAGGCATCGGATATATCGTCAAGCTTCTCTTCATCCCCATCAACAATATCATCCTCAGTTGATCTCATCGAATTATTCGTTTATTATCACAATTTCCTTATTTACATAGATGCATGTATCATCGCAAACTTACGAGGCCAGCAGCCACTAGCCTCAGTAATAGAGATTGTATGAAGAGTAAAATCGTTATAAACATCAAATATTTTGCTTGCTTTCTGTAAGTAGTTGTTCATTTATCGCTGTTTTTTGGAGCTAAGCTGGAAAAAAATACTTTTCTACTGCTTTCAAACCAACTCTTGAATTTTTAGTTTCTTTTCAGGAACAACTGCCGATCAAGTTTGATATTTTTGCCAAAATCGGCGCTTCTGTCTTGGATTTGCATTGGCTTATTAAATTTAAACTGATTCTATTTGTTTTGCTGTACTATTCTATTCTTTTCATTCAAAATCGCAGCAATTTATGATACAAAGCTTTCGTTATCCTTTTTAATTTTATCTTTAAGATCTACCTTTTTAACTAAAGAGTCAAAACATGAGGATGATTCAATCTAAAGTGTGTGTGCTCGTAATTTGCCTTCAGTCTTTAGTCTCATTCTTCTCTACCTTGTTTGACTTTAATTACAACTTTAATTTTATTATTGTGGCCTTGAAACACATTAAGAGTTTAGTATACGCTTTTTGAGAGACTTTATCTCCAATCCTCTCTTCGTTCGTTTACGAGCAATAAGAACAGTTTATTATTTGAGGCGAGCACAGCTGAGATGCAGCTTTAAATTTGATGTCATGTGAGCCATATCTGACTCACTAAAATTCAAACACGAGATAAAAGCAGTTTTATTGATAGGCTCTGAAATATCGTCAGGAGAAATTACTGACCTTGTATGAGGACACCCAGCTGAGAATTTATCAGTTTTATATAATTTGAGGAAAGATGACAAGTTGTTTTTGTAGCCAAATATTTTTTTATTAGGCTTGGCAACTCTCAAAAAACGTTGTGGGAGGTGACTACTCTCCTATTTCCATGGTTCGATCTGTTAACTGGATTATCTTTAATGATATTGTTTATTCTTTTTTTTCATGAATAATAACCGTAAATATATCAGGCTTGGCAGATCTATTTATCAAATCAGAAGATGAAGAATGTTTTCTTCTTTTTCTTTTCTTTTTATTTGTCATTACTTGCCTCAGTTCTCAGAGGAGATTAAGCTTTTAATTAGAGGGGCGCTTAGATTTATACTGATTGGAAATATCCATGTTCTAGAGCTTGAGCAGGACTAATTCTCGTTTATGGAGAAAGAATTAGCATTTACTTTAATAGTTACAGGGCTTCCGTTCCAATATTCTTATAGGCTTCCCCTTAAATTTTAAATTTGAACTATTTATTGTTTCTGTAAACTTATTCATATTTATTTCCTGAAAACAGTGCCTTTTTAGATAGAAGAAGGTGGAAGATTGCTCCTAAGGAAAAGATGTCACAAGCAGGTTCAATGTGCGCACATTCAGTCAAATAAATAATCTAAGGAGCCACATATCCCGGAGTTCCACATCTGAAGAAGAGATACTTGCTGAGGTCTGCATTGGTTGACAACCCGAAGTCTACAATCACAGGCTACAAGGTTTATCCTCTTAGCATGATATTCTCAGGCTTTAAATCGCGATGCATGATTCTATGTGAATGAATATGCTGTAGTCCTCTCAATAGTCCACTGATCACTTGCTTGATCTAAGATTTAGTGAAAAGTCCCTTTCTGTCTCTAATTGTATTATGTAGGGTCTGTCCTGTCATTAATTCTAACACCACATAAATAGAATTTTCTGATTCAAAGACGGCCTCTAGTTTAAGAACATTGGGATGAGGTTCGAAGCTAAGTTATCGCATAATGCTCAATTAATTAATCAAACTTTCCTTCCCATTGCTGCTACTATAAGAATTTTATTTTGAAAAAGCTTTAACTGCGAATCGTTGGTGGTCTATTAGTCTTTCAGCTTCATACACAGTGGCAAAATTGCCTTTCCCCAATTTTCGAATTGGCTTGAACATTTGATGGAAGCCTCTTTGATTTATCTTTTTGCTTAGTTTGCTCGTCCACTCGTCAACAATACTTTCAGAGGAATAAAGTTTGATTTGCTGATTTTGCTAGTTAAAAAGGCGAATGCCTAATTTGCGCGAAAATATGTTTTTCTACATCATCAAAAATTTACTTATTAGTCGTAAATGATTTCAAATTTGATATCGAAGGTGAGACACAAGAAGACAGGGGAGCTGTCTGGGCATGTCATTGTCACTATGTTGTTAAAAAGTTTCAAACAAACTTCAGGCTATTCCTAAAGTTAGAGTGAGAATTAAGACTGCACTGCAGGAGTGATGTTTGCAATTTGGTTTTCGATTTGAGGTGTGAGTAACTGAAAGAGATTATTTTTGGTTGATTCAACTTCCATGATTAAAAAAGAATATTTTCTATTATAGAACAATTGACAAAATACTGAAAGTTTATAGGTTTTGAGCTGGGATAAAATCAATAATGGTTTTAATTTAAAGACAACATTTCCAGAGAAAAGCAAACAATGATGTTGAAGTTAGTTATATTGTAATTGACTAAAATACATATTTGTAATAGAAGGAAATTTATGAATAATATAAATCAGGGAATAGGATCATTTAAATTTTGCCAGCTGGTCATTCACAGAACCTAATAGACCTTTTTCATCTTTTAGATAGGTTAATACAATTGATTTGATTTCCTTCAAGTATTCTTTATTAGTTGTACCAGTCATAATCTCAGTTATTTTCATTATTATTTTCTCCTTGGTGACCACATAATGCGAAGATTGAGTAATATTTTTGGATAAAAGTTATTTTATTGTTGCCAGACATTCTTTAAACTTGCCCATCAAAAAATAAACCTCCATGAAATTAATTTCTACTTTTATGCAACATGGTTTGCTAATATTAAATTGCCCAAACTCTCTCTTACTATTTGATAATAATTAGATTGACTTTGAATATTGTTTTTCCAGCATATAAACTTATCCAAGATTGGCTAGAATTGTTGCTCGCAGTTAGCCTGCTTGACCTACCATGCTTTTAATTTTATCAAGAGCCTTCTAATAGTTAGATTTGGCTTCAAAATATTTTCCGACATTCCGATAGGCTAACCCAATACAATTTAAAACAATAGACTCATCAGCTGGATTACTGATACTCAACTATCTTTTGATATTTAATGATTTTGTAAAGCAATCAATGGCTTCCTTCGCAGAACCTACCGGACTATAGCAACTGCCCAGATTAAGGTAGGCATTTGCTGAATCAATTGAAATTGGATTGACTTGTATTATTTTTTGAAAATATTAAGCGGCCTTTTAATATTGTTCTATTTCCATGTACTTAAGGCCGATTTTATCATAGACTGCCTTTAAATTATTCTTGGATGTCGTCTTCTGCAAAATTTCAATTTGTTTTTGTAGTTGCTATATTTAAATCAGTATTTTTTTTAAATAGGGGTCGTTATACTACAAAGTATTTATATTCTCAGATTTGGGCTATCTTTTTCGCAAGGTATTTGGCGGATTATTATTATTGTATTAATTCAAAGATTCGTCTTCTGGTATTTAATGCTGTTATTATTTCGAAGCTGAAATTTTCTATTTATACTATCGGAGCCGTGATTCGTAGTTTTGTGATTTTTTAGCTTTGAATTTAATGACTCCTTGCTCTGTTATGGTCGTTTATTCAGGTTTTAATCGCTCGAGGTTCATATATAAATCTTAAACCGTTTCCCAGTTGAGGCGAATTTATGCGGGCAAATGCTGCATGCTTAAAATTTCCTCATAAACACCATAATGTATAATGAGTAAATCATTTTAGGAGATGTATCTTATTTTTAGTCTTGCTTGCTAATTTCGAGTTTTAATAGTGAGCCATTAACTTTTATATTTTTTTTTCATTTTCATATCCTTTTTTGGAAGATAGGCGTTATACTCTTATTCGCCCATTTATTGGAAAACACCTTCTTGCTGCATCAGCGAAAAAGTAAATTATCCTTTTTATTCCTATCTATTAATTTATTGTTTCTTTATTATTTTTGTGATTAGCTCTGGCTATCGGATTGATTCTTCCGTTGTGTATGCTTACTCGCTTTATTTTGTCATTTGTTTTTTGAAATGATATAGTTTTAAATATGTTTCTCTCATTTCAGATTCTTTTATAGTTGGTTTTTTCAGGGCTTCTGATTATTGCACTAATTTTTCAAGTCTGCACACAACCACACCAGCAGTTATTCTTCTTTTTTTATCGATTTAAAGCATCCCCATAATAATATCATATAAATTAGAGTTCATACTCTTTATCTTTTCAGCAAGACGCTCTATCTATTCACGTTAATAGCAGGGCTGCATTTTCCAACGGTCTCTATATTTTAATCGCAACTATAGAATGAATTCCAGAAATACTAATCCAAGAGACCAAATGTCACTTTATAAATAATAAACGTTTTATTGGTATACTTCAGGGGCCTTATAGAGGGGGAAAGCCGCACCGCCACTTAATTGTTGAGTCGATTTGATTTTATAAATTCCTGCTAGATCTAAATCACCTATTTTGGCCGTATCTTACATCTTAAAAATATTCTAAGGCTTTATATTACGATGAGCAATTTAGTACTTATGCAAATATTATAGACCTTTTGCTATTTGAACCATATATTTTAGTTTATTCGTCAGCTACAATTTCTTGGTACCATCAGCAAGGCCTTAAATAATCCGCGCAAAGTCGCCATCAGGGCATTACTCCATTGCTATTACTAAAAATCTATTTGCTTCTAGTTAGCACGTGAAAGATTCGAAGATATGAACCATATTTTAATGCCTTGCCTTTTCAAAGATTATCTTTTATTTTGCAATTTGCTGCTCCGATCGAACTGGAAATTTGATAAATTTGAGGATAACAGTTGTGCCCTTCTCATTCTCCGCCTGCCAAGTTTGATTTGATAGATCTGTCTTCCGTGATCTTTTAAGTGTATATTTCTTATTAAGAACATCTCCTTATTTCATTGTACTTAGTATCAATTTATATAATGGGGAAGATGTCCTTTAAATTATTGAATAATAATAACCCAATTTTCATTGATATACGAATCCCTATTTGATCTTCAATTATTAAGTGACTAAACTAACTAATCTTTTATGCCTATCTTATCATGATAAAATGGTTGGCATAATCTTTTGATTGATTTGTCTGTTTTGACTTTTTCCATCTGCTTGTCAATTTTTATTATAAATTA
>Ga0302185_10001864_pt1 | contig 14288 bp, 14 predicted proteins | sample II_Bog_E1_1_FD_200231 | JGI IMG/M metagenome (GOLD analysis project Ga0302185, IMG submission 200231) | Peat permafrost microbial communities from Stordalen Mire near Abisko, Sweden - II_Bog_E1_2 | ecosystem: Environmental > Terrestrial > Soil > Wetlands > Peat | place: Sweden: Abisko... | reverse complement strand
CGTGGCCCATGTCTGGATTTTCAGACATGGGATTCATCTACGACTGGAGGTCTACGGCTACGACGCCTACCGCGACATGTGCATCCGGCGAAGTGTCGCGCAGCCCATCGCACTATCGCGGCGAACAGTACGACCCCGACCTAGGCCTCTACTACCTCCGCGCCAGATACTACAACCCAAACACCGGTCGATTCCTCAGCCGCGATCCTGAAGACGGTAAGCCCATCGATCCGAAGACGCTGCACAAGTACCTGTATGTAGGCGGGAACCCTGTTAACTGGATTGATCCGCGCGGACGCGAAATAGTGGAGGTGGCAGAGGAGGAATCGGAAGAAGACGTCGCGGCTACAAAGGAAGCGCGTGAGGCTGGAATTAGACTTGCCGGTTGTTTCTTTGGGATTGCATGGACTATAGGCGAGATTGCAGACGAGAATTGGAAGGAGGCTCTTGGGGCAGGCATCCCAACAGCGTTTGCTTGTTATGAATTCTTGCTTCCCGAGCCTCCCATGCCGCCAGTTGTGCCACCTCCAGCTTTCCCGCCGCCGCCGCCGCCACCGGGACTCCCGCCGAACTGGTGTGGGCTGGAGTGTTGGAATCCTCCACCAGGGACGCCGATAAATTAGCCGCTCAATGGCGAGGACACGCAGGTAGCGTGCGTAAGCTCGCTACCTACTAATTCCACAAGCAGAAAGGATTTAGTAACGCCATGAAAAAGCTAGCTCTTCTGGACTTGGAATCAAGAGTATTGTTGATCGCAATCGGCACCTGTATTGGCAGTTGCATTTGGAGAGTGTTGCAACTGATTCATCCTGTGTTAGTGCCGAATTTGGTGGGCGTGGTTTGCGTGCTTGGCATAGGAACGCTATTGGCAATATCTTGCTCCCGCAAGGGCTCCCATGCTGTAGCTAGGTCAGCTGTTCTCTCGGCATGCTTTGGAGCGTTCAGTTTCTTGAATCTGATTCAAACAAGGAACTTTCTGCCGTTTATCGCCTTTGCCTTAGTCTCAGTTTCCTACGCCGGGTCAGCATTTAGAATCTTGCGCCAGACAAGGCGAGAGAGCAGGTCGTCCGTCGCCCCGGCAGAAGATGCGGTGCAGCCGAAGACGGACAACCTGAAAGCCTTATCTGAACTGCCGATGATGCCAGTTCGGGATATGGTGGTCATTCCAGGCATGAGAACTCCGTTTGTCGTCGGCCGGGAGTCGAGTGTTCGGGCGCTCGAATATGCGGAAGCAAACAACAGTAGCATATTTTTAGCAACGCAGCATGATGATGCTGTTGATGCTCCTAGAGCGACGGAAATCTCGAAATTCGGTTGTGTTTGCAAAGTTCTACAGAGCATTAAAATGACCGACGGCAATTTCAAGGTCTTGGTCGAGGGGCTTGATATGGCGAAGGCGGTTGCAATAGACGATAGCAGGGGGTTCTTCTTCGCCACCGTGCAGGGTCTGAATATCAAAGGCGAAGCGGCATCGACTACGCAAGCTGCGTAATGCCAGCAGCCTGAGTCCTTCCTGCTGTCCTCTGCGCCACTGACCGAAAGGCACGGTGCTTTGCACCGGAATGATAGGGGGACACATCACCCCAGAATGGAAGCTGCGCAGTAACCTTCGGTTCCTGCGGCTGTAACCATCGTGGAATCAAGCAGCTAAAAGAAAACGTCTCTAAAAATATGGCGTTTACAGGTTACCGAGCGCGAACCACAAGAAAACAAGCGTCTAATAGACAAAAATGACTATGTCGGCGTTAAGCTAGAGTTGGGCGCGGGTTGCTGTTGGGTAACGTGATGATTTTCCTTCCCTTAGCTGAAAACCGCCGTGCAGCGTCCATCGAAAGCGAGGAATCCATGAACCAGACGAAGCCGTTCCCGGCCAGCCAATCGGAGCCAACCGAAGCGCCATCGCCAGCCGCCAGCGAGCGCCCGAGCTTGCGCCGATCGGAAGCTGTGCGGGAGTACATCGCGCGGATGGTTGCGGGGATGAACCAGTTCAAGGCGGAGAAGTGACGGCATGGTGAAGGCATCTCTGCGGACAAAATCGGTTGGAACCAAAGTCAGCGACGCCGAGTACGCGGCGCTGGAGGTGCGAGCGCGGGCTGAGAATCTGACGCTCTCGGAGTGGATGCGGGCGCGGTTGTTGGAGCCGGACACGGACGGCGGGACTTGCCGTCCAGGCGTTGGGGCGGCGGACGATCTTTTGGGCGAAGTTTTGCTGTCGGAGGTTCTTGCGTTGCGGGCGTTGTTTTTGAATCTTCGCCCGCTTCCCGATCATGCTCTTCCGGGCGAGGCGGAGGTACGGGCGGAGATTGCGCGGGTGGATGCGACCAAGATGCAGCGGGCGCGGGAGCGGTTGGCGGCGCAGAAAAAGGCGAGCGATGAGTGACTGGTATGGGCCGCGCCGGTACTGGAAGTGGACGCGCCGGACGCTGATAGGGGCGGGCGTTTTCTTCTGTGTTCTCTACGTTCAGTCTTACCGGAACGAGTGGAACGCGGCGGAGCGTCTTGACCTGTGGGTTTATCTGGAGAGCGGCGTGTGGGGCAGTCTCTCGGAGGAGTCTCTTACGAGCTATCGGCTGCTTGAAGGGGTGACGGCGAAGAAGAAGGCGCTGTTGGTTACGGGCGATGAGATCGAGGCGGCGACGGGGCCAAATGGCGAGCCGACGTACCGGCTGACGGCGGAGGGCAGCCGCGCGGGGTTCGTGCGTCTGGAGTGGCAGACGCATGAGTACAACGACCGCAAGCTGCATGATTTTTTGCGCCAGTGGGTCTACCACGACGATATTTACGAGTCGGCCAGGAGGCCGTTTTTCTGGGCGTTGGGGCTGCTGGCGTTGCTGTTGCCGTTGGCCGTTCCGAAGGATCGCTGGCCGAAGTTCTCCTACGAAAAGCAGTGGCAAAAGCTGATGGAATTTATCGAGCGCAGGCGGCGCGCGGCGGCTCTGGCAAAGGCCGCTGCGCACCCTGTAAAACCGCCGGTTGCGGCGCCAGTTCCGCCGCCGGTTGTAGCGGCAAAACCGCCAGAGGCGCGTCCCGCAGCGGCGAAGAAACCGCGTCCCCGATTCGAGTAAACAACCATGATTACGATGTCGAAACCGATCAGCGCGAGCCAGGCGCGAGAGTACCACAAGGAAGAGTTCGCCAACGCGCGGGACAACTACTACACCGAGGGCGACCGTGTGCTCGGCGAGTGGCAAGGCCAGCTCGCCCAGCGTTACGGACTTGCAGGCGAAGTGTATGAGGAGCAGTTCGCGCGCCTCTCCGAGGGCCAGCATCCGGCGACGGGCGAGCAGCTTGTACGGCATCAGACGGCGCGGGAGTATGTGAACGAGCAAGGCCAAACGGTGCGCACGATGGAGCACCGGGCGGGGTGGGATGCGACGTTCAGCGCGCCGAAATCGGTATCGCTGACGGCGTTGGTTGGCGGCGACGAGCGCGTAAAAGATGCGCACCGGGAGAGCGTTCGCGTTGCGCTCAATGAGATGGAGAAGTACGCGCAGGCGCGCATCGGCGGCAACGCACCGGCAGAGACAACCGGCGCGTGGGTGGTGGCGAAGTTCGAGCACGACAGCAGCCGTCCGGTGGACGGCTACGCCGCGCCGCAGTTGCACACGCACACGGTGATCTTCAATATCGCCGAGACCGCCGACGGTGTCACGCGGGCGTTGCAGCCGCAGGAACTTTACAAGACGCAGCAGTACGCGACGGCGGTTTACCGTTCGGAGTTGTCGGCGCGGTTGCAGCAGTTGGGTTACGAGATCGAGCGCGGCGAACATGGACAGCCGGAGATCAAGGGTTACACGCGCGAGTATCTGGAGGCGTCGAGTCCGCGGCGTCAGCAAATCACCGAAAACTTGGCAGAGCAAGGCCGCAGTGGGCCGGAGGCGGCGCAGATCGCGGCGCACAAGACGCGCGAGGCGAAGCTCGATTTAACGCCGGAGCAGGTGCAGGCGCAGCATCGGGCAATGGCCGCTGAATACGGCCATCAACCACAGCGGGTGATCGAACAAGCAGCGCAACGGCGCGGTGTAGAGTTGCAGCCGGAAGCATCGCAGCGCGTGGCGCAGGCTTCCGTAAGTTATGCGCGGGAGCGCGGCACGGAGCGCGAGGCCATCGTCGATGAACGGACGCTGATGCGCGATGCGCTCAAGCACAGCATGGGCGCGGCGCACTTCAAGGAGATCAAGGCCGAGTTCGAGCGGAGAATCGCCGCGCATGAACTGATCGAGGTTGAGCGCAGGCCGGGGCTTGCGGGCCGCGCGTTCACAACCGGCGAGATGCAGGGATACGAGCGCGAGATCATCGAGCGGATGCGCGCGGGCCAGGGCAACCGCGAAGTGTTGGCCGATGGCCAGATCCGGCAGCAGGTCGAGGCGAACCATCCGCATCTGAGCATGAGCCAGCATCGGGCAGTCGAAGATGTGCTCGAAAACCGCGACCGGATGATGGCACTTGAGGGCGTGGCCGGAGGCGGAAAGACTACTTCTTTAGCCGCCATCCGGGAGGCCGCTGTCAGCGCGGGCTATGAGGTCAAGGGGCTTGCGCCCACGTCCGGCGCGGCGAAAAAGCTGGGCGAGTCGGGCATGGAGACGGAGACCTTGCAACGGCATCTTACGCGCGGCGACCGCGCCGGCGACGGACAAAAGCGGCTCTATGTAGTCGATGAATCGAGCATGGCCAGCACCAAGCAGATGCACGCGTTCGTAGAGCGGCTAAAAGAAAATGATCGAGTGCTGTTCGTTGGCGACGTGCGGCAGCATGAAGCGGTCGAAGCTGGCAGACCTTATGCGCAGCTACAAGAGGCCGGGATGCGCACGGCGCGGCTTGACGAGATCATCCGGCAGAAAGACCCGGCGTTGAAAGAAGCCGTGGAGCAGCTTGCGCGCGGCGAAGTCAAAGAAGCAATCGCCAATCTCGACAGCCAGGGCCGGGTGCATGAGATCGGCGACCGCAGCGAGCGCATCCGCGAGATAGCCCGCGAGTATGTGCGCCAGCCGGAGAATACGCTTGTTGTCTCGCCCGACAATGAAAGCCGCCGCGAGATCAACCAACACATCCATCGTGCGATGCAGGAGTCCGGCCAGGTCGCGGGCGTTGAGCATCCGGTACGAGTGTTGAATGCGCGGCAGGAGTTGACCGGCGCGGACCGGCAATGGGCGCAGAATTACGAGCAGGGCGACATCGTGCGCTATACGAAGAGCAGCAAGACGCACGGCTTCGAGGCCGGAGAGTACGCGCGCGTTGCGCGCGTAGACAGCGCCGCGAACACGGTCACGGTGGAGCGCAAGAACGGCGAGCAAGTGAGCTACGATCCACGGCGGCAGCAGGGCGTGACGGTCTACCGGGAGGCGGAGCATCGCTTCTCGGAAGGCGACCGCGTACAACTGACGGCCCCTTATCATGCGCAGAAACTCGCCAACCGCGAGCTGGGGACGGTTGAAAAGATCGACGGCAGCGGCGACCTGAAACTCAAGATGGACTCAGGCCGGGAGGTCGAGTTCAACGTCAAGCAGCATCCGCATCTTGATTACGGTTATGCGGTGACGAGTCACAGCAGCCAGGGCCAGACCGCCGACCGTGTGCTCGTCCATGTGGACTCGGAACAGGCACACGGCGAGTTGTTGAACAGCCGCATGGCGTATGTGTCGGTGTCGCGGGCGCAGTTCGATGTGCAGATGTATACCAACGATGCCGGAACGCTGGGCCATGAGTTGAGCCGGGACGTGTCGCATCAGTCAGCCATCCAGCCAGAGGGGATGCAACAGCAGACGCCTACTCAGCCGGACACGGCGCGGCAGATCGAGCCGGTGCCAGCAGCGCAGAAGGTGGAGCCGGTGCCCGCTCACGCGCATGAGTTCGATCAGGGATACAGTCTTTAGCCGCTGACGCGGCTATATCCTCCGCTCCGGCATCCGTAAAGGCTCTCCGCTTCGCTCCGCCCGCTGCGGCGGCGCTTCGCGGCCTTGACTGATGCCTCCGCTACGGATGTTTTTCAGCTATGAGAAAAATGTATTTTTCTCATGTGTCCAAAAACACATGAAAAACGCCAGACCATCAGCGGGCCGCCGCGCCTCTGAGCAGAGAATCGAGCGCCGTAAGGATGAAGGACTGCTTGTTCTCTGGAAGCTGCTCAATCTGTTCCATGCGCCGCATGACCTTGAGGCTGGGCTTCGTGGTGCTCTTCTTCTTGATCTTCGGATGTAGCAGCTCATCCGTGCTCACTTCCAGAGCCACGGCAAAGCGCACGGCCATCTCCGCCGACAATGCTCTGCGGTCCGTTTCGTAGGCCGTAATCAAAGCCTGACGTGTGCCTATCTTTTCCGCGAGTTCGACTTGTGTATAGCCGCGCTGCTTGCGCAAGCGGGCGAGGCGCTGGCCGATGGTCTCTCCGTCGTAGTCCAGGGGCGGTTTCGTGATGGTAGCTCTCTTCGGCATGGAGGCAGTGTAAAGGGTTATTTTCGATAACCGTTGACGTAATAATACCTAGAGTATTATTTTACAAACAGTTCTTGAAATCAAAAAAGCACTTGACAGGTTTTTCGGCGGAGGGCTGGAAATGGCAAGAATCCCGGAGGATGAGGTCGAACGGCTGAAACGGGAGGTGTCTGTTCAGCGGTTGGCCGAGGCGCGGGGTATCAAACTGAAGCGGCACGGTGCCGACCTGTTGGGTCTGTGCCCGTTCCATGACGACCGGACGCCTTCCCTGATCATCACTCCGGCGAAGAATCTCTGGCACTGTCTGGGCGCTTGCAACATGGGCGGGACGGCCATCGACTGGGTGATGAAGGCCAACGGCGTGAGCTTCCGCCATGCAGTCGAACTTCTCAGGGCAGACTATTTTCCTTTAGCCGCCGCTCCGATCCAGCCGGTGAAACAGAGCACGGTGCCGAAGTTGCCGCCGCCGGTTGCGCGGGATGCGGACGACCGGGCGCTGATGTTGCAGGTCGTGGACTACTACAGCCGGACGTTGAAGCAATCGCCGGAGGCGTTGAAGTATCTCGCCTCGCGCGGCCTCCAGTCTTCGGAGATCATCGACCGCTTCCGGCTTGGCTTCGCCAACCGGACGCTGGGTTATGGCCTTGAGGAAAAGAACCGCGCAGCCGGCGCGGAGATGCGCGGACGGTTGCAAAAGCTGGGCATCCTGCGGGAGAGCGGACACGAGCACTTCAACGGCTCGGTAGTCGTGCCGGTCTTCAATGCTTCCGGCGAGGCGGTCGAGATGTACGGGCGGAAGATCACGGCGAAGCTGCGCGAGGGAACGCCGTTGCACCTGTATCTTCCCGGCGAGCACCGGGGCGTATGGAACGAAGAAGCTCTCATCGCCTCGAAAGAAATCATCCTGTGCGAGGCGCTGATCGACGCGCTTACCTTCTGGGTTGCGGGACACCGCAACGTGACGGCGAGTTATGGCGTGAACGGCTTTACTGCCGACCATCGCGCGGCCTTCGAGAAGCACGGCATATCGCGGGTTTACATCGCCTACGACAATGACGAGGCCGGCAACAAAGCCGCCGCGAAGCTGGCCGAGGAACTGATGGAAATGGGCATCGAGTGTTTCCGCGTGGAGTTCCCGAAGGCCATGGACGCGAACGCCTACGCGCTGAAAGTAACGCCAGCGGCGAAGAGCTTGGGCGTACTCATCAATCGCGCGGCGTGGTTGGGCAAGGGGCAGCGGGCAGCAGCGCCGGAGCCGGAGATCGAGCCACGGCCAGGGCAAGCAAAAGCAGCAGCTAAAGAAAAAAAGATCGAGGATGACGTGCCGGAGCCAATCGCGGCGACCAGGCCCGCTACCGATGCGCCCGCTGTTGGAGCACCGACAGAAGAGGTTTTTTCCTTAGCCGCCGCACTGGAGCCGGTTGCGCCGACAGAGCCGGAGCCAGCCATGGCAGCGCCCGCGCCGACTATCGATGTGCCGGTCGAAATACGCGGCGAAGACATCTTTATCCAGCAGGGCGACCGCCGTTACCGCATCCGTGGCCTTCACAAGAATCTGAGTTACGAACTGTTGAAGGTCAATGTGCTTGTCTCAGGCCAAACGCCGCATGGCGAGTCCGCCTTCCATGTGGACACGCTCGACTTGTATGTGGCGCGGCAGCGCAGCGTGTTTACCAAGCAAGCCGCCCAGGAAATCGGCGTCAAGGAAGAAGTGATCCGCCGCGATCTGGGCCGTGTGCTGATGAAGCTGGAGGAGCTACAGGACGAGCAGATCAAAAAGGCTCTGGAGCCGGAGAAGAAAGAGATCGAGATCGGCCCGGAAGAGCGCGCCCAGGCGATGGAGTTGCTGCGCGATCCGCGCTTGCTGGAGCGCATCATCGAGGACTTCGCACTGTGCGGCGTGGTGGGCGAAGAGACCAACAAACTCGTGGGCTATCTGGGCGTGGTCTCGCGGCACTTGGAAGCGCCGCTTGCGGTCATCGTGCAGTCGAGTTCGGCGGCGGGCAAGAGTTCGCTGATGGAAGCGGTGCTCGCGTTCCTGCCCGAAGAGCAGCGCGTTCAATACTCCGCCATGACCGGCCAGTCCCTCTTCTATATGGGCGAAACGGACTTGAAGCACAAGGTGCTGGCCATCGTGGAGGAGGAGGGCGCGCATAATGCGGCCTACGCCTTGAAGCTGTTGCAGTCCGAAGGCGTGTTGACCATCGCCAGCACTGGCAAAGACCCGGCGACGGGACGGCTTCTCACGCATCAGTACCGCGTCGAAGGGCCGGTGATGATCTTCTTGACGACCACGGCCATCGACCTTGACGAGGAGATGTTGAACCGCTGTCTTGTTCTCTCCGTCAACGAAGACCGGGCGCAGACGCAAGCCATCCATCGAGTGCAGCGCGAGGCGCAGACGCTGGAAGGCATCCTCCAGCGGCGGGACCGCAGCACCATCCTTGCCGTGCATCGCAACGCACAGCGGCTCTTGAAGCCCGTCTTCGTCGCCAATCCCTACGCGCGGGAGTTGACGTTCTTGGACAGTCAGACGCGGACCCGGCGCGACCACATGAAGTATCTGACGCTCATCCGCAGTATCGCTCTGTTGCATCAGCATCAGCGGCCACCGAAGACGGTCCAGCATCGCGGGCGCGCGGTCGAGTACATCGAGGTTGCGCTGTCCGACATCGCAGTTGCCAACCGGCTTGCGCACGAAGTTCTAGGCCGTTCGCTCGACGAGTTGCCGCCGCAGACGCGGCGGCTGCTCCTGGCCGTGGACACGATGGTTACAGCTGAGTGCGAGCGGCAAAAGATGGCGCGGTCGGACTATCGCTTCTCGCGCCGCGACGTGCGCGAGGCGACCGGCTGGGGCGATACGCAACTCAAAATCCATCTGCACCGGCTGGAGGAGATGGAGTACCTGTTGGCGCATCGCGGCGGACGCGGCCAGAGCTTCGTTTACGAGCTTGCCTTCGCGCGTCTGGCCGACAGCGGCAAGCCCACGCTTGCCGGTCTGATCGAGATCGACAAGCTAAAGGCGTGACTACGACGGAAAGAAGTCGGGGTCGAAAGGCAAGTTGTCGGGGTCAAGTCGGGGTTAAGTCGGCCCCAAGTCGGCGGGGTGTCGGGGTGCCTGAAACCCACTTGTCGCCAACGTCCATGCGGGTTAAGAACGAATCCGCGCAAGAGTGCGAGAAAACGCACATACGGGGCGCAGCGAAACAGGCGCTTCGTCGTAACCATAATAAGGAGGAAGAGAGATGGCCCGAGTAGTCAGATCGCGCAAGCTGCGCACACCACCGAGCACACCGTTACAGGCCATGCTCGAAGAGTACATCGAGTCCCTTGCCGTGAAGGGCTTCACCGACGACACGCGGCATGTTCGCCGCGAGCATCTGAGCCTGTTCGAGCGTTGGGCGATGGAGCGAGGGTTGACCGAGCCGGTCGAGGTCACGCGGCCAGTGCTCGAACGTTATCAGCGTTACCTGTTCCACTACCGCAAGAAGAACGGCTGCCCGTTGACCTTCGCCAGCCAGCACTCGCGGCTGTCGCCCTTGCGCTCATGGTTCCGGTGGATGACGCGCCAGAACTATCTGTTGCACAACCCGGCATCGGAGATCGAGTTGCCCAGGCTGCCCAAGCCGTTGCCGCGCGTACTGACCGCATCCGAGGCCGAGTTGATCCTGCAACAGCCCAATGTCGCCGACCCGCTTGGCATCCGCGACCGGGCCATGCTGGAGATGTTTTACTCGACCGGAATGCGGCGCACCGAACTGCTCCGGCTCAGACTTTACGATGTGGACCGCGCGGCGGGAATCGTGACCATCCGCGAAGGAAAGGGCAAGAAGGACCGTGTAATCCCCATCGGCGAGCGGGCCGTCGCATGGCTCGACAAGTATCTCGACCAGGCCCGGCCCCGGCTTGTAGCCGAGCCGGACGACGGCACTCTTTTTCTGACTGTGCAGGGTGAGCCGTTCGGCCCCAATCGTCTCAGCGGCCTGGTCCGCGATTACGTCGAAGCGGCCGGAATCGGCAAGCACGGAGCCTGCCATCTGTTCCGCCATACGATGGCCACGTTGATGCTGGAGGGCGGCGCGGACATCCGTTTTATCCAGCAGATGCTCGGTCATGCCCGGCTCGACACGACGCAGATTTACACGCACGTCTCGATACGAATGCTCAAGCAAATCCACTCGGCAACCCATCCGGCGGCGCAACTTAAACGCGGTTCGGAAGCCCCGGATGCCGTCGAAAGCGCCGTGCTTGCCCAGGCCGTTCCGGGCCAGATGTGGCCCGGAGTTCCGGCATCAACTGCCGAGGAACTGTTCGCCGCTCTTGACGCCGAATCCGCAGAAGAAGAAAGAGACTGATCTTCTTCTTTTAGCTGCTGTTTTTAGCGGCTAAAGGAAAAAAGCCTGAATCGAGGTATCATCATGAGTATGGCAACGATCCACATCTCGGAAGCCGACGCCTACCGCGACTTCGCCGGTATGCTGGCCCGTGTCCGCGCCGGAGTTGAAGTCGTCATCGAGGACGCCACATCTCCCGCCGTCGTGCTGCGCACGGCTGTCGAGCGCCCTCTGCGGCGGCTCTCGGAATCCCTTCGTCTGGCCAAAGAGCATAGCTCCAAGGTCACGCTGGACGGCGGCTTCGCCCGCGACCTTGAAGCGGTCGTCAACAGCCATCCCGAAGCGCTGGAGAACCCGTGGGCCTGATCCTCGATTCCAGCGTTGTGATCGCCGCCGAGCGCCGAGGGGATACAGTCGAAAAACTGATCGAGCAGATAATCTCCGTGACGGGCGATCAGGATGCCGCGCTCTCATCGGTTGGGCTGACGGAACTGGCCCACGGAATCTATCGCGCGCAAACCCCGGCAATGCGGCTTCGCCGCCAGTCCTTCATCGACGAACTGCTGCGCGATCTGACGGTCTATCCGTACACCAAAACAACGGCCTTGCTGGGGGCAAAGATCGACGGAGAGCAGCAGGCCCAGGGCGTGACCATCCCCTTCGGAGACCTGCTTATCGGCGTCACGGCGCTGGAGCTTGGCTTCTCCGTCTTGACCGTCAATCTCCGCCACTTCCGCCTCATCCCCGGCCTACAAATCGAGCAGCTGTAGACCGCGCAATCGCCCTCGTTTAGCCGTCGATCTCTGTCGTGCAAATCCGTTCGCAATCCCGTGCAGAATCCGCGCCGCAAGGAAATCCGCAAACGCGCACAATGTCGCACACAATCCGCGTACAAACTGTGCGCACTGCTGCGAACGATGCGCTGCTCTTCCGTTGTGCAACCTGTTCGCAATGTCGCGCACAATCCGCGCACTCCCGCCGTGCAGCGTGTGTGCAATGCCGCGCGCAATGCGCAGCACTTCCGTTGCGCAATCTGTGCTCAACGACGCGCACAACCTGCTGCACTTCCGGCGCGCAAGTCGTACAATCGGAAGCAATGCAATCGGCACAACTCCAGACGCTCTCTGAATCGCCACTAGCTGCAAAGCCGCAGCTAAGCGAAAAACCGCGTCTGGGGTTCGAGACCAAAAAAACAGCAGGTAAACCAGGGCCAAGCGTCTGCAACTTCACAGTGACACTAGGGTTGCGCGCAACGGTGATTGAAAACGGCGTCAGAAAAACTTACAGCGCCAGATACTACAACCCGGCAACAGGCAGGTTCATGTCCAGAGATCCGCTCGATGGCAATACTACCGATCCTAGGACGCTTCGCAAGTATCTGTACGTCGGCGGCGATCCAGTGAATGGGATAGACCCGCGAGGGCGCGAGGAGCAGGTGGAAGATACATCGCTAACCGCGAGAATAGCCAAGGTCCCTTTCACTGTTTCGTGCCTTATTCATGATGCTCTCGTCGGCTTTTTGTTTGGGTGGGATAGCGCGAAGTTCGGGATAGTCGGGTTCGGTTGCGCGGTATTAGGGACCTTGGGGTATTGATCATCTCTTGGAGGCGTTTCTGAATGGCGATCGGCAAACCGCGTTTTAATGCGTCGATGTGGTCAGTTAGGGCCGCGTGGGGAGCATGTATTCTGTTGTTAGCGTGCTATTTCGCGAGCAAGCGGCACACAAGCCTCAGCCTTAATCTTCTTCATACCGCGCTGCCGTTCGGGATGGCGGCGCCTCTGTTTCCGAAGGAAGGCAGATGGAGGTGGATACTTTTCGGAATCATGTTGGGCCTAGGATTGGCGAGCCTTATTGCCAATCTTGCTCTGCCAACTGGCTGATTCGCCGGGCGCCCCACCCATTCACGCCTTTTGTGAAAACGTGGGAAAGCACGAACGCGGGATAGAATGATCTCAAAGAAAGAATGATCGCCGCCGAACATCTCGCCGCAGCCTACGACGCCAACGGCAACGCCACGCAGGTGGGCGCAAAGAGCTTCACTTACGATGCGGAGAACCATCTCACCGGCATGACCACCAGCGGCACAGTGGTGAGCATCATCTATGACGCTTTCGGCAATCGGGTGGCCAAGACGGTGAATGGAGTCACGACGAAGTACCTGGTGGAAGACGACGTGAATCCCACCGGCTACGCGCAGGTGGTGGAAGAGTTGGTCGGCGGCGCAGTCACGCGGCAATACACCTACGGTCTCCAGCGCATCAGCGAGAATCAGCTCGTCTCCGGGGTCTGGACGCCGAGCTTCTATGGGTACGATGGCGGCGGCAATGTTCGCCAGCTCACCAACTCGGCTGGTGCAGTAACCGACACTTACGAGTACGACGCCTTCGGCAACGACGTCTATCACACAGGAACAACGCCGAACAACTACCTCTATCGCGGCGAGCAATACGATCCAGACCTCGGCCTCTACTACCTCCGCGCCAGATACTACAACCCAAACACCGGAAGATTCATGTCTCGCGATCCGGAAGCTGGTTACGCCAAAGAACCAGCTTCACTACATAAGTATCTGTATGCCAATGGTGATCCGACGAATCGGGTTGATCCAACGGGCCGCGCAGCAATGTTGGAATTTCTCTTTACCACAGCAGATATTAGTACTCCGACTGAGGCGGGACTTGTGGCGCTTGCGGGAGGCACGGCAGCGACGGTAACTTCGTGGGCAATTGCAGTCGAGGTTGCGGCAGAGGAAATCACGGGCTATCTTGCTGAAGTTGCAGCGGAGGAGGCCGCAGGTCAAGCCGCTGCTGCTTGGAACTCGCTTGTAGCCGCGATCAACGAATACGGCGCATTATTGACCGAGGAGAGCATATGGGGAGGGATCAATAGGCTACTCCTGTGTACGGATGTCGGCCTGATTAGCGCACAAATTGCGGAGCATACCGGAATTCTTTCGCCTAATGGTGCCCATTTCGAGGAGGTGACTTCCATCCTTGGGTGCGGAATCGGTTTAGAGTTTGTGGTTAAGAGGTGAGGCGGCAACTTGATGGCGTTGGAAGAGTAAAAGCAGGAGGGGACGGGATGCTTCAAGGAATAAAAAATATGGTTGCCGCAGCCACCAAATCCTATCCACTTAGGAGGCGCGCTGTTTTTGCATTATCAATCTGCATTTCGCTCCTTTTAGGAACGATCAGTTGGCGCTTCGAACCCGCTAAGTTCATCGTAATATGCGCGTCTACGGCTGCTTGCTTTTTCGACATCCGAGGAAGATGGTTCACGTTGTTTATGGGGATTGGCGTTGGAGACATGTTGCTATATGTGTGGAGATGACTTAGCGGGCGAGTGTCGCAGCATGAAGCTACCTCGTCCGTTCCCCGTCCAGCATCGTGAAACCCGACCATGCTTCGCATGGGCAGTAGGGGGGCACGTCACCGCCAACAGCTTCGACCTGTTCGGCGAGACGGTGCACAAGGTCCTGCCCGACGGCACACTCACCGAGTCGCGCAACTACGACACGGCGGGCA
>Ga0302185_10001860_pt1 | contig 14301 bp, 30 predicted proteins | sample II_Bog_E1_1_FD_200231 | JGI IMG/M metagenome (GOLD analysis project Ga0302185, IMG submission 200231) | Peat permafrost microbial communities from Stordalen Mire near Abisko, Sweden - II_Bog_E1_2 | ecosystem: Environmental > Terrestrial > Soil > Wetlands > Peat | place: Sweden: Abisko... | reverse complement strand
GATCCGTGGCCAAGCTTTTTACACATGAAGCGATGGCTATGGTGGCGGAAATAAGGTGTTTCAGCAATAGCCTTGTCTCGTCGAAGGTCGCCGGTCCACCCAAGGTTTGGCCATATAATTCTTGCAACCGCTGTGTGAGGGTCTCCAGACTCACAGGCTTCAAGATAGCGTCCATCCCCGAATCGATTCCACTCGATCGCCCCGACGCAGAAGGACTCACCGGACTTGGCGTCATATTTGGCGAATTTATAACCTTGATCAGCAATGAATACGCTACGGAGAGATTCTTCAATATTTTGGAGATTTCCTCCTGTGCCGAATTCGGATAGTGATGAGCTAAATCGGCCAGTCGACGTACCTGCAATGTTATAACTTGTTCTAATTCGTCCATCAGGATCGATCGCTGTTCGTAGAACACTGAGTTTATCTCCAAGTTCCGTGAGTGCGTTGATATGCTTTATGATCTGCGTGGCGATCGGGTAGGATTCGATCTTCTCCCTTGCGCCACGGTCAACAGTGGGTCGACCTCCGCGGATGATGGGTTTGATATCGAGTTCGTGGTAGAGGAGTCGCTGGAGATCGACAGGGGATCGCCAGTTGAAGGTGGGAAGGCCGACACCGTCAAGGACAATGCGATTGAGCTGCCTTTCTAGAACGTCCGCTTGCTCGAAGAGTTCATCAACAACTTCCATTCGTCGCGCTTGGTCGACCAAGACGCCACGTATCCGCATTTCCAATACGGGACCTTGGAGGGCTTTCGAGAACTCATATGTCCTCGCGGTGTCTTCGTCGAGTTGCGGGTGGATGGCATTGAATACGTCCTGGGTTACACAGCAATCGAGGCCGTTGTAGACCATGTCGGCGTCCCAAGGGGGGAGGGAGGACAGGTCGGTTTCGTGGGTTTTAATGATTCTCATTAGTCATCACGCTTAATGGTTTTCGCATGCTTTGCCATTCCTTTCCAGGTGGCCTCGTCACTATAGATACTGCCGAGGAAGCCTAGACCCTTCAACGACTCAGGCTGAATCGCATGGTGGCAGAGCATGGTGTCCTCGGCTGCACCAAGAACCTTGATCCTCATTGACCGCCAGAGGAAGGCGATGTCGTAGCAGCCGTTTTGGAAGAGTTTGGGGGTAGAAGCATCTTCGAGAACTGATCGAACAAGCTCCCAGCATCTAGCCTCATCCCGTACAGTTGCCCAAAAAGAACCGTTCTTTGTTCGGTTGTCATCGAATGGAATAACGATTGCAAGACCTGAGGTTGGGGCGAAGCCAATACACGTAATGCGTGTTCCACTTGTTTCGATATCAACAGATAAGATTCCGCATCTCAAGATATGTTCGTGGATGAATCGATCAATGTCCTCGATGGCCGGCTCGATCCAGATTTCACGATGGGGTCTCCTTATCTCAGGGAACTGCGATTCGCGATGGGCTTTCATCAGGTCGGCAATGACTACGGGGCGGTTGTCCCAGTTCCGCAATATTGCAGCGGGATGGTAAGTAGGAAGTAGCTTGAAACCATCCACTGTATGAGTAGACAACAGAGTCGTACCCCGAAGCTTGGAGACACCAGTCTTACCAGTAAGGGCCCAGAGACTACAGTTGCCAAGACAAACCACGATATTAGGATTGTGATTGCACAGCTCATCGGCGAGGCGCTCCAGTTCTGTGGCAAACTCCTTTCGGACCCAAGGCCCCTGAGGCTTCGGCCGACCCTTTTGGGGATTGACCTTGAGCATTGGATAACCGGGGAGTGCATCAGACTTCGCCCCAAGGAAATGCCCAAGGTCATTGGCGGGAGGGTGGATGTTGAAGACGTTGGTGCGGTGGACTTCGGGGTGATGGGACCAGATCTCAATGATGCGGCGATTGTCGTTGGTGCGGTAGTAGAGGGAGATTAGGTCACGGTCGACGGGGGATAGATCAATGACCCCGGCCTCCCCCAGCATCCGTAGGAGTTCAATGCCTGACGCCCCGATCAGTGGGGCGTTGTGGCGGGCTTCGGCTTCGCCGTAGGCTTCGGCGAGAAGGACGATGGGGGTCACTTGCTGCACCTCATTTTGTACACTTTTGTGCGATTAGAGTTGCATAGCCTGCCAGATCGTCCCAGTGATCGCGGAAGTCTGGGTCGCCGGCGATGATGCGGCCGATCTTGTGGGCGATCATCTCCAAGGCTTCACGGTGGGTGTTGGGGAGGGTCTGCCAGTCTTTACCGGAGACGCTGGCCCAATGCTGCATGGCGATCTTGAGTTCCTGAGTGCAGCCTGCGTGGTTGGCGAAGTCTCCGTGGGTCTTGCCGCGCTCGGAGAGCAGGGCCATGGTCGCATCAGGTTCGGATTTGGATTGAGTCAAGGTATTCACCAAGCGTTTGATTTGGGCTGCGTCTTCCAAATGGGCTCTCCAAAATGACGGAGGGGACCGAAGCCCCCTTCGAGGTTTAGGCTAGATCAACCGCGCCAAGTCACAGCCTTAACAGCCCACATCTGAGCAGTCTGTGCCTCGGTGATTGCGATTGAACATAAACGAACCATTTCGGGGTTATCACCGCGAGCGATGTAGCACTTGCGAAAGTCGTTCATGTGATCGATGACGTCTGCGTACAATATCTTAAGCTTATCAACATCGCCATTGCTAGAGGGGTTGAAAGACAAACCCACAGCACGCTCACCGAAGGTCATTGATCTGCTATTTTCATTTTCCATTTGCTATCTCCTTACTCCGCCGGTGCCGTCCTCGACACTTCCCCAAACGCCTGAGTTCCATCCTCAGACATACGATGCTTGACCACAGCGAGTACCTGAGAATTGACCACCTCGCCGTTGCGGGTGCGACGGGAGAGCGGTTCGCTGAGGTCCAGGCCACAATGAGCGTGGAACTCATCGAGCCGATACACAGCGTCGTCGGTGATATAGTAGGTGGACGAGAGGTTCTTGGACTCAAGGCCGCCGACTTCTTCAAGGGCGTCGCCATCCACGTCATCCAGTGGGCTCATGGGTCGCAGCGGGAACTTAACGAACGGGGTTCCTTTTTTCGATGACTTCCCTTCCTCGGGCTGGCCCACGACGCAGAGGTAGGTGCCTTCGGGGAGCGGCTTCGGGCGGTTGATTTCGGTCGGGGCTTCGTCGAGGATCGAGGCAAAATTGGCGCGTTCGTTCATTGTGTGGGTCCTTGGGTTACGAGAATGCCGGTGATTAAATTGCGGAGTTGGGTTTCGATGTGGGTGATTGCGGTTTGAATGTCGGGTGATGGCTCCCTGATGTTGAGTAGGTAGTTGTGAATGCTCATGATGGTTTGGAGGTCGCTGGTGAGGAGTTGTGGAGTGGGTTGAGTGAGGTTCATGCTGGGTTCCTAGAAGGGGATATCGTCGTCAGGTGCAGTTGTCTTAGGTGGCGATGCTGCCATTGGTTCTTTGCAAAGCTCCTTCTGTTTTTCTATTGTAGCTTCGAGAAGTTTCTCTACTTCACGATATAAAGTATTGGTATCTCGAATTCTTGACAAGCACTCAAGCGCAATGCTTAAGTTCTTTATCTCCATCGTGTATGAAATCATGTTCGTCTCAATGTCAGGGACTTGGGTTTGGCAACTGGTGTTGCCTCAGACTTCGCGGGTTGTCCCTTTAATATCGCGAAGAATTCGGCGAGGCCGGTGTCGGTGGGGAGTTCGGCCGGCATGGCATCTGGGCGGCCGTTGGCAAGGGAGATCATTTGGTTTGAGGTTAGTTGGATGGTTCGCTTGTCGGCCTTTTGGATGTAGCGGATGTAGTTGGGGAAGTAGGTGGGGATCTTTGGGGATAGCTTCTGACCGATGCCTTGAGGGAAGATTTTGGTTGTGCCATCGTCAAGGGTCATGTATACGCCATGGCAGATGACGATGACGTTGCAACGAAATTTAGGTGAGGTGAGACCGGCCAGTTGCTTCTCGACATCGTCTTGGGCGTTGCCATAGATTGCTCGGCCGTCGGCTTGACCGCCTCTGCCAACTGGGGTCATGCTGCGATGGAACTCCATAGCAGCGTCGCACCAGCGGCTGAGGGAGTCAATGACAAGAATGGTGTCGTCGGGCCAAGTTGCTGGTGAGCCAAGCTCGATGACTTCGCCGGTGATTGAGTCGGTGTAGGTCCAGTTGTTGAGCATCTTGAGCGAATCGATCCAGCATTTGGGCTTGCCGTCGACCACGGTGCCAGCGGGGGTGACTTTGTAATCGTCGCGAAGACTGTGGTACTCGACGTTCTCGATCTTGTCTGGGCAGTGGGACATGATTTGATATTTGAGTGGATCGAGAAGGTTGTCCATGTCGAGGATGCGGAGTTTGTAGCCGGCTTTGACTAGGGATACCAAAGATGATGTCTTACCGGACTTTGCATCACCGAGAAGCAGGAGTTTGACGAGGGCGTTAGAGTGATGGTTGCTGAGGCTGGGCATCTGGTCTCCTTTTGAAGTCTTGGCATCGGAAGCGGGAATCAGTGATGTTGCTGGAGTTGCCGGATTCAGATTGTTCACATTGACCCTCGAACTCAGCGTGTTGTCGCCAGCCTGTGCAGGTTTCGCAGCAGTTGGGCGGCCAGCGGAGCCAGGAAGGGATTAGCGGCTCTTCAATGGGTTCCATCGTTGATCAGGCTCCAGTTTTTCGAAGTCAGCGGCTAGGAATCTTTCTCGAACTGATGGGGATTTTGAACATATATCACGATAGCGACAACCCCCAAACTTATCGCATGAGCTATCATTCATCGGCCAATAGTCATTCTCCGCATAACGTTCGGCGTTTTCCAATAGTACCCGAAGGTCGGCAAGCCATTCTTCAAGTTGATCCTCGGTGCGATAGGTGAAGCCACGGGCGAAAGCGTTGGGTTTTTCTAAGAGGATTTGGGCAGCGTCGATGATCACTCCGCGGATAGGGGCGCCCATGATGATCTTACCGGCGAGGGTGTACAGAGTCATTTGGTTGTTGGGTTCGTATTGGTTGAAGTAATATCCGCTGAGGGTGGTGGTAGTGGTCTTGCGGTCCATTACCAGAAGTTGGTCGTTGAAGCTAACGACTCGGTCGAGATGGCCACAGAGGAGGTAGGGTTGGGACTCATATGAAGGTCCGGGGTAGCCAACGTCACCCGGCTCCAGGCCATCTTTGCATTCACCCGCCCTTGGCCCCCAATCAAGCTCAAACCTAAAACTCAACTCTACCGCGGGGGTTCCATCGGATTTGATGTAGGTCTCGGCCGGGTCGGGATCGAAATGATCCAGATAATCGACCACCAGAGCCACCAGAGTTTCACGATTCTTGTAACGTCCAGCCTTTGTCGCCGGGTCTGGGGTCCAATCTGCGACACGCTCCATAAGTCCGCGGACAACCACTCGAATTGCGGCTTCACGGTCATGGTTTTCATCCGCCATAAGGCGATCGAATTGCTCAAGCGCTGCATGATATTCCATTCCGAAGCGTAGGTGGACGGATTCGCCGCGTGGTGCCCAGCCGTCGAGCATGACATATTGGTAAAGCCTTGGGCAGGTCTTGATATAGCCTAGCGACGTGGAGTCCCAGGCGTACTGCGCCTTGGTCCCCGGAAGGAATGGTGAGGTGGTGCCTGTGGTGAGGGTGGATTCGTTGACGGATTGGTCGGGCATCAAATCCTCCTCGTGACCACCGGCAATCCTGTTGGGATCTTGGGTGCTGGCAGGTTCAGCAACGACGTGATATCGAGCTTGGGGGTAGCGGGGCGTTCGAACTTTTCACCAGCTGCCTTGCGGGCTCGGTTGCGGCGGTGGTAGATGATGATGTCGTCGATGTCCGAGTCGGTTAGGGTGGTCGCCGGCTTGGCGTTGATTTCCTCAATGCGTTGCATAAGGGTGTTGATGTCGTTAATTGCTTGATCTGTCATTCCGGCAACTCCTGATCGAGGGTGACTCCAGGTTTGATGATGAATAGAAGGTTGGGGTCAGAGGTGAGAGCCACGACGTAGTTCTTAAAGTCATCAGGGCGGTTCTTGACTAGATAATCTTTGGTGTAGTTGGCAGGTTCAGCCACCACTGCAATACCCATCTCAGAGCGTGCGGCTCGGGCCCACAGTTCAGTCCAGAGGCGGTGGTTGATGGTCATCAGTGGGTTCCTCGATAGGGTTCATGTCAAGTGTATTTATATCCAACCCAACTTTTTCACACAAACCCTCAATCCAAGCTCGAAGCTCAGCGAGTCGAAATGTTTCTTGATTGCCAGATAACTTGCATAGAGCTTCATCAACTTGACACAATACATACGCGCCATTTGAATATAGCAGGTCGGTATATACTTCATATTGCTCTCCATTGTTATCAAAAGCGGGTAAGTCTGAACCCAAATCTACGTGGTATATATAAGTTAATTCACCTTTTAAAGTGTTAATTCTGAGTTTATTCATTCTCGTAAACCTTCTTCTGGTTGATTGTCATCGGTGGGTTCCTCAATAGGTTCAGCGAGGGCAAGCAGGTCATGACGACCGTGGGGGGAGATATACATCCACCATTCACCGGTGGTGTCTTCGCGGATCTGGACCTTGAGATCGTCGAACTCGGAGACATCGTAGAGTGGATGGTCGCTTTGATAGACCCGGCGGGATTCATTGCGTTGAATCTGCCGGGCCATGTTCATTCGCATTTGCAGGGTCTGGGCATCTTTGGAGGTGCCAACAGGGATGCGGATGCCACCAGGGGTATCGGCGGCAGCGGAGTAGAAATCGTAGCAGTCGGTGTAGGCGGCGCGGGCGGTGGTGAGACTCACGGGTTCACTCGCTTTGGTTGGTAAGATTCTCGGGTTTCCAATCCCAAGTATAGCTCGGATAGTAGTCATTACAGTTGTCTGTACCAGCAAGGAGAATGGTTAAGTTATTGTCTGCGTTAATAATCTGAATACCCTCTGCACGCTCGCCATATTCAGACTTTACCCACGGCTCGACACGAAAGTCACCACGATAGAATTGCCAATTGCCAGTGTAAGATAAATCTTCACCACCGATGATTAGATCGGCTGAACTGCGATAGCCATCATCGGGGTTCTCGCAAAAGATAGCTGTGTATTTCTCAGTGGTGAAAGCGTGCGCTTCGGCGTTGATATCAAACGGATGCTTTACAGCCTCAGCGATACGAATGTGTTTGAAGTTGCCATAGAGTAATTCTAGGTTGTTCATGTTAAGCTGCCTTATCGAATTGATAAAGGTCCTGTTGATCCATTAGATCGATTAGGACTTGATCGTAGGGATGACCGGGGATGCCTGTGGCATAGTGACAAAGCCACAGGGCGTGGGCGTAGTCCTGTGGGGACTGAGCGTCGATGCAGCGTTCGTACCAGGGTGTGGTTAGCAATCGAGCATGTGCGTCAAAACCATCCTGGATGGTGTTGTAGTCGGCAAAGTATTGAGGCATTGCTTGATAGACACCGTTGATGGTTTCGTGGGTCCAGCGGATGGTGGCTTGGCCAGCGGCGACCTGGTCATGGGTGGCTTTGATGCCGAAGTAGTTGTTGCGGCCGGATTGGTGCTGGCCCCAAGCTGATTCGATGGCCCATTGGGCGAGGATTATGGAGATAAATGGGCCTCGGGGGTAGAATTTGGAGTGGGAAGCGGTGGCGATGGGGATGATGGGGGTGAAGCGGTAGTCGGTCATAGAGTATCCTTTTCGGCAAGGTCGCCTTGTTCAAGTTCAAGGTCGCCGACTAACTGTACAGCCTCAGCGTAGCCTTCCCAGTTATCGACTCCGCATTCTCGAAGAGCCTCAAGCATACGTTCGGCTCGTATCAATCTATCGTAGGCTTTCTTGGCGATTGTGATTGTTTCTTCGGTCATTGTTCTTAACTCCTGGGTCATTGTATACTTAGAGTATACCCGATTGCCTCTGATTTGTCAAGGAGTTAGTCGTATTCGCTGTCGTCGGACCATAATTGGTAGATAGCGTCGATTGCAGCGTCGTAGGCTTTACGATCCTTGTCGAGCTTGTCATAGAGCCAGTTGGCCCGGTTACCTTTGACCTTGCGGCCGGCGATGTGAGTGATTTCGAATTCCTCGACCCAGCTGGAGGGGATGCCTACATCGGGATCGGGGCCTTGGATGGTGTAGGCCACGGTGACTGGAAGGCCACCGAGGATGCAGATGGTGCAGGTGGGCATGGGATTAGTCTTCCTTCCCGAGCCGCGCGCGGATGGCGGAGGGTTGTCGAGCATGATCAACCATGCGAAGCGCACCGTAGACGTGGATCATATTGATGATATCGATCTTGCCATCCCGTTCGAACTCACGCTTTAGATATTCGAGGGTATCGATAATTTCGGCGATGGTCTCGGGCTTAATCATCCCGGTAGGGCTTGCGGGCGAGTCGGGCTTTGGTAAGGGAGCGTGAGTCATGGGCGTAGTCCAGTTTGGCGAGGGCGGTGGTGACGTCGGGTGAGGCGGTGGAGTAGACTTCGCGAACGGCGGATTCGAGGGAGAGATGGCTTTCCCACATCAGGCGTTCGATTTCGCGGTGAACGGCGAGGGCGTTGCGGTAGAGGGCGGTCATGGTGTATTTTTCTTAGACATTGCCAATCGCTGGCGTTCGAGACGGTTCATCTCTGTTTCAACAGCACTACGCTCAGTAACCAACTCAGCGCGTCTAGCGGACAGTATTGTAATCTCATCATCGAGCTTTTCCATATTATTATCGATACGGTCAATTTGTTTCTTGAGTGTTTGCTCAGCTATTGACATGCGTTTCATGAGTGCAACTTTCCCTTTGCCATTTCAACAACAGTGTGTTGCATGCGTTTGAATAACTCGGCCATCCCAAGCCAGCCTTTGGCGAGGAGCTTATCCATGTGGTTGTCCTCGGTGGCGCAGAGATGGCCATACATAGCGCAGGCTTCTTGCAGGTAGATTAGATATTCAATGATCTGGGCCAGGAGTTCGGAACGGGTGACTTGGCCGGCGGAGGTGGAGTAGGGAAGGCGTTTGGACATTATAACCTCCTGGTAATAACTGGTAACTTTGATTCTTCCTTGATCCCTAGCAGATCCAGCAGGTCAACCGCAGGTCGATTGGCGAAGGGCTGTAGGGTCCAGGTATGGACTTCGTAGTCGTGGAGACAGAGATCGACTGCGGTGTAGATGGCGGTGGCTAGGTCTTTGGAGGAACTGAATCCGATGGCGTTTATGTAGCGCTTGGGGGACTCAGGGACTACCTCACGATCCGCAGGTAAAGGGCGAGTTGCGGTGACTTCCCAGCGATCGGGAGTTTGGCGAAGGGTCAGGGTACAGCCATCGGCGCTGGCTGAGTCGAGTGCGGATTCAATGGTCATGGGCGGGGGTCCTAGTACACTCGCTTCGCTCGCTATACGAGAATCTTCATCTGTCGCAATACAGCGCGTGCATTATCGCGTTGCGTGGGCGTGCCGGGTTGATTTGTAGGCTGTATATTGCCAATGTTGAATGGGGAAGCATGGTCAACACAGTCGAAGGAACGTTCTTTGACTAGTCCAAGGACTTGAGACAGCCCGGTTGTGGTTAGATGGTAGCGGATTACGATTGGGGCACCATCAGGGCCGTGAAATTCGGTGTAGAGATCGCGGCCGTCGGACCAGATTAGGATGGCGCGGGGCGGGGCGGCGGAGAGTGCCCTTGTATCAGTCTTCACCATGATCTTTAACCTTGTGGTTTGGGTACTCTTTGATTAACCAATAGTCTTTTAGGGCGCGGGAGTCAGTGAGCATGGTGGTGTTCCACGGATTAATAGAACATGATATGAATAGCAGCGCCGATGAATAGGTATATGATCCCGGCATACATGGTCATACCAAGTTGATCTAGGAATGTAAAGCGTTGCATGGGTCAAGCTCCTAGTGAAGTCTCAGACTCCCTCGGTCTAGCCGGAAGATCGCACCTTCCGGCTAGGGATTGGAGAGGTTAGAAGTCTAGCATATCTGGATCAATTTCTTTGCCGGTCATCCAATAAGGCTTCTCGCCGCCACCATTGGTCCATTGCGACCATGTGAGGTCGCTGGGCTTCCGCCAATGAGGACGATCGGCGTAGGGCCTGATTGATTCACCATCTTTGGCAGTATGGCCAGTCGCAATCGAAGAAGTAGTTTCCACAGTCGCATGGATAGGATCCGCTCCACTCTGATTCCTGGGCTCAACATTACTTGGGAGTGCTTCGGGATAGTGTCCATCGTCGCCAACGATTGAGTCTGCGGCGTAGGGCGATTGCGGCGTAGGGTTTAGTTGTGTATCGCTGATTCCCTGAGTTTTCCCATCGCTATCGACCATAATGGGTCGCTCGTGGTTCGCAGGCTCATAGGTGGAACCCGTGGCAATATCGGCAGGCTCAGTGACAGTGCTAGGCTGAGCCTGGGTAACACTCGCTTCGCTCATGGGTGCATTGTCACTGCTAACACTACCAACGTGAATACCCAGCAACCCACGGAGAGAATCAAGAGTCTCTTGGCTTTGCTTATCGCGAAAGGTAGCGGAGGCTAACTCAACCTCCGCATTGGCAAGAGTTGCTTTGAGCTTGGCGATGATTTTATCTTTGTCGATGATTTCTTCAAGAAGCTCAAGGGACTCTTTTCTAAGCGCTTCATGGTCACTACGGGCCTGGGCAAGTTCTGCCCTAGCTGCGGGCAACTCGTCGAGAGCTTGCTTGGCGGCGATAAAGGTATCGAAAATCGACATATCAGTGTTAGACATTGTTATGATCTCCATTTGTCAAGGGCTATAGCAACCCAACGGCTGGCTTGGTGGGTTTGTCCAGTCCAACAACCTGTGGTCGCAATCCCTGGGCCTTCGGAAGGGTGGGGCCGGAGCGATCCTGAGTATAACCTGTTGCTCATTGCTCGCTCCGGTTGCTGGTGATCTGAGGTATCCTAGAGTTGTTGTGCAGATCGGCCGAGAAGGCTTCTTCGTGCTAGTCTCTATTGCTACACTCAGCAGAGGTTCAGTCGCACCTCAAATGTGCTTGACGGTAGTAGTCCAGTCCAGTCCACCTACGGGCTGGATTAGTGAGCGACATGCGCAGCAGCGGGCTTCGCACGGGGCTTGACCAATCCGGCTTGCTTGGCGGATAGGGGCTTGTCCTTTTTCTTGGCGTCGGCCGCTTCCTTGGCCTTGGCGACAAGCTTCGGGGACTCGTGGATACCAAGCGCAGCAAGATCCACCGTGGACTTGATATTACCGCGATTGGCGAGATTGGCCCGGGCTTGATCCAGGATCGTAGCGTCGGACGCAATCATAGCGTCGGCGGCCTTGGTGATATCTGCGGCCGCCACATGGGAAGGCTTGATGTTAGCCTTCCGCAGTTCGTTTTTGACAAGCTCACGCGCAATCCGGCGGGCTTCAGTCTGGACTTCACGGGGAACGTCAGACTTGGACTTGCTGGACTTGGCCTTGAGTTCGCCCGCCATGAGCTTTGCAGCGTTCTCACTGGCGATCTTCATGGCTAAGTCGTGGGCTTTGGCCAACTCGGTGCCTTCGAGTTTGGTCACGGCGCCGACCTTGGACATTCTAGTGTTCAGGATGGCTTTGAGACCTTCAAGGACGACCAGAGCATACATGTCTTGGGGAATGGCGTCAGTATCGACGTCGAGACTGGCATCTTTGCCGGCTTTGAGGATAGGAACTTTGAGAATTGCCATTAGGTACCTCTATTGGTGTTTGGCGCGGGCTATCAGTCTGAGCGTCACAGGGGGCACAGGCCCCCTAGCTGCATGGTGATCTATGCCGCTCCGGTCGAGCAAGGGATTGCTCGTACTAGCACACGCATGGAAATGTGCTAGGGCTTGCAATCTTATAGGCGCGGTTCGCTGCGTTGTTCTAGGCCAGGCTTGTAATTCCTCCCAGCCATATCGCCAAGGCAACGATCTAGGGCTGTGTTACGATCTAGGCGGCCACGGTCTAGCTCGCGCTGGTAATGGCGAATGATATTGGCGGAGCGCGGGGTGATTAGTGGAATAGCAAGGTTGGGTTCGAGTTCAAGGGCATTAGCGACGAGATTGAACAGGGATGGTTCTGACATGACCTAAGTCCTAAGGGCTTGACGGATGGTGGCGGAGAGATTGAGATACGAAGCATAAGAAGCAGCAGAAACAGCAGAAGCAGAAGCAGAAGCAGAAGCATCAGAAACAGCAGCAGCAGAAACAGCATAAGAAGCATCAGAAACAGCAGCATAAGCAGCAGCAGCATTAGAAACAGCATAAGCAGCATAAGCAGCAGCAGAAGCAGCAGAAGCAGCAGAAGCAGCATAAGAAGCAGAAGCATCAGAAACAGCAGCAGCAGAAACAGCATAAGCAGCAGAAGCAGAAGCGGAAGCGGAAGCAATATTTCTATCTTTGCCATTCAGCCAATTTTTAGCCCAAGCTATATACTTTGGTTCTTTATATACTTTAAGCGAACAATGAATCGCAATCTTAATCCTTTGTTCAAGTGAAATAATTGGCAATGGTATTTGTTTAACCGTGGTTAAAGATTTCACTCCGCACTTGATTTGGTGATCTGTGGCAATAACCTCACCCTCGGCAATCCACGCAATGGGGTCATTAAATCTTGCGTGGTGTGGATTCATCAATACTGCAATGTACAACGATGTATAAGCATGAATGACTCCATCAGTGCAAAGAGTATTACCCTGACCCTTCGCTTCATGTGTGACATTCTCCCCCCAAAGAGTTTCATTAATTTTCCCCCGCCTTGTGTAACCATTTTGATCTGTGAGTTTATACAAGCGCATGACCTAAGTCCTTCTGCTATGTACCTCGATTATGTCCTATTATGCGCCCGTCCGGTCCGAATTGCAAGAATTATTTTCGGGAATTTTGCACGGGACCGATCGGACGATGGGCTAGCGAGATATTTCATCGCTCCACGCCGCTAGAGCTGCTTCTAGCTCTAGGTGGTTATCATCGATGGTAGGGTTTAGCATTCGCTGACCTGCTCTAAACCCACAATCCCAAGCGTGCCAAGCTACAGTTTGATAAACATAAGGATTCCCCCAAGCCTCACCACTGTCGGTAGCTTCTCGATAGCCTGAGGAGTATTCTTTCATGTAACGATTGGTCATTGTGTTCTCTCTTCGTTGCAGGCCCAACTCGCTTCGCTCGCTGGATCATTGAGCATTAATCATCCCCTTCCCCGAATGTCTCTGCCCATTCGCTAGGGGTAATTCCGGTAATCAAGAACTCCCGTTCATCATCGGTAAGATGTGGCATTGCATTCTGGATTAACCGGCCTTCATGCCAATTTGCTAGGTGTTCATGGGTTATAGCTATAGTCGCTCTATGCCATTTGTGGCTAAATGGTGATCGCCGCATGACCTGACAACTATCCGCGCTAACCCATTCGTATTCAGGGCAGTTGCCAGCATCAGTGAATTGGACAATGTTCATAGTTCTCTCCATTCGTTGCAGGCTAGACTTGGTCGGGGGCATTGGTATGTTCATGGGTACAACTCGCTTCGCTCGCACGTTGGGATTGCCTTGACGTCGCACGCACCAAGCGATCCGCAGGCGACCGATGAATATCCAGTGTAGCCCGCCGATTTTACGGTAGGTAAGCATGGGTTAGCTCCTTATAAGTTTGATTACAATCCCAAGCTTTACTAGTTCGTACCCAGTAGTACGGCAAATATTAGCAAGTACAATTGCCAATTCGCAATCGTTATTCACATCAATCACAGTACTCAACGCTCCACACATAGCTGTGAAGTAAGCCACTACACCTTCCGGTCCACTATCCTCATACAACATTCGCAAGGTCTGTTCATGGTCCTTGCTAATCCTATTTAACCTATCAAACATCTCAGCTTTCGTTTCCATAGTCATCCTCCATCCTCCAACCCATTATCCACACTTGAACTCAAATGTCAAGCTCAATCTCCCGCCATAGTCCTGCCATTACCCCGCCATAGTCCTGCCATTAGGCCCTTTAGGCCTATGGGTGGCATATCGGCACACTACCCTACCTACCTACCTATTCCTATCTGTCTTAAAAAATTTTTTTGATGTAGATAGATATGTATACGCCCACTCGCGTGGATATGTGGCCCACCCCGCTTAACAGCCTAATGGCAGGATCATGGCAGGACTATGGCAGGATCATGGCAGTTTTGAACTCGGGTAATGCGCCTCACAACCCCCAGTTTGCCCGCCAATTGTGGCCGAACCATGGCGGAGCGATCACGAATTATTTCATCGTTGTAATATTTCGTGATCGGGCTGGGCCACATTGCCCTTGACCGAACCGCCGACCCATGCGATCCTCCATTCGTCAACCGGGCAATCGCCGAACTCCTAGGAGCATCCACATGGGTATCGTTCTC
>Ga0302185_10001858_pt1 | contig 14306 bp, 13 predicted proteins | sample II_Bog_E1_1_FD_200231 | JGI IMG/M metagenome (GOLD analysis project Ga0302185, IMG submission 200231) | Peat permafrost microbial communities from Stordalen Mire near Abisko, Sweden - II_Bog_E1_2 | ecosystem: Environmental > Terrestrial > Soil > Wetlands > Peat | place: Sweden: Abisko... | reverse complement strand
TTTCAAAAAATACCAGCCCTGCCAAAAACTTGAGGGGATAAACGTAGATCACCACGGTGAACAGCAACGTGCCGTTTAAGAATACCGTACGGCTATCATTAAGGCCATATCGCCTGAAGAAAACGTTTTGGCCGTTCCATATATTAAACAGCAAAGCAAAGCATACCGCGAAGCTTATAGTGCCTTTAAGGGTTTCGTAAAGCTCAGTAAATGTTTTAGGCACCTCAAGCGATACAATGATGAGCGTTACAGCGAAGGCAAAAACGGCATCGCTGAAAGTTTCCAGTCGCGATGGTTCATGACTGCGCCACTCTACATCGTTTTTTCTTTTGTACAGGTTTGCTGTTTTTGTTCTCATTTAGCTAAATCTAATACTTTTCCTGCTTTATACAAAGCTTCTTCCTGCGCAATCTTTTGCTTTTCATCAGCAGTAAGTGGAGTGGCTATTAGTTTATCCAGATCAGGCTGCCCTGCATCAACCCAGGCCGAATACCAAAAACTCCCCACTGATAATATGGCCGAACGCATACGACGTTGTACCATGCCATTAAGCATGTTTTGGTAGGCTTTGCTATACGCGACAGAGTAATCCTGCACTTTACGGTTACCATGCTTCACTATCTCATATTTTTTATCGGGAGGGAAGGTCTTATTCAACATCCGTTCAAAGCGCAGAACGGAATCAACTGCTTTGTACGATGATCGGCAGATCTTAAAGGCTTCTTTCAAGGGATCGTCAATATAACGGGCTTTGCCTGCGTAGTAATTGTAATTATCGCCAAACAATTCAGGCAGGCGGCTTTCCCATAGCGCGTGTATGCCGGTTTGGTTAGTGAGCTGCCCATTATAGTTCATAGTTAAATGCAGTGGCACGTGCGCATCGGCTATGTAATGGCCCAGGTTGGCCGAGATATTCAGGATAGCGGTGGTATCATGATCTTTAAACGCCTTAACCAGCCGATAGTACTCAAATTGGATGGTCCACGGCACTACGCCGTATTTGTAAACGGTATCGGCAGAATATTTTTTTATGGCATCATCCCAGTTTTGCGGTATCACACTAAAAGGTGTTTTACCGTAATGATCGGCATCCAGGAAATGCTTCGAGCCTTCGGTAGAGTCGATATAGCGGCGTTTGTCGGCGCTCACGGCATGTTCGGTTATAAAACCTATATTGGCCTTATAAAAACCTGCCAGGGCCTTAGGTAGCGTAAAAACCGCCAACCTGTTGATGCGGTAATGCGCGAAAAACCCCCATGATGAGCAGGTAATTATTACGAGGATACTCAAAAGCGATAAGGCCAGGCTGCGTTTCATTGAATCATATAATGCAAATAATAGCCGTAAGATAAGATTATTACGAATAATTGCCACTTAGAGCTATGTTGATAACCCTAAATATTTTTGTTGATAATTCGTTTGCATAATTAAAAATATCATCCTATATTTGCAGTCCTTAAAGAAAAAAGAATAACAAGCTATACAATGGCAAATCATAAATCATCATTAAAAAGGATCAGGTCTAACGCTGCGAAGCGCTTACGTAACAGATACCAGGCTAAAACCACCAGGAACGCCATCAAAAAATTAAGAGGCACAACTACTAAAGTTGAAGCAAGTGAACTTTTAAACAAAGTGATCTCTATGCTTGACCGTTTAGCTAAAAAGAACGTTATACATAAAAACAAAGCATCAAACAATAAGTCGAAACTGACTAAGTTTGTTAATACTTTGAAATAATATAAGGAATTTTTAAATTCTGTATAAAGGCGATGAGTGATAAACTAATCGCCTTTTTTTGTGACCTCACCCTGTCCTCTCCAAAGGAGAGGGTTCTAAAAAGAAATTTTTCAAGTCACTCCCTGGAGCTACTGTGTGGACCCAATTTGTGCCTTAAACCCCGTAGGAGTTATATATTGGTAGAAAAACAGGTTTGAAATATTTATATGTGCCGTAGGTACATAACATAGCCCGCTTTTAGTTCAGCCATTCCTGTTTTTAATACATGGTCCAATAATATCGCACCTAACGGAGCGAAAAATGTCCTTCGTACATAATTTCTACCAATATTTCATTCCTAACGGAGTGGATCTGCAAACCAATTTTATTAAAAAAGATGTGTCCACACAGTAGCTCCTTTGGAGAGGGATTTAGGGTGAGGCACAAAGATTTTCATGATTTGAAAATAAAAGGATGTATTTTGGTTGTTTAAATACATCCTGTAAATCTCCCAAATCCGTTAAATCATGGTTCATTCTCCCTACGACAACAAGATCAGCATAAAATCATGGGCCGAGGAAGACCGTCCGCGTGAAAAGTTAAGTACTCAGGGCAGGAGGGCACTTACAGATGCCGAACTGATAGCCATACTCATAGGTTCAGGTAACCGTGATGAATCGGCAGTGGAACTGAGCAAGCGCATCCTGCACCATTACGATAACGACCTGAATAAACTGGGCAAGGCATCTATTGAGGAACTCTGCAACTTTAAAGGTATCGGCGAAGCCAAAGCAATTTCAATAATTGCAGCGCTGGAGATAGGCCGCCGTCGTAATGATACTGAAGTAGCTGTTTTAGACAAAGTAACCGGAAGTAAGGATGCCTATAATATACTTAAACGTTTACTGGTTGATCTCAATCATGAAGAATTCTGGATCCTGCTGCTCGGGCAAAACAACAAGGTGTTAGGGAAGGAACTCATCAGCAAAGGCGGTTTAACCATTACAGTAGCCGATCCGAAAATTATATTCAGCACGGCCTTGCGTTATTCGGCAACTTCTATTATGCTGGCACATAATCACCCATCGGGTAATTTAAAACCCAGCAAACCGGATATCGACCTCACCAAACAAATAATAGCTGCTGGCAGGTTACTGGATATTAAGGTGCTCGATCATTTAATAATTACCGATAGCGGGTATTATAGTTTTGCTGATGAGGGAATGATGTAGATTTGCGAATATGCAGATGTGCGAATTGTTTGTGAGGACACAAACAACGGAATAAAATGATTTGATAGTTAAACCATCCCCGCTGTTTGCGTCCCCACAAACAGCTGCTATACGCGGATAGGTTCTTCGCTCTGCTCAGAATGACAGCTATCTTTTTGACTCATCAATGTTCAATTCAATTTTCTTTTATAAACTATTTATCTTTTCTTTGGTTATCTTAAATACTAACTAAAACATACTATCATGATTACTCCAGGAGACGAAATTCCACTAGACGATTCATACGATGATGATGCTGATGATCAACAGAGTCAAAAAGATATCCATTCAAACGGATTTGATGAAGAAGATGAAATAGATCTTGATGATTTAGAACCTGATGCTGATATTTCAGGATTAGACCAGGCTTATGACGCTTCAGAATCAGCTTACACGCTGGATGATGATGACGATGATGAGTAATTTTTAAAACATTATTCTACTTCACCAAGCGTCATTGCGAAGAATGAAGCAATCCCCGATTAGCAGGTCCGCCCCTGTATAGTTTGGGATTGGTTTTGTCTTCTCAATGACGCTTTGTTGTATATCCACAAAACCCTTCGCCTTTGTATTACGCCCCTTGTTGGTGTTGTCACTAACAAGCCCGATTAGCTTGTTTGTGTAACATTCGGTTTGTTGGAGACAACTCCAACAAAGAGCAAGACAACAGTAATAAAGGCAACACCACAAAACCTTTCACCTTTATACTTTTAACCTTTCACCTTAAATCCTATCTTTGCCGATTATCATTCTGTTATAATGAAGATATCGTATAATTGGCTTAAAGAATTTATTGATACGGATAAAACTCCTGAAGAAATTTCAACCATACTAACCGGTACCGGACTGGAAGTTGAAAGCCTGGAGAAAGTACAGGCTGTTCCCGGCGGCCTGGAGGGTTTGGTGATAGGGCATGTAAAAGAAGCTGTTTTTCACCCAAATTCCGATCACCTGAATATTACCAAAGTTGATGTTGGTACTGGCGAGGACCTGCAAATTGTTTGCGGTGCAGCTAATGTGGCAGCGGGGCAAAAGGTTGTAGTGGCTGTTGTTGGTGCATTCGTGCATCCGCTTGAAGGTGAAAAATTCAAGATCAACAAATCAAAGATCCGTGGTGAGATCTCCGAAGGGATGATCTGTGCCGAGGATGAGGTAAGCCTGGGTACTTCGCACGATGGTATTATGGTGCTTGATGCGGATGCCGTACCCGGTACTTTGGCCAAAGACTACTTTAAACTTAACGACGATTATCTGTTCGAGATTGGTTTAACGCCAAACCGTGCCGATGCAACTTCGCATTTGGGTACAGCGCGTGATATTGCAGCCTTCCTGAAGATCGCCATAAAAAAACCTGATGTTTCGGCATTTAAGGTTGATGATAACAGCCGTAAGGTTGAAGTTGTGGTTGAGAACGAACAGGCTGCGCCGCGTTACTCTGGCGTAACCATTTCAGGTATCGAAATAAAGGAATCACCAAAATGGTTAAAAGAGCGCTTGGCTGTTATCGGTGTACGCTCCATCAATAACGTGGTTGATGTTACCAATTATGTGTTGCATGATCTTGGTCAGCCGCTGCATGCTTTTGATGCTGATAAGATAAGGGGCAACAAGGTGATTGTTAAAAATATCACTGAGGGAACATTATTCACCACATTAGATGATGTAGAGCGTAAACTGAGCGCCGATGATCTGATGATAAACGATGCCGAAGGACCTATGTGTATAGGTGGTGTATTCGGCGGGGCTAAATCTGGTGTTAGCGCAGATACTAAAAATATATTTTTAGAGAGCGCTTACTTTAATTCGGTTTCAGTTCGGAAAACAGCTAAAAGGCATGGCTTAAAAACTGATTCATCCTTCAGGTTTGAGCGTGGCACCGACCCGAACATGACGGTATTTGCTTTAAAACGTGCCGCCCTGTTAATTCAGGAAGTTGCTGGCGGAAAGATCTCATCCGAAATTTTTGACAACTACCCTGCACCGGTTGCGCCATTTAAGGTTGATATAACTTACAACAATATTTTGAGGCTGATAGGGCAAGTGATCCCTTATGATGAAATAAAAAGCATTATAACCGCGTTGGATATTAAGATTGTTGAAGAAAGCGGCGAAGGTTTATCATTAGAAGTGCCGCCATACCGTGTGGATGTAACCCGTGATGTGGATGTGATTGAAGATATATTGCGTATTTATGGCTATAACAATATCCATATCCCAACGCAAATAAGAGCATCGCTGAATACATCCATCAGGCCCGACAGGGATGCGGTACAGAACCAACTGGCTGATCTGTTAACGGCCAATGGTTTTCATGAGATCATGTCGAATTCGTTAACCAAATCGGCTTATTCAAATGATCTGGATTCGGCAGTTAAGATCCTGAACCCATTGAGCAGCGATCTGGATGTAATGCGCCAGAGCATGTTGTATTCGGGTTTGGAGGCTATTGCCCGTAACCAGAACCGCAAGGCACCTGATTTGAAATTGTATGAGTTTGGTAAGGTGTACAGCGTAAACGAGGATAAATATGTAGAGACACAACGCTTCGCTATTTTTATTACCGGTGCTAATACTGCGGAAGCCTGGAATGAAAAAGTAAGCCCTGTAAGCTTTTATAATTTGAAAGCCGTTGTTGATGGCATCATCACCAAACTAAATGTTAAGGATTTTACCGTTGAAGATGCTACCTGCAAAAAGCTGGCTTACGGCCTGCAATATATGCGCGGTAATAAGCAATTGGTAAAGTTTGGCCAGGTAGCAAAATCATCACTTAAACTGGCTGATGTAGATAAGGATGTTTTTTATGCCGACTTCAATTTCGACCTGGTACTATCGCTTGCGCGCAAGAACAAGATAGTGTATCAGGATATCTCGAAATTTCCGGCAGTAAGGCGTGATCTTTCTATGCTGATCGATAAAAATGTATCCTTCGGCACACTGAAACAGATCGCCCAAAAAACTGAACGCAAACTTTTAAAAGAAGTAAATGTATTTGATGTGTATGAAGGCGATAAATTACCTGCGGGTAAAAAGTCGTACGCGTTGAGTTTTATCATCGAGGACATAGAAAAAACCCTTACCGATAAAGCGATAGATAGCATAATGCAAAAATTAATTTATAATTTAGAAAAAGAAGCAGGAGCGGAGATCCGTAAATAATTAGCGATTGAGTGAATTAGTGATTTAGCGAGTTGAAAAATTAAATTATTATTCAGCCATCATTAATTAAATATTAAAAGATTCACTCAATCACTCATTCACTAATTCAGTCAATAAGAAATGTCACAGGTAGCCGAACAATTAGATAAGGTAATTGACAAAACATTGCGTTTGGTTGAGCTGTGTGCGGCTTTACAGGAGGAGAATGACCTGTTGAAATTAGAGAATGATGCATTGAACGCGGCACTTGATGCCAGCAAAAACAAGACAAAAGAGTTGGAAGAAAAGCTTCGTGTATTGAAACTGGCAAAATCTTTTTCAGAAACAAATGAAAAAAGTGTTGACATTAAGCAAAAAATTAACGAATTTGTGCAGGAAATAGATAAGTGCATTGTGTTATTGAAAAAGTAATACAAAAAGTGAAAAGCTCAAATGGGAGAAATCTCTATAAAAATAAATATTGCTGACAGAGTTTACCCCTTAAAGGTGAACATGGAGGAAGAAGAAATAATACGTAGGGCAGCTAAGCTGATCAACGACCGTGTAAAAGAATATCAGGAAAATTACGCGGTAAAGGATAAACAAGACCTGCTTTCAATGTGCGTGCTGCATTATGCAACATCATCATTAAAAGCGGAAAAGAGAGTTACAGTTGAAGATACTGATGTAGCCGAAAAAGTTTACCAGTTAGATCATTTACTAACCGAATTTTTCTCAAAGTAATAAACGTTCTTTACATAAAAATCAGAGCATTTAAGATTTAACCGCAGTTAAATTTTAGGTTTCACTATTAAAAACTTAACGCTTCAATATTCAGCGGATCAAGGAGGCATGCGTTAATCGTAGATTTTACGGTAACCCATGATCCCAATATCTGTATCGAAGTTTTTCAATACATGACACTTAAAAATTAGTTGCGGTTTTTTTATTTATTATAAACTTAAAAAATGGATTCATCATTATATGCCATTATCGGCCTCCTTATCGGGGTCGGAGCAGGCATTATTATTGGCCGTTTCCTGCTTCGTAAGCTTTTCAAAGCGCAGGAGAACTCGGCCCAAAACAAAGCAAAACTGATATTAAAGGATGCTGAAAATAACGCGGAAATTCTAAAAAAGAATAAACTGCTGGAAGCTAAAGAGCGCTTTTTACAAATGAAAGCTGAGCATGAGCAGGAAGTAAACACAAAAAACAATACCCTTAATCAACGCGAAAACAGCTTTAAACAAAAAGAGCAATCGGTAAATCAGCGCCTTGAAAACTTAACCCGTAAGGAAAACGAGATTGACAACGTGCGCAAAAACCTGGAAAGGCAAACTGAAATAGTTACCAAAAAGCAGGAAGATGTTGATTCGTTAAAAAATCAGCACGTGCAGCAATTGGAAACTATAGCGGGCCTTTCGGCAGATGAAGCGCGTAGCCAGTTAATTGAAAACCTTAAGGATGATGCCCGTAGCAAAGCGATGGCACAGATAAAAGATATTGTTGACGAAGCTAAGCTTACTGCTACCAAGGAAGCTAAAAAGATAGTTATACAAACTATACAGCGTACCGCTACCGAGAGCGCTATTGAGAACACGGTATCGATATTTAATATCGAGAATGATGAGATCAAGGGCCGTATTATTGGTCGCGAGGGTAGAAATATCCGCGCGCTGGAAGCAGCTACAGGTATCGAGATCATTGTTGATGATACCCCCGAAGCTATCATACTTTCAGGCTTTGACCCGGTTAGGCGCGAAATTGCAAGGCTTGCCATGCACCGCCTGGTGACTGACGGTCGTATCCACCCTGCACGTATTGAGGAAGTGGTTGCCAAAACCAAAAAGCAGATTGAAGAAGAGATAGTTGAGATAGGCGAGCGTACCGTTATTGACTTAGGTATCAATGGCCTGCATCCGGAGCTGATCCGTATGGTTGGGCGTATGCGTTACCGTTCATCATACGGGCAAAACCTGCTACAGCACTCACGTGAGGTAGCCAACTTCTGCGCTACCATGGCGGCTGAATTAGGCTTAAATGTAAAACTTGCCAAACGTGCCGGCTTACTGCATGATATTGGTAAAGTACCCGATGATAACCCTGAATTGCCGCACGCTATTTTAGGTATGCAGCTGGCCGAAAAATATAAAGAGCATCCTGAAGTGTGCAACGCCATTGGCGCTCACCACGACGAGATCGAGATGACTTCTATGCTATCACCAATCATACAGGTTTGTGACGCTATATCAGGTGCAAGGCCGGGCGCAAGGCGCGAAGTGGTTGAAAGCTACATCAAGCGTTTAAAAGAGTTAGAGGAGCTTGCTTTGTCGTATCCAGGCGTTGAAAAAACATTTGCTATACAGGCTGGCCGTGAGTTGCGCGTAGTGGTTGAAAGCGAAAAGATAAGCGATGCCGAATCAGAAATACTGGCGGCAGATATATCAAACCGTATACAAACCGAAATGACCTACCCGGGACAAATTAAAGTTACCGTAATAAGGGAAACAAGGTCGGTAGCGTTTGCTAAGTAAAAGCCTCACCCAACCCTCTCCAAAGGAGAGGGCTTTTTATAAATAGTGGCAAAGAATAAGAAATCAACTCCAACAAAAACTCCAACCCCGGTTAAACCCGGCGGGCTGGAGTTTTATTTTGATAAGTATGCCGCCGCGCATCAAAATCCGGTTAATAAAATTATACAGATTATAGCCGTACCGCTTTTTGTGTTTAGCGTGTTTATATTGGCCTGGTGTATAAAGTTCCCCTATATAAAGTTTTTAGGTCAATATAATCAAGACTTTAACTGGGCCTCGTTCTTGCTGGCGTTTAGCGTTTACTACTACATGCGCTTATCGCCTGTATTGTCTTATTTTCTGCTGTTTATTTTACTGGGATTTTTCTACATCATTACCGAAATGGTACAATGGCAAAATGCCGGTGGGCCTTATCTGGCAACAATAGGGTTGGGGATATATTGTATAGCAGGGATAGCTTTATTTATCGGGTACAAATTGGAAGGTAAAAAGCTGTCGTTTGAATACCGTTTAAAAAACAGCCTGATAGCACCCATGTATTTGCTGCATTTAGTGCTTAGGAGGTTTTCGATAAAGTATTAAGGATTTATTATATGATACGCCGTACGCCGTCATGCTGAACTTGTTTCAGCATCCCATGCGCTAAGAGTAACCCGTTTGCAAATCGCTTGTATAATTGTCCTGTGAGGTGCTGAAACAAGTTCAGCATGACATAATTGAGGTTTTTCATTCCATTGTTTGTGTCCTCACAAACAATCAGCAAGCTTACCCCAAAATCAAATTATTCACCTTGTCGGTTAACTCCTCTAAACCGAAAGGTTTTGCAATTACATCATCACATCCCCAGGCTGATAGGTCGGCGTCTTTTTGTACGTAGGCAGAGCAGATGATAACAGGAATATGCCCTACATCAGGGTGGGTTTTTAGGAGCAGGCAAATCTCCTGTCCGTTTTTACCGGTAAGATGATAATCGAGTATGATCAGGTCGGGTTGATATTCCTGCGTAATATCAATAATAGTAGTACTGTCAAGTGTTACCTTAACTTCAAACTGTTGGTACAGCAATGCTTCGTGAATAATATCAAGTATATCCTGGTTATCATCCAGTACTAATATCCGTTTACGCATGGGTCAATTATTAAAAGGTTTAGTAAAGTTTTATATCATAAAGCAATTATGTTACAGATAATTTTTATGTTCTGACTGATTAAAGATCAGTTAGTTTAAAAAGGAATTGTAACAAAAGCGCTCCTTTTCAGGCTGATTTAATAATATATTAACGGCTTTGGGGTTGAAATCTTATTCCGTTAACAACTATTACGCATATTTATGACACAGTAATAGCACAAATCAGGATGAGCAAAGTACGCTTTGCATTTGACGTAAGTGTTTTACAATTGTTAAATTATTGGCCGTATGTGAATTAAAAATCGTGGTACAGATCGCGGAAGGTGCTTCTTAAACCAAAAGTAAGCATGGTTGTTTTTGCCGAACCGAGTGAATTTGTTTGATCGCGGAAAAGCGCGCCGGCTTCAAGGCGCAGGTTATATTTAGGGTTGATAAGGTATGATACCAGACCTTCGCCATAATATAATTTTGTTGCCAGGCCCTGCCCGGTACTGCCGGTTTGCACAACACTTGGGAATGCCAGCGTAACATCATTGCCATAATTTATACCGGTAGACCCAAGCCCATATTGAGCATAGTTTACTTGCCCCTGGAAATCAAACTTACCTATAGAGTAACTTAATATGCCTATCAGCTCCTTGAAATTTGAACCCAGCGGATCACCCAAAGGCTGGCTGTAATCGGTATAATTACTAATAACCTGTGGTGATGAATAAGTATAAGGCTTAACGGTATTAAATTCGAACAGGTAGTTAAAGTTAGTAACCTTAAACAGATCGGCACCACGGATACCTATCTGGTAACCATCTGTATTTTTCGGAGCTGCGCTTTCACCTACACGATCAAGCAATAATTGAGCATATACAGCTGTTTTGTCTAATATCTTGTATTTGCCTGTAAAACCCATGAGTACATTGTCGCTGTAAGGTGTTTTGGGGCCAAGTGAGCTCGCGAACACCAGCGGGTTTATATAATTAACATCAAAGCCATGTCTTTGGCCCTGGTCGTTTGTTTCTGCCGCTATAAGCGCGTTGAAGAAACCTAAAGAGAAACGATTGGTTACGCTCCAGTCTAAATAATGAAACATGGCCCATTTACGGCGATTATTACCAAAGTCGTCATATTTAGGAGCATAAAGATCTTCCATATTGGTCCACATCATCATATACTGCACATGCCCAACAGTGGCAGTAGCACGTAGTAACGGATAGGTTGCCGCATTATCAGATAATAATAATGAGCGGTAGCCATCACCAATAAAAGTTTTATCCTGCCCTAATGTAATGTTCAGTTCTTTTATAGGGGTATATGAAATTATAGCGGTAACGTATGACCAATCGTCAGTTGTTTTAGTAGCATAATCCCTGTCATACGCCTCGCCTGGTACAAAACCTATTTTATTAATATAGTTCTGATAATAAGTAGGGAACCGGCCCTGGTCCTCATAACCGCTGGTGTAAAAAGAGAATTTGGTGCCAATGGTACCGCCCAACTGGTAACCACGGGTGTTAAGGTAGGTAGTTATATTATCAGTAAAATCACGGCCTAATTGCAGGTCGGGCAGGTAATCGGCATAAAAAGTATACTCTTTTGTTCTTTCATCAAAAAGGTGTTCATTAAATAATTTACGGTATACCCAGCTTTTGTGAGTGCTGTCAACACCGAGGTTCATGAGTGTGTTGTACCTTTTATTTAAAACACTATCAATAATATAAGGTTTAAGCGCGCTATGGAAATTGTTGTTAACGCTATATACCTGAGCATTGAACTTTTGATCGAACTGATAAGAGTAGGGTAGGTATGTTGCTTGCGACCGGCCTATCTGAGCAGTGAAAAGGATAATACCTGCAACTAATAATAATTTCCGGAAATATGAAGCGTAGAGTTTTTGCATGCGCAATAAGTGTAATTTTTTAAAGATAAATATTAGGATACAATAAAATACAAAAGTGGATATTAAATTAATATCGCGGGAGCAAAAATATGCTTAACAAATGGTATTTAAATTAAGAAGTGATTAGAAATGAAGGATAAATTGACATCCATATAAAAAAATTATGATATTTGCCGCTTGTTGTAATGCGCAAAAAGTTAAATTCTGTTAAATGTAATGTTAGCAAAATTGTTTTTTTTAAATAAACCTATAAAAATTCTGATATTTACCCCTGCTTTAATTCTTATTTATATACATGCAATACAAAAGAATCAATAACCTTTTAGGCTGGCTTTGCTTTGTTATAGCCTCAATCACTTATATTTTAACACTGGAGCCATCCGTAAGCTTTTGGGATTGCGGCGAATTTATATCATGCGCCTATCGTTTACAGGTAGCCCACCAACCGGGGTACCCTTTGTTTGCCATGCTGGGTAAAGTATTTTCCCTGCTCTCATTAGGCAATAATGCCAAAGTGCCTTTCTTTACCAATATGGGTTCGGGCCTGGCGAGCGGGGCAACTATTATGTTCCTGTTTTGGTCGATAACAGCGCTGGCTAAAAAATTGCTGCTTAATAAAGATGAAGAAGCAGACCAGCCACGCATCTTATTAATAATGGGCGCAGGTTTAGTTGGTGCCCTGGCATTTACTTATACCGATACCTTTTGGTTCTCGGCTGTTGAAACCATCGTGTTTGCATGGTCATCATTGTGTACCGCTTTAGTTTTTTGGGCGATATTGAAATGGGATGCCCGTGCTGATGAGCCAGGTGCCGATAAATGGATAATAATGATAGCTTATGTTATCGGTTTATCAATAGGTATCCACTTGTTAAACTTGTTAACCATACCTGCTATAGCGCTGGTTTATTTTTTACGCAGATCAAAAAATATTACGGTTCGCAGCAGCATTATAGCCTTTTTAATAAGCGTATTTATACTGGTATTTATTCAATACGGTATCAGGCAGTACACCATAAAGTTTGCCGCTTATTTCGATAAATTCTTTGTTAATACACTGGGCTTTGGTTTTGGCAGCGGTGCTATTGTATTCTTTATATTGTTATTAATTGTAATAGTTGCAGGTATAATTTATAGTATCCGTAATAGGAAACCAATATTAAACATGGCATTTTTGTGTATAGCTTTTATTTATTTAGGCTATAGCTCGTTTGCTTATATCCCTATCAGGGCTACAGCAGGTACTAACCTGGATAATACACATCCTGATAACGCTTTTACCCTTAACAGCTACCTTAACCGCGATCAATACGGTGAAACTCCATTGCTTTACGGGCCATATTATGATGCAAAACCTGTGGATCAAACTGAAGGTGCTAACATCTACCGTAAAGGAAAAACCAAATATGAGGTTGCCGGTAAAAAGTTAACCACCATTTACGATCATAATACTATTCTGCCGCGTATATACAGCACTGATGGCCAGGATCCGCAGTTTTATAAAGAATGGCTGCAGATACCTGACGGACAGGCTCCTGATATTGTTGATAACTTTAAATTCATGTTCAGCTGGCAAATGTACCAGATGTACTGGAGATACTTTTTATGGAACTATGCCGGCCGTTACAACGATATGGATGGGCAAGCCAGCATGACCGGTATTGATGGTAACTGGACAAGCGGTATTTTCGATGGCTCAAGACACCTGCCAAAATCAATTGTTGGCGGCGATACTTTAAATCCGTTAGCAGGTACAACATATACTCCGCTGTATTTCCTTCCGCTTGCTATTGGTTTACTGGGTATGGTATACCACTTTAATCGCCGCAGAAAAGATGCTTTGGTAGTAACATTGCTATGGTTCTTCACAGGTTTGGCTATTGTAATATATGTTAATCAACCATCGGTACAACCGCGCGAGCGTGATTATTCTTACGTGGGCTCGTTCTACGCCTTTGCCATTTGGATAGGTTTAGGGGTTATCGCCCTTGCGGAGCTACTGCGTAAGTTCTTAACAGCGCAGGTAGCAACTATTGGTGCTACTACTGTTTGTTTACTTGCAGGCCCGGTATTACTGGCAAGCAAAGAATGGAAAGCTCATGACAGGTCGACTAAAATGACGCCGCATGATATGGCTTACAATTACCTGATATCGTGCCCTAAAGATGCTATACTATTTACTTATGGCGATAATGATACGTACTCGTTATGGTACGATCAGGAGGTAGAGGGCATCAGGCCGGATGTGCGCATTGTGAACCTGAGTTTATTTACAGGCGATTGGTACATTAAGCAAATGACCCATAAAATGAATGAATCGGCACCGCTGCCTATCACCATGCCTTTTGAAAAGTATGAAGATGGTGTGCGTGATGTGATCTATTATAACGATGCCAAAATTCCTGGTTATGTTGATGTAAAAGATGTGTTCGACTTTATATCATCAGATGATAAACGCACCATGCTGCAATACCAGAGCGGTGAGAGCGCAAACTATTTGCCGACCAAGAAAATTAAGATGACCATCAATCCTGATGAAGTTATAGCTAATGGCGTTGTACCGGCAAGTGAACGGAATAGGCTTACAGACACCCTTAAATTTACATATACTTCAAACTATGT
>Ga0302185_10001856_pt1 | contig 14322 bp, 15 predicted proteins | sample II_Bog_E1_1_FD_200231 | JGI IMG/M metagenome (GOLD analysis project Ga0302185, IMG submission 200231) | Peat permafrost microbial communities from Stordalen Mire near Abisko, Sweden - II_Bog_E1_2 | ecosystem: Environmental > Terrestrial > Soil > Wetlands > Peat | place: Sweden: Abisko... | reverse complement strand
GACTGTTAGAAGGCGTATAACCAATTGCTAGAGTAGCTGCCTGTAAAATAGCAGATATGCTTCCCTGTTCTATATAGTAGTAGGTTGTATCATTAGTCGTTGTTTGTACTATCAAAGCAATAGTTTATAAATACCAATTATTTTGAATATTGGTTACACTGACAACAAGCCCAGAAGGAAAGGCGCCCGTAGTGGCGAAAGTTAATGATATGATTTGACCAGTTTGAAAACAAGCCACTGTTACAATACTGGTATTAGTAGCGCAATGAAATCCAGAATTGATTGTTAAACCAGACGGAAAAGTGATGATAAGTCTATCTCCACTATAGTGCTGTTCTTGAAAAGTAATGGTGAAGCTATAAGTGGTGATCGCGTTTACAATGGCGTTGGTTGCAGATACTCCCAAGTAAGTGAAAGTTGTGGGAGTTGTCAGAGTAAGGGAGACTCCAGAGAAAAGATACTCCATCAGTAATGAATTGTAGTAGGTTGATATTGTCAACGAGTCTGTGGGCTTTGTAGAATAGGGGTTAATTATGTTTAATAGAGTTATTGTAATTATTGTAGACTTTGCCAATGAGGATGGCACACATGACGTAAAATTGAACGACATCTGTGATAATAATGACATTGTGCATGCAGAAATTATGTTGCTAGCAGATTTAAATGATGATAATGAAGCCGATGCGCTGTTCACAAATGAAGTTGCTGGAAAGGTAACAGTCAGATAGCTACCTGCTGGCAAAGCGTTTTGAATTTGTATTGTTATAGTATAAGTACCTATAGCTGCGACAACTGCAGATGATGAGATTACTGAAGCTGCGATTAAGGGAACTGGGGTGGCTGTAACTGTCAGAGCAGAACTGAGAACATCAGTGGGGGTTGACATGTTATAGTAGTAGGTGGTTATGGCAAAGGAAGAGGAAGGGGTTGTAGTTGCAGGGTTTGTCACTGAATTTATTGTCATGCTGAAAGTACTTCCTCCTGATATCACTGAGGTGCTAATTGTGATCATAAGTGAGGATGAGTTATATCGAGTGCAGCTTGAAGCTACAGAGCAGCTACAGGTCGTTGTGTTTGAAAGAGTAACTTCAATTGGTACTATTACTAAAATTTATGAGTTGGAAATGAGTGAGTTAGTCGTTGTAAATGTAAGAGTATATGCAGTTACAGCATTTATGGAAGTATTGGCAACTGAAACAGAGGGAGCTGTGAGGCTACCTGTTGTAAATGTATAGGAGAGAGAGCCAGTATCAACGGGATAGTAGGTGGTGCTTACTAGATTTAGGGTTGAAAATGTTATAGTTAGTGGATAGTTTGCATAAGGTGCATTTCCTAGAGTAAAACTCGCCAAGAAGAGTGATGTGAACTGACTGGTAGAATTGGTCAAGTTCCCTATCAGTAGCGAATTAGCTACCCCTGAGGCATAGGTAATTTGAGTGGTCAATTGATTTGAGGTTGCGTAAGTGTAAGATAAAGATAAATCTGAAGCGTATAATATCTGCAGGTAGGTGGTGCTCGACACAGGATTGGTAAGATTCAGGAGGAGACTTATTGTATTACTTGCAGCGATATTAGAATTGAAGCTAGATGAAGAAAACGTGATTGATTTGAATGAATTTGGTGTAGTGGGGGCGTAAGTTGTGCTGCAGCTCATATAGGCGGGCTGTGAAGTTGACGACACGTAAAAAAGAAGCGTAAAACTGATTGAAATTGGCAGGGTTGAAGCAGGATTGCGAGCTTGTTGTAGAGACAACGTCATATTCGAAGTAGAATTCGAAGCGTAAAGATTAGTATAGGAAACGAGTTCATTATTTAAGCCTTGAGCCAAATTTGGTGTTCGGAGGCTGCATTGACCTGCACATACTGCCGAGCTTGTAAAGCTAGGAAAATTAGTGAGGGTGTAGGCACTCCATGGTGGATATAGCACTTGTAATATTGACCCAGCAGAAATAGAAACAGAAGGAGTATAAGTGAGTGTATAATTGGTTGTTGCTCCCACTTGCGTTGCTGATGAACTAACCGAGCAGGTCATTGCCGCGCTAACGATTGTAATCGGAGCTGAGTTTGAGCTATAAACTTTCGAGGCGTTGCCAGGTGCGTAGTATGATATGCTGGCGATAAATGACCCTGAATAAAGCGCAGTAGATGTGTTAAATACTAGGGTTAGATTAGTAATCACCTGCGAATTGTTAAGCTGCGAAAATGAAATTAGATTTGATCCGCTGTTCAGCTGACATAAGGCGTTAGGAATACTAACACTGTTTATCTGCAGCTGGCAACCAGTGACTGCCGAGAGGGAGAAAGCAGAAGTGAATGTAATCGACAAGTCGAAGTTGGAACTATTTGCTGTGATGGCGTTGAGTTGAATGCTGTATTGCGAGTTAGACGATCTTGCGGTGTTAGGCGACGCTGCGGACGATGACACAGTGAAGCTAAGCTGCGCCATGACTGACGTCCACAGCATAAAAAAAACGATACGAGTGATCAGTTGCATGTTTTTCAAATATAAGTTCTTATAAGCCAATATATTTATTAGTTTGATGACCTTAAAATAAATAGAAACAGGATTAATAAATTGTAATTAGATCGATATCAAACAAGAACATCCCTTTTATTTTTATATCCAATTTAAGCCTTAGTTTATATTTGTAAAATTTATACATATACCATCAGAGATGTAAAACGAACCGCCCAAAGAAATTCCTGCAGAGAAGCAGCCAGAACCAATACCGCCTCAGGAACCATAGAACAACTATTCTTTGAGTTCAGGTTCTCCCTCTAACTCCGATGACGGGTAGGGAAGCAGTGAATCTTCAGGGAGCAGTGCGATTGTGTAGCAGGAGGAAGGCGGATAAAAGAAGTTAGTGCGATATAAATACGTAAGGTTATAGTAATCTAGTGTTGTAAAATTTGCAAGCATCCTGACAAATCAAAAAAAGCCTGCGTGTGTGTCGTGCCTCTCTCTCAGCGTAGAGCCGATCTTGGTACTGGATGCCGCAACTGTGGTTGTACTGGATGCTCCAAAGAAGACTATGTAAGTAAAGGAGAAGATCCTGAATATCATCCCTAGCAAAATCAGCAAAAATCAGATAAACCCCGAAAAGTAGAATCCAAAAAGGAATAAAAAAAGCCATAAAAGCGGCGCGAGCGCTCTCGTAGTCGAAAGGGTAAAGTAAATAGTCCTTCCCATCGTCGGAGTCGCCGTGAGAGTAAATCACGATCTCGTTCTCCGGAGATCATTGATACCTACAGCATGAAATTTCACAATTTCGATCGTTCATGTAGCTATTTGTTGACGTAGTGATTGGCAGCATGATAATTGAGGAGTTTCATGTAAACCCTACTCTGTTGGGATTTGCGATTCCCCAAAGGACTTACTCTTACATATTTGGTCGTCCTCGATGATGTGTGTTTATTATCATTGATAAGATATCTTACAAATAAAATAATCCAACTAGAGTAAGAGTAATTTGGCTCAATAGCATAGATATTATTTCTGATGCCTGCTAAAAGGACATGCCAGACTCTTCAACAAACTAGAAATAATAAAATAATAAATATGATATATTTTGGTATTTTAATATGAAGAGTCAATTCATTACAATTTACCTACAATCAATTATATTTTTTCAATTTATCAGTTTAAGCAAGACTTGAAGATATTGATCAGAATATTAAGTTGGAATATTAGAAGTTTAGAATGTTGTAGCTATGAACTAATCAGGTATTCAGATGTAGTACAGGTATTTTTGCATCAATCCGCCCTCAATATCTTGACTCATGTACTGTCCCGCAAACTATCCGAGTTTTTTCGCGTATTGCAGAATGCTTGGCACTTTTATTGACCCCGACCAGTTCATATAGTTGAAGCATTGAGTATACAGCAACTCTTCGATCACTCCTTCTTCCAAAGTAGAATCAGAATATACAACACGATAATAGGTTGGTTTTACTGTTCCCTTGTTGCAATGCTGGGCAATCAGGTAGAATTCGAATCCATTGCTAACTGCTTAGCCATTTACCAACATCCCTGAAGCTGGATTAACAACATCTCCACCTCTTTCAGTGAAAAACTTTTGACTGCTGTTTTTGTCAACTACCATATAGATGAGGCGGATGGGATCATACGACTTTGAAACACTTTTCAAAATTTCCTTCATGTCTGTGACTTCTGCTTGAATGGCTAGAGAAAGGTCATACTTAGTGCTCCCATTTTTAAGGATAATCACATCTGTTGGTGGATTCTGACACTGAATAATGTACTAGTTCAAGCATTAAAATATGATTTTCTTCATATTGGTCTTGCTGGAATCGCACTTTGATTCATACATGTAGTTCGAGTAGAAAGAAGAGAATTATTTGTTGTTGTTCGAACAGTATGAGATCACGTTCATTGACTTGCACGATTGATCTCCATAACTTTATATTCCAATGAGTAATACACCGCAGTTAAAGACTCGAGAAGGAATTTTTGGAACCCACAGCTTGTTGCCGACCTTAGCAGCCATTTGCAGCAATATTTTAGTTATAATTGAATTAACACCTTTCTTTTGCAAGGTAGAAGTCACTGCAATTTGACTATTCTTATCAACTCCAGCCTTCAAGGTCATCTGCTTCAAATTTTTATAGTAACTCTTGAAGTTCGGAGGAATAATAAACCAAAACATATTCGCAGATCCATTTTCACACTCTTTGGCAATTGATGTTTCAATATTCTTCAGGGCTTGTCTTGAATCATTGAAACTAATTGGGTAGCTAATTAATTTTTGCTGCAAGCCAAGGCTGTTGCATGTCGAAGTGAAGATACTTTTTATCTGATTCATATCAAAATCAGTGGGAAAAATAAGTGCAATTTTCAGGCTGACGTCGGGACTGTAAAGAATCTTATTGAAGAGCATAAAGTTAGTTGATTTGTTTTAGTCTATCTTCTCGTGTCCACCCAGTTGTAACTCTGGAAGCCAAAACTGTTTTCCATTTATCTTGGCAGGTGTCTTTTCGATTTCTATATTCAATTTATCTTCAATTAAACTGGGACTAAAACTTTCAGAACTGAGACTGCTGAACTGTCTAAAAACATTTTGAATATCGTTAAGTTTTTGTGAAGGGCTCACTATAGTTTTATCACTGATCTCTCTTCGTTTTCTTTCATCGAAGTTATCAGGCAATCCACTCATTAGAAGTAGCTATGGCACTAAAATGATATCTGTTTTATTCTCTTTGCTCTTCCTCACATCGTTAACTGCTTTGAGAAGTGGCTGTCGTGTGGCTGATATATTAATATTATAAGTTTCCCTGTAGTATTACAAGAGGTTTCGATCTCTGTTTCCATCGTTAAATTTGAAGGACTCAAGGCAAACATCGAAAATAACACTCTAGATAACGTAGTACCTGCTTTTACCGTAGTTGGCCATCACTGTTTTGTTTATTATCTCTTACTCAACCAAAGCTCGCTTTTCTGCTTTTGTTAAGGTACCATTTTGCTTGTATATCTGATTTATTGTATCAAGCACAGACTCTGATCGGACTATCTTGACGGCTGAGTCCATCTTGAGAAAAAGTCCATTTTAAAGCAATATAAAGTTGCTTGAATATCCGCTAAAGAGACTGACTCTTGCTCCTTCAAGATACAATTTGCTTTTTGCATCAAAATACTTCTTGCTCCGACCAATTTAGGTGTAATCAAGTAGATGAAAGAAATTCCTGATCATATTGTTTAAGAAAGAGTAGACAACTCCTGATTTTTGCTTTTAGTGAGAGTAGATATCAGACATCTTCACTTATTTGACCACTTTGAAGAAAATTTGATAGTGGGCTGACTCGAATTAAACACGTATATTGATCTCATCCCCTCGGCTAAGCTCTTGGCGCTTACATCCGAAGAGAGTTCTTCCAGATATTACATAGGGACCAGTTAAACTTTCAATTGTGTTACGGTTGATCATCAGCATCAATTTCAGTTTTTTGATGTTTTCACGTGGTATTTAGGGCAGAGTTCTCAGGGCATAGATGCTCACTTGCGCTTCAGTCTTAAAGTTGACTTTGAAGAGATTGCTGGTGAGTTGGATCTTTTGGAATTTGTCCAGGTGAGACCCTCTATTACGTTAAGGAAGTTTGCAGAGAGGCTGGCAGTTCATTAGAATAATTATAGACCTTGCAAAGAATCTGCAGATTTAAGTATAGGCTCAAATTTGCCTAGTCAATTGCAAAATCACGCACCACATAGGAAGGGGCTTCTTATAATTATGAGTTTATAATAATAAGATAACATTAAATTGAAGCTTGACAATCAGTCAATCTACAAATAGCAGCTTGTTGAGCTTTAATTTGTTTATTTGAATACTAAGGTTGTTCTGCTTCGTGGATAGATGTGGAGATCATTTGATCTCAATAATTATCTTTTAATTTTGTCATCGTGGTGATATTGATCTATAAGGCTAAGAGCTTTACTTGAGTAAAAGTTATTTTGCTTACATATATTGATAGTTATTCGCTTGATGTTACCCTTTTGAATCCCTTTTTGCATGAAGAAGCCAATGCTCTTATAAAAGGCAATAGTTTCTAAAAATAGAGAGATGCTGATTAATCGCTAACTAAATGGTCAGTAATCATATTAAAATACAAATCACAGTTATCTATACAAAATTTCAAATATCTTAGCTTTGATGTCCGGACTCATCAGAAAAGTAAATAACTCACTATTCTTACTTCTGGCCGTTTGACTCACAGCATTACTTTCATCTTTATTTGATTTCGATATTACAGTTGATTGAATCTTTTTAGTTTTTGAACAACATAGACTTGAATTACTATTTGAAGAAAGAGGATAATTAGTATTCTTCAGCACGAGTCTTGACTTGAACCCTCTTCGACTCTCGAGTTGATTCAAGATATTTTATTTAGATAGATTGGAAAGCGGAGGAGTTATTGTCCTTAATTAATTCTCTTTCTTCAACATTTTTTTTCTTTTAGAATGGGATCTGCAGTCATATTACTTGGTTTATGTAACGAAATGATTGACGTTTTGCACTTCCAGGCACTCAATCTTATTCCTTTGATAATCTAGCTGATTTTGAAATTCTTTTATCTTGTTTTATAAATTTTTAACATCGAACAGGTTTTACTTATGCTCATTAGTCAGCCGCTTCTGTTCTTATTGCAAATTTTTATAGGCTTAGTTACACTGTCTCCATCTGCTTTCTAGTCCTTGTCTTTCTTTCTCCTTCTCTCTTCTCCTATCTGAAATAAGACTGTCAATATTTTCCTGGTTGACTTATTTTTTATAGTTATTGATTTCCCTCTTGAGTTCCTTTGCGCATTCCGATAATTATTGAACAAGAGCATATTCTTGTTTTTCGTAATTGTTTGTCAGTACTGTCTCGTATTATTTAGTCACCTGCTCGATGGTTGATTTTTGCTACAACCATTTCTATGATTTTATCATGTATGTCATTATTCTTCTATTTCCATTATATAACTTAGGGAGAACAAGAAATAATTCAAAAGGAAAATAGTTTAGTTAGTTTTATAGATTTATAGTTAAGATCATAACACTCATATTTTTTGGTCAACTTCAGTGGATGGTTGAGGGACTGGTTATATTTATGCAATTTAGAAGCCTTGCTTGCCACACCATTCGATTGGTCCTAATATCTTCTAGAACGGGCCAGTTAATCGAACAAAAGTGAACCATCTTGCGAGGTGTGGTATCTTTTTGCGGATTTCCTAATTAATCACCAGCCTACTTCACAAAACAATTACTTGAAGGATGTTTAGAGATGGGTAGCTAAGCTGATATCGGCCGCAGTGATGGTATCACCAACCAAAACAGTTCTAGTTTTAAGATGGCTGTTGATTGTTTCCAACAGTTTTATCAATTACTTTGATGAGTATTAAAACTTTTATCTATTTAAGGGTTTTTCCTTGGAGATTTGCTCGTTGATTTCTTTGAGAAGAGGATGAAGCTCGATATTGAAGAATTCGAACCATTAGTATACTCTCAATTTATCCAATTCGCTTCTGCCGCTCAATTGATCTCTGGTGAGATAGAGTAGGATAGTGTTGGGTTGATTGAGAGTTCCCTAGGACGTGACCAAAATCAAAGGATCATACTTTTTATTGATTTCCTGTGCATTGATCTTCAAGTTGAGAAATTGGGAAGCGATAAGTGCCTGCAAATAATTGGGGTCAGTTGATTTGGTGAAGTAAATGGTATCTGCCATGATAATTATAAAAACAATATTGACTTTCTTTTATATTTAGTTGTAAACCGCAAAACTATGATATCAAATCATTCATTCTATCAAACTAATCTTACCATCCACGCAGTCTGAATTACAAAGAATCTTTCCCATTCGAACTGATATAATTTGTATACATCAAATATTGGCTGTGCAAGGATTAGATATTGTTTACATTTCAAAAAACAAACATATATATTTATCAAATTTGTTGACGCAAAGATTCAATCACCTCAGTTATTGAAGGCCGTCCCTCTGCATTTTAATTCCAGCATCTTCTAATTAAGTTTTTCACTTATGTTTTTATGTGGTCTGGGAGTTTGGGCCTGAAATTTTCAGTTGCGAATTTTATTTGTATCTATTTAAGAGGGAGTTAGCGATACTGTCTATTCTTGGTGATCATTTCATAGAGGATAATGCCAAATGAATAAATATCTGCTGATTTTTTGGGTTTTAAAATAATCTTGCTGATATCCTTCAAGTGCTCAACAGCCGTATATATATTCTTATTGGTGTACCCCGTAATTAAAGATAAGTACTTTCGTAAGCTGTCAAAACCAAAACTATTGACGATAATGTGGGAATTATCAAAGAAGATATGCTGAGGTGACAGGCATCCATGAGCTATATCTCTCTCGTGGATATCTGAGATGGTTTCTGCCAATTGAATTGCAATTTTTAACAATTCTATTTAACTTTCAATACTCTTTACTTTTTCATCCAGAGAGATAGAATGGTACTTCTAAACAAAGTGGATAATATTTTCTTCAGAAAAATAGGATATCTTTGGCATTGACTTCAAGTTGATCTGATTCCAGAAAGAAATTTCATTTTCGATATCTTCAAAGATAAAGCTTGATATTTCATATTTTGATATCCGTAATAGATATTACTTACTCTATAATCTCCCCTTCTTGTAAGTCCATATTGAATTCTATTTATTGAACTACAAATCCACAAGATTAGTAAAATTCTTTAGTTTCAGTTACTTATGATGAGACTATTAAGATCGAGGTTATGAGTCTTATAATATGGATTGCTCTAAATCTTCAGAGTTGTCAGTGAAAATACTTTCTTTGATTTAGGATGATTTTTTACGAAAGTTTAGGGCTTCGACTACTGAGCTTCTCAGACTATACATCATAGGTAATCCTTCGGAGAGAAGAGTAAAGACTATAGAACTTACAAACACTAATCCCAATATTATTTCATATTCTATGCTTTAGGACATATGGTTGAGAAAAGCCGAGAACGTATCTGGGGCTACATTAAGAACGAATATTTCAAAAGTAATAACAAAGACTCTGCTGACCAAGATAATCAATTGAACCTTATAAAGTCTTTTGACGACAGAACTAAGACGAGATTCCATCATGATTCCCGTCATTTTGAAATTGAGATAAAAGACAGTCATACAAAACGATAAGACAATAAAGAAGTTTAGCCCCATCGCTATGATATTGAGAGCTTTATAACTAATCTAATTTAAGTTGTAGAAAATGAGAGGTATGAGTAAAATGAAAATAACTGCAATTTGTAAACTTTTCAGGCACATAGTTAGTATCTTTGCTTTTTTCTAAATTAAACAGGTAGTACTTTGATAGATTCTTCGTATATGACTGACAAGCTTAAGATCAAATATGTTTAGAGGGAGATCAGAAACAGCTCGATTATCGAAAAATCAGCTAAGATGAAAGCTGTTTTAATGATCAACTCAATGTCTGCAGAGTCGAGATCTTGCCATTGATTTTATATGCCAGAAATTATATTTACGATGAGGATAGAGCATAGTATGAGCTTGGTTGAAATATAAAAGGCGATTATCATATAGTACTTGCGATTGCGCAGTTATATTAATTTTTTGGCACGTCTAATGACCACTAGCAGAAGACTGATTAAGTAGATAATGAAAATGACGATCTCAACGAAGATAATTAAGATTGTTCTGGTGTCCATGATATTATTCATCTCTGAATGGTCGGTATGTGTGTGGTGGTTTTGCATCCAAATAAGTTGAATAATAGAGATTATAATATTATTAAGCTCTATTTCACAGAATATCCAGCCCCGGTATTTTAGTAATATTCATCACAACATCAATGCTAATATCATCGGGCAAAGTAATAGGAGATTAAACATAGTCTCCTGTCATTTAAAAACCATTCAATACACATTTAAGAATAATTAAGATGATGAATGGATATTCCATAATCAAATAAGATTCTTTTTTATATGCTTCTTCGAGGGGGTTAACTCTTTTGCCGATTTTATATCTTTTCCTGACCTCAAATTGCTCATTTGCAATCCTTCATCTTAAAGTCTATTGCTGTCCACGAAGTTTTTTCCAGACTGGAGGTTATCCATGTCGAAAGCGTCTGCACTACTTTAATTTCTCCTTTAATATTTCGCATTCTTTCCGGCTCGTAAATTGTTCATATTGAATCCTTCAAATCCATCGGATCCTTCGTCATTTGGTTTTTCAATCTTTCTTTATGATTTAACAATGTCCTTTCCAGACTTGAACTCTTTCATATCAAAACTTTAGCCATTGGTTGTTTCTCTCCTCCGTTCAGTTCTTTCTTGCCAACTTGGAATTATCACCTTCTTTGTTATTATTGGCATTTATTTCTATTTTTATTCAGTGATTGAAGGGAGCAGGGCATGATTGGCGTGATAGGCTTTGTTCTTTGGCTTTTCTATTTTTGATCGGTTGAATGCTTGCTCGCTATGCTTTTTTAAAGATTTGTCGATGTTTCTTTTGGTCCTTGTAGCCTGAACAAACGATCCTCCAATTCTTTGGAAATCATTTCGTTTATATTCCTCTTAAGCTGAAGTCAGCAAAGCCCTGACTTCCATCTCAATCTCTTATCTATATGAATCAATAGTCTTCTTGATTCTCGACTATGCGGGAACGATCTTCGGGGTCTTGGTGTCTTTACACCAACCGCAAGTGCCCATTTTATAAATGACCATATAAATGCATCCAATTACTATTTTTAGAGCCAGTGTTCCAGCCATCATAACCACCATGACTATCGTAATAAAAAACCGAGGTGTATATGAGGACCCGAAACTCAGTAGAACCACAGCCAAGATGATGTTCCATATCACATATTTAGCAACATGTGAAAATTTTATCAACCTCCAAGAATCTTTAAGACCTGCATTTTTGCCACCTCCAGATCCGGCTTCTAAACCTTTCGTGCCCCAAGAAATATCATCTATTCGACAAAGTGAATAGATGTTCAAAATGTTGAGATAGGTTGGTCCATAGAAAATAAAAGAAAAAGCCCCCATGACTATCTCCCATAGAATATTTGATTTTTGAAAAAGTGCCAAATACAGCATGATCGGGATAATGTAAATCAACGTCGAGCCTATTAAGATCCATCTCATAACGTTAATTGTGGTAATACCTCCAGGTATCACACCAATTAAAGATGCATTTTAAATTAAAACTAAATCAGAAATAAATTACATGCGCTGTTATCAGCTAAACCACGAATCACATCTACCGCTAACACCAAGAACACACAAATAGCAAAGAGACCGAAGCAAGTGGAGACAAGGTATATGTATGGCTGGAATTTTTTGTTAGAATTAGTCAAATGAAGGCTGAAGAATACTATTGACATGATGAGCATGACATAAATAAAATCCATTGTATAGATGAAGGCGTTGTAAAATTGACTGTTATTTGGATCGGTGATAAGTGACCCCAAAAAATGAATAAGAACATCATCTCTGAAAGCACTCATAGCGATGTGCACAGTGAACAAAAAGAGTGCCGGAGCAAAATATGATAGAGAGTTCAGCAATGTCAGATAAAACATCTGAAAGCGTAGAAAGTATTATGTTCCATTTATACTTTAATGTTCAGCCAGTTACTACTTCACCTTCTCAAAAGCGAAGAAACTTCCATTAATCCAACGCTTTCGCTGACCAAGCAACCCATGAACTGTCTTAATTGGATCCACTTCTGCATAGGCATCAGGAAGAAAAGCCATATCAAATAATTTTTTATGAATACCCATGCACAAAATTCTGTCTTCAGCGAGATAAATATTTTAATTGTACAACATCTGCTCCTCCGAATCTTTGTTGATCTTAATGAACCAGCTATTGATAAAATTGGGAAGAAGAATCCTCAAAAGAACACTTCCCAAACTGAGTTATGATTTCTAGATTCTATTGTTGGCCAGTTTTTCGTCAATTGATTTAAAATATGACTTCAGAAGAGCGTCATCCTCCTCATCGCCATTATACTTCACAATGGCATTCATATTATAAGCAGAAAACGCACCAGGTAACACGTGAATGAATCCAAAAGAAGCTTCAAAGCATTTGTCCATCAAATGGGCAAAGTGATACTCCACTTGCTGAGTTCTTTGAATATCTGCAAATCGTAGGGATATGCTCGTCATAAAATCAACTGACTCATCTGCGATTTATTAGTCTTCCTACAGTTGTTCAATCTTTAAACTCATATATCCACAGACTCCTCCAACTTTTAAATGACTTTTCATATAACAATACATTTTATAGAGAGCGACTTCGTCAGGGCGAAGACCAACGTCCAACAAAACTGCAAATTTAGGCTTTAATTCTTTGCAAAATCCGTTGAAAAACCAGTTGTGAGAAGATAGTTTACCACTGTTTTTATACTTGACACACATAAATAGGTTCATAAAGGTGGTGGGTGGTGGACCCTCAGTGATTTACTCCACAAATACTTCATTTGTATAAGCATCGGTGTATTCAGTTGTAGTATTTTGTCTCCTGTCTTTAGGACACAAAGACCCTTGATAATTGAGCTTAATCTTGGTCCTAAAACATCCTAAATAGGCCAAATCCTATCGAGAAGCAACATACTATGTGCAATATCGTTCTCCCTCCTGCAGACATTTTATTATCAGTGGCTTGGCACGACGAATATCAGTCGCATACTCTTCAATTAGTCTATCATCACTGAACTGCTTCACTTCGTCGTCACTCATAGCAAACTCCCTCTTCCTTTGTTGACGAGCCTCATTCATAAAAAACGGTCGTAGTTTATTGGGCAAATCATCGAATATCGGTTTCCCCTTCTTCAATGTTTGGATGGTCTTATGTAATTTTTTGATTTCATCGTACTAGTTTCGAACAGTGCAGAATCGCCGTTAATTTCTGTCTTGTAGTTCCGCAGGGCTAAACAAAAAATTATTCACGTTTTTCATGTCCATCTCATTTATTTATTAGGGCGTCATAGTTTGAGCCCTTTTTGTCATCTCCTCTACTGAAAGAGAGGGCGCTATGTTATCTCCTAAATTAATGTTGTTGGATCTTTCCGCTTATTCAAAGTAGTCCACGACAGCCGGATTCACTTTCTCAATACCGTCCATCATAACAAAGACTCCTATTTTATCTGGATCCATTTTTTGATAAAGAACTAAGTTGGAGATGTTTTATGATACTCCTGCAAGGGTGCTCTTTAACATCTTCTTGTCTTAACTGTACATGCAGATACAAATTGCTAACTCTATTCCATCCTCTTGCTTCATGAGAGCTAGCATGTTGTCCAAATTTGCTTACTGGATTTCCGCTAAGCTTTGATTACTCTCAATTTATTTTATGTCGTGAAGAGTAAATTTGTTGTCGTTGATGGAGTTCTTCACTGCAATCTTCAACCCAGCCGGCAAGGAATCGTGATTCATTTTTGTGTTCTTCGTCATCTAAGTCTTGTAAGTTTTCAAGGCAATTTAGATGGGTCTCAAAAATCCACGATGAGTGAAATCCTCTTCTTTGAGTTTAGAACAAGCGATATCAATCACATTCATATGCTCAATGATCTCATTCTGATTTCGCTTTGATGTCATGCTATCTAATTAAATTATTGAAAAATCACATCTGATCCTCACTTAATAGAATATATTTAAAATTCCGATATTTTTCAGTTACTTTCCAAAACCCAATGGGCCATTGCTGTTAACCTGCAAAATTACTAAATTAATAGACAACTTATTTGATATAACATTTGTATAAAAAAAGAGGGGTTGGGGTTGGGGTTGGGGTTGGGGTTGGGGTTGGGGTTGGGGTTGGGGTTGGG
>Ga0302185_10001852_pt1 | contig 14353 bp, 11 predicted proteins | sample II_Bog_E1_1_FD_200231 | JGI IMG/M metagenome (GOLD analysis project Ga0302185, IMG submission 200231) | Peat permafrost microbial communities from Stordalen Mire near Abisko, Sweden - II_Bog_E1_2 | ecosystem: Environmental > Terrestrial > Soil > Wetlands > Peat | place: Sweden: Abisko... | reverse complement strand
AGCTAATATTAGAATATTTTTAGTTGCCCCTATAAATATAATTGTAATAAACATTTTCAACAGTCATTCGCATAAATAATTTTGAAGATACTATGACTCTAAATTTTATTGTAAATTATAAAGCAAATTATCTATTGGATACTAATAGAATAAAAATTAATAAAATTAAAGAATTAATCCTGGACAGCTAGTCTTCTTAAATTTGTAATTAGAAAGGCATTTCTAAACTCATGACCTCATAATTTATTATTTCTGTGCTGTTCAAATTATATTTATAAAATCAATAACTTTTGATAAATCTATCGTCGATGATAATCTTGATGTGGCTTTGCTTCACTGATATTTGATAAAAAGAGGAAGAAATATTTATCTATCTCGACTTAGTTGATACTTTTTAGGCATTTTTCTCATTGTTTATCAATTTTTACTATTGAGTTAAGAAGACTCGTGAATTAATTAAGCGAGGATATATTTTTTCCTTATAATGCCTAACGATATTGATGAGTTGGCCATGCGCCTTGAGAAGCATCTTTTGATGGTGCGACTTACACTGAGCGGTGCTTCTACTTTTGATAAATTTTGCCATTTTCCTAAAAATTGAATACTGAACTCTCAAAAAGCCAAAGGACATGATTTCCATATTATTTTCCAAAAATCGAACGTATTTAAATTGTTCTTTATCATTCCAAAATCCCTTATTGAGTGATTTTATTTTATCTTGCTTATCGAGATTAAATATAAACTATTTTTAAGAAGGCTGCAGAGTCAATTAATCATTGTGAATGATATTCATACAGGAGTTCATTTATGCTTTTAGAAATTTTTATTATTATAAAATTCACTAAATAGTGATTAAAATTAAAAAAGGACTTTTTCAGAAGGTGCTTGTTGGTAACAGAGAACATAAATAAAGAATTTTTAGGAATAAAATGAATTCAAGCCTTTTTGATGACAATTTTATCCTTCGAGTCATCAAAGTGATATTTTTACTTGTTTATGAATGCTCTAATATTTATGCAAAATCTTTAAATAATATTCGATTCAAATAACAATCATTTTTGTAAAATTGTAAAAACGTGGTTGGTGAAACTGTGCTTTATGGTCATCGTCAATATAATATTGCATATTCAGATAAATTAATGTTGATTCTGTTGTATTTTGATAATTAATGAAACTATCATTACGTGATTTAAAAATGAAATTCAAATCAAGTGTAATTTCTTATGCTACTATATTATATGGTATTGAATGATGAATATGTTAATAAGTAGATCATTGAAATTCTATTGATGTTTAAAAATACTGCAAAAAGTAAAAAATGCATTTATTATTAATTTTGGTAGGAGATTTTATAAAACAAATAATATTAAATTATATAGAATACTAACAAAATAAGAAAAATCACTTGATTGGCGCTCGTCATAACTGAAACCATATATACGTTGATCTTTCTTCTCTTTGCTTATGGAGAATTAAAAAATATTAGGAAAGTTAAAATACATCTGTTTGGAGTCATATTTGATGGGATTTTCACACAAAGAGAAACAAACGCTTAATTAAAAATCAGTATATAAACAAAGAGCAGATATTGTTATCCTCAGATATCAAATTTATTATTTTTCACTTTATCTATTAGAATTTAGATTTAGGATAATGATAGAATCAAAAGTTCAGAATGATCAGGTGAAAAGCATCAAAATTAGAATGAAACCAGCAATATTTTTAATTCGGTTTGATTGATAAAAAGTATTTGAATAACTATACTCTCCTATTAAAAATAAACCCGAAAGGGTCATTTTTTTTACTTAACCATACATTTAACAATGAGATGTCTAAATTAATTATTGCTATTAATAATTCAAACAAACCCAAGGCATTGATTGCTATCAACACTGTTTATTTGAACAAAATTATTAAATCATCTGTAAAAAGTTGTTAAAAGGCCACCAATAAATACATTTAAAAGGTATTTAATCTTGTAAAATACCCCTTAACTCTATAGCTTTAAATTGTAAGAAAAATTGAATATAATTTAAGTTTAATTAATAATTTGAAATATTGACCTTTAAAATTATATTTCATTTCTATAATTGGTTCGAGTCGCAGCCATCCCTCTCTTAGCCTGAAGATTCACTATAATCTTAGCTAATTTCTGGCAGCAGAACTTAGGCACTTTGCTAAAGCTTAGTAAACCCGTTGATTTCTCCCTTTTGTCTTTTCCATTGGTTATATCTCCGACTGAATTTGCAGTACCAACCTTTTGATGCCTTGAAATCAGCTAATTTACTTAAGTTTTTGGCTTATTCCCGGATCTATTTCTCAGTCGTCAGTATCTTGTTTTCAATTTTTGAGTAAAGAGTTTGTTCCATTTCTCCGTCAGTTGGTCGGCCACCCCCTTATTTGCGCTCACATCCATTTTTTTTCCATCGAAGTAAGTTACGTCGAGGTATACCATACCTATCCGATATTTCTTTTGCATCGACGCCTTCCAAGATCTAAATATATTTTTAGTTTACTTGCTTGACTGCCTCCTCTTTTTCCGCCACGGTATACTTACGGTAGTTTCCTCTATGTTTTCTCATGATTTCAGATTTATTTAACAGACTGTTGTGACTATTGGAGGCCTAGGATTTGATGAGTCGAAAGGAAGATGTACGAACATAATTGGATGATTTAAATTTATCAAAGTAGTTTGGTGAGGATGGGAGATGCTTGGTAGCCACTTCAGGTATTTTTTGACATTGTGCTTCGGACTGAATGGTGAGAATAGGCGACAAAATCATATGGTCCCTACTTTTGTCCACTTATTATCTGCTCATAATGATAACTTTGACATAATCAGAGAGATTTATTGCATTTGCCACATATTATATACAAGTAACGACAAAATCAAGAAAAAACAAGAAATTATTTTTTAGACAGGTTTCTATCAATTGCTACTTTGAGCCATCTTTTTCTTTAATTATTAGATTCTTTGCCTCTACCTCTACTATCGTTTTAGCCTCTTTTCTCTCAATCTTTCGATTTAGGTCTTTTTGTCCATATTAAATTCTCTCAATAACTCTTCCTCCTCATGCTTCATTATATCTTTCTTCGCTTTTGATTCAGTTTTTTCCATTTTTACGTAACGATCTTCATAGTCTTCATATCTTTGGTAGAACTTTTAACGAGTTCGATCTCTTTTTTCTTCTTCCTTTGCTTTTTTCTCCTCTTTTTTTTCCACTTAGATAAACTCCTTTGTGACTCTACTATCACTTTTCACTCCCTAAATCACCTCATCAAGATTTTTATAATATTTATTCTTCTTTTTTTAAACAGTACCCTTCTTTTTAGAATACCAAGGCATGTTTCTTTACTCATTGTAGGTACCTAAAAATCGAGAACTATAATCCATATTCTTATCTTTGAGGAATTCCTCCTCCTTCAGTCTCTTTGCATCGGCTACTTCCTTATTGATTAAAATTCTCTCCTCTTCTTCGAAAAGATTGACATGCTTATGCTCATTAGCTAATTTTTTCATTTCCTGGTTAATCAAGCTATGAACTGGTTTTTCTTCTTGCTAATACTCCTCAAGAACTCCATCATGGTGATTTTCCTTCTTTAAAACCTCAATTTTATTATCAAGATTTTTTTCTCGATCATCCTCATACTATTTTCTGAGTTTTTCTGCGTGTAATTGTTTGTCCTTATCGACAATGTCCCTGTTATCATAGTTATAAACATTCCATTTTTTTTGAGGCAAGATGTTCAAACCTCCATGTCCTCCCATCTCTAATAAATAAATATAAAGGAATGAAATTCTATTGATACAATTATGATGAAATTCTCTTGAAGAGTTGAGTTGATACATATTTGCATTAAAATAGCTTAATGGATTACATAAAATGGGGATATTGATAATTAATTCAATCTTGTCAAAAGATATCTCATGCTTTTCTGGAAATAACAGGTAGTGGCTGCAGAGGAAGCGGTGCTAGAAGTTGGAGAAGTCAACCAAGAATAGCAAGAATTGAACAGGGAAGAACGAAGATAGTAAGAATAAGTTGTGTGTAATTAACAGGCCAATAACTTTTATGAAGAACCTGAAGAGGAAGTCGTGTAATAAGATAGAGAGTTAATTTAAGAAGACTATCGGGAAGAAGGAGAAGCTTTATATTATAAATAAGCCATCAATCAACTGGAGTAAAAGCAAGAGGAAATCCTATATAATAATGAAGTTGATAATGCCATTTTGCAAAAGAATTAAGAAATTTGCCAAATTGAAGCCTAAGCTGAGTTTGTATCAAATTAAATCGATGCAGTAAGAGTTGAGGAGGTTATTATTTAAGATGCTGATGCTCCACAAGTCTTAGTCGTAGTTAATTAATAAGTTCTAGTCGATGAAGTTGTAGCGAAATAGCCTGTCTTTTAGGAAGAAATAGTGGTTGAACAACCTGTTTTTTAAGAGGAAATAGCAGTGCAACAACTTATACTTCAAGAAGAAATTGTTGTAGAGAGGCCTGCCTTTTAGGAAGAAATAGTGGTGATAGAACAGCCTATCTTTCAAGAAGAAATAATTGTAGAGAGACCTGTATTCGATGAAAATGAATTTGTTCCTGCAACAGAGGTTTTTGTCGATGAGCCTGTCATCAGCAAAGTTCAAGAATTATCCCAAAAATAATATCAATACGAACGTTTTGATACGGTTATGCGCTTTTCATCAGAGGATATTGAACTCAAAAGATAAGGTCAGAAGAATGAATTACGCTTTGGTGAGCAAAGACTAGTCAATCCAGTGAGAGCGGATCTGATCATTGCCAACGAATAAATAGCATAAAATATCATAAAATAAGAGTAGATTGATGAATAAGAGCGTTTCAGAGTCAAGACAGAATTATAAAAAATAAATCGAAAGAAGTAGATGATGAATGTTTTGGGGGTAGAGGATGCTAAGCTCCTGTAGAAGGAAAGGCTGTTGAATGAGAGAAGCAGAAATATTGAAGCAAGGGAATATGAATTATAGCAATAAAATCAGAATGCTTTTGAATAGATTAAAATCATCCGATAGGAAGACAATGCAATCCAAATATACAATTAAATCGTACCAGATTAAGTAATAAAATAAGAGGTTGAATTATAAATGTTAAGGATTCAGTTACTGCAAAAATAATAACAAATTGTGGACTTGTCTCTTAGTAATAATATTCCAATGGTCACTTCTACCATTAATCCGCTGGTTGCAATGGAAAGCTAAGCGTTTTATCATTCTTTCTTCTAGTGGAAGAAGGGAGTTGCCGTCATATAAAATGGAATCTTTCGCTTACCTGAAAAAGAAATTCCCCTCGCTGAATTATCCAAAATTAAAGTCCTGAAAGAAACTGCTATTCACGATACTCAGAAATTAAAATTAAGTCATTTTACAAACAACATGTTTTTTTCCGTGAAGCCCGAGACTATCTTTGAAAAAGTGTCACTTCATTACTTCTGGTTTGCGAAGATAGTCACCATGAAATTAGAGATAAACGGATACGATCTGAAAAATACATATGTGCCTTAAAAGAAATTTACCAATATAAACGTGAAAAATGCCTTTATTGATGGAATAATCTACAAGCAATCACAGTATCTCGGAAATTGGGAGCTAAGATATGTGGCTATCACTCCAGCAGGGTTGGCTTCTTATAAAGACGAAAAGAGCAGCGAAACATTCGCTATTAAACGAGGTACTGTCACTGAAATTTGGACTCGCTTCGACATTCATGAAAAGATGTTGGTGATAAAAGTGCATCATTCTAAAAAGACAGAGTTCGCAATTCCCCTTACAAACTATTGCGTGGAAAGCAGTATAAACTGGTTGTATCCCTTCTACCGGTTAATGTACGAAAATTGATTTATTCTTGGATCATCTATAGAGAATATATTTCTATTTTTTAAAATAAGACCTGAATTCAACACCTGGAGAGATAGAGCTGAGGTATTTGTAGCATATCTTAAATATTATTGATAGAGCAAATATTATAATGAGATATAATTGATGGACATTAAACCTAAGATGCATTTTCTCATCTTCGTCAATACCAAAAGCGGAGATGGGCATGGAAAATGCTACATCGAACTGGGACATCCTTCGCTTATAATCAGGTATTAATGGCAGCATTAGGCTCATCTATATTTTTATGATCTTTTTAATCCCAATTCGCGAGAAGAAGGGCTAGCCTCCATCCGTAATTTTTTAGATTAGAGACAAGATAATTTTAGAGTTATTATTTGCGGTGGAGATGGCACTATTCCTTGGGTTTTAGGGTAATTGCTGAAAGCAAAAATAGATTTAACTCAAGTAGTCTTTGGGATCATACCAATTGGAACAGGCAACGACTTCAGTCGCAGTTTGGGGTGGGGTACTGATCCCGTAAACATAAGAGGCAACAATTTTCACAAGTTGGGTTTACTTGTAAAATCGTGGATGAATGCAACAATTGGGTTTTATGATATGTGGGACGTCCAAGTGGAGACCTATCCAAATGGAACCATCTATGACATAAAGGACCAACGTTAGATAGAAAGATCCGAGCATTCATTCAAAAAAATGTTTTCAAATTACGTGGGGATTGGTATTGATGCGAGAGTTGTCTATACAGTTTAGCAGCATAGGACTCCATATGCTTTCCTTAATAAAGTCGCCTACGGTTTGGTTGGATTTTGCAACTTTTTTAGGAGGATGAAAAAACTTTAAGAAAAGGTTTAATACTTCAGAGAAGTGGCGGAGACAGTCGTTGATATTGGTGTGAAGGTTGAATATTAGATTTAAGATTCAATCATCAAGGGAGCCTTTTAAAATTTGTAAATTTAAACTAATCGGAATTGCACAGAGCAAAATAAAAAGTATCCTTTGAAACCAGGCTACTGCGGACTAGTATGCCTCAATTGCACCAGTTATATGGCTGGACTTCGCAAAGTTTGGCAGACAAGGTCAGTTGCGATCAAAGGGGTACTAAACAGCAGTTTTCAATAGCAGAAAGTTGACGATGGAATGCTATAGTTTGTTGGCTTTAAAACTGAACTAAACCTTGCTTTATAAAGAATCATGCGCTCTGGAGCGAAAGTCCTTCAAGGAGGAGGTCCTTTTTAACTGCAAATGAAGTAGCCCATCCAAGACGAAATAACCTATATGCAGATTGATGGAGAATCAATTAAGATCAAAAATTTAAAGAGGTACACCATCAAAAAGACAGAATGGATCAGTGACCATCGCCTACGCGTAATGGTCAACAGTTCGCAATAATGATTGAAATTATTTTAATATTGAGTCCTGGTCAATATGAACTAATCTTTAAATATCGTCCTTTTATAATCTCACAATTTGATCGATGCTGGGCGGATAGTATTCTTCAAAGTACGAGGAGATATAGCTGTTGGGTCGCAATCCTCAAGACGACTCGTAAATGTTTCTGGCAAAAGATATCGTCAACCAATAATACCGCATGGCGAAAAAGATAGTAATATCGGATAATGACTTTGAGGATGAAAATCAATTACTTAATGAGGCTAGCCTGCTGAAATAGCTGAGCCACCCTCATATTCTCCACTATTACGACATTCACCTTTAGGATTAAATCTTGATTTCGCTACTGTAGTTTTGTGAGGGTACCCTTTCCTTGAGTTAGAGGGCGATCTCAACAGTTATATTCAGAAAAAGAAAAGCAAAAAGGAAGGATTTAGCGAAAAATTATTACTTAGTTGGCTGATGCAGCTCTTAATGGGACTATAATATATACATAGCAAGCATATTGTCCATAGATTGATCGCTTCCAGGAATATTTATCTGAATCACCAAGGAGATCTTAAAATAGGAGCTTTTGGATCCGCTAAAATATTAGAAAATACTTTGAAAAAAGCCGTTACTGTAGTCACTATGCCTTGCAATATGAGTCCGGAAATGGTTCAAGGGTAGCCCTATAATACAAAAGCAGACATCTGGGCTTTAGGATGTCTTGTTTTTGAGATGGCCGCTCTTAAAGTAATTTACATTTGACATAGCCTCTCTATAATTTTGGAAATCTTGCCCAATTATACGACTTGATCGTTGAGAAACCCTTGCCCGATTTACCTTCAAAGTATAGCAAATATCTCAATCCAATCTATCGAAAAATGATGAAGAAAAACCCACATCAAAGATTATCAGCTTCCGATCTTCTAAAAGAAGATGTGTTTGTGACTCTTATGAGGGAGTATATTAAGAAAAAGAAGATCGATTCACTTGATCTCAAATACATTGTACCCAAAAGACTTGCCATTCACAACAGTAAGGAAACTCCCAAGAAATAGAGAATCAAATTGCCTCCCATTTCTCCAACGTTGAAGCGAAACAATGACTGTGGAACAACAATATTTCCGAAGAATAAACTAGTCGGTTTAAAAACATAATCTAACAGCGAAAACCGATCAGTTTCAAAGGAGAAAAAAGTAAAGACTACTTAAAGTATAAACTAGCACAATAGAATAGAAGACATTTCGTAGGAAATAGCTGAGCGCATGACGCCGATCAATTAGGGAGAAGGAATAATGATCTCGCACCTATGCGAGGCTAAGCTGACACAGATACTATAAAAGTACAAGCCGAATATGAGTTTTATCCTGGAGAAAACATACGACTTTTAGGAATCCCCTTCAAACAAATGATCTTCTCTTCTTACAGTTTTTGCTGAAGCATCATATCCATTTAATATTGTCAACATATTTTTTGCCCCACTATCTGCTTATTAAATAATGCATATTCTGAATAAAATATAGGAAGTATGAGCATAAAAATCTAATATGCGGATGCTGGCCAACCATAAATAAACAAGATAGAAACACAAGCCAGGTTTTGTTCTTCTTTCTTTGGTTGACTGTGCTGCTGTATTTTGGATGAAAGACAGCATTATAAGTAAAAATAAAGATCTGAACAATCCACACAGTCCTTGCGCAATAATCTTTAAAAAGATCAATTATTATCAGTTTTAATTAAATATCTGGACAATTTATGAGGATTATTGCAGTCTTGTAAAGAGCAAGAATGAAATATTACTATATTACTAAAGTAGAATTTACAACAATAGAGCAGAAGGATCATAAGATTTAAATGATTAAAATGATTAGATTCCTTCGAAGATGCAAAATTAAATTGAAACCAAAATACAGAAATATCTCAAAATTTCAACATTGCTAGCTGCCAGTCGTTAATATTTAACATGAATTCTAAGCCAGCCTTTCTACTCTCATCTCCAATTTAGGACTGTTATTGTTTACTATGATTAGGCAACGTAATGGAAGCACTTATTTAAGACGTTGGTTGCTTCATTGTGGAATAAGTGTTGTTTTATTTTTGTTCATTTTGATTGATAGCTTATTTAAGTGTAAACAGCCATTTTAAGTAATATTTATTTAAATACTTATTTAGATTTTAATTTTCATCGGTTTCCTCCATTTTATTTGCTCGCTGGCAAAAACTAAAGTTATAATCTTTAATTCTTTATCAACGCATGCAAAGGAAAAAGCAAGCCTTAAAGGGACTCGGTAAAACTTGGAAGGAACTGATGATATCGTAACAATGGATAAAAAAGACAAGAAATCATGAGAAAAGGAACTATAATAATAATTGAAAGTATTTGTAATCACTAAATTGAATAATTAGCCATTTTCTAATTACTATGAAATTTTTAGGCGAGCCAAAATCCTATGCGAGTCTAAGTTAGCACAGATACTGTAAAAGTGCAAGCCGAATATGTCCCCCACTATCTGCTAATTAAATAACAAAAAATTGAATTACAAATCCAAATAATTTTAGAAATAACATCGAGAGAATCTATTACTATTACACAATTTAATCCACGTTTGAATCACTCACAGATAGATTTTTTAATGATATTCATTCACTTCATTGATTCGAATTATAAACTGAAAAGCAGTTACTAATGTTTGTGACCAAAGACTTGAGCAGGGACAGAAAGAAAAAACTTTCAGACTCCAAACAAGGAGATCGCAAAACAAGCGTGCTTTCAGGCAAAAAGCCATATCCACATAACCGCTCCTCCTCTCTACATCATGAAAAGAAATAATTAAGGTTCAACACTGATTACGGAGACTATGAACAAGCCCATACTGCCAATATTGCTAATTACACCAAATTTCAGAAAAAGCATGTCCCTGCCCGTCGCAGAGAAACATTCGACTGTGATTTTTCCGAGAGTTTGAACAAAAATATGGTAGTGCAATCGACAAAAAGCAACGTTTATAAAAATATAGAGTTGAAGGGATTGTTTAAGTTGAAAGAAGAAAGCAAGAGATATCCGCAAAAGCAAAGAGCTGCCAATCATCCTTTATTCAAATTTTTAGGGAAGAAGACCAATTGCTAAAAAAAAGAGTCACCTTATTCGAAACCAGTGCAGCCAAGACAGGGATCACAAAATCCACATTCACTTTCCAAGCAACGGCAGTCGTTAACGAAGAAGCATGAAATTATTCTCAACAAGAATAATATCAGCTTGAGAAATAAAGATAGCAAAGAGCACTAATTGATTGATCAACAAACTCAAAAAGTATAAAGATAGTCTCAATTCGATAGGAAAGCCAGCAACTCAAAGGGGAAAACAGAAGAGCAAGTGACAGTTAAAGCTATCAAACGACAAAAATAAGAAAAATAAGAGGCTTGCAATTCAGTACGGTCGAACTAAAGCTTTGGCCTCACCGAAGAGGAGGAAACTACATTCGGAGATCGTTTTCCTTATGGATTTTAAAAAATGAAACTGCTGGGAAGGGGTGGGTTCAGCTTGGTTTGGCTTGGAAGACATGCTAAGAGTGGGCGTGAGTTTGCCATCAAGCAAATAATTACTCAAAACACTCATCAAACTCATATAAAATAAATTTGGTTTGGAACAATGTTCTTTACTTTGGGAGGAGTGGCTAAACCATAATTTAATCGATTTTCAGGAGTGAAAAACTTAGTTCGTCTCTTTTCCTATGAAATTAATCAAAAAGATACTTGGATTTTCTATGAAAAATGTGGCCATTCCCTTGGCAGTGCTCTATACGATATTCGTTCTGAGAAGATATACGGGCAACAGAAATTATATAAGGTACTGTAAAATATATTTAGATACACTACAAGCCATTGTATGAGGCTATGGCAGTAAAACCAAAATTATTAAATCATTTAGTCCTCGAACTTTGTCGAGCATTAGCGTTGCTCAGTGAGTGCGAAGTGGTTCATTCTGATCTCAAAACAGAAAATATTCTAATTCGGTTTGACAAAGAGGGCAAAGATTGTGAACTTAAAGAAGTCAAGCTGATTGACTACGGCTCTTCCTTTGAATTTAGAAACATTGCTCAGTTTTCCATGGCAACTCCAGAATATATGCCACCGGAAATACTAAACTATATAATTCATTAAAATGAAGGAGTGTACTAGTAGGAACTCTATCAGCAGGTGATGAATGATTACAGACATCCTTGGGCTATTGATATATGGTCCTTGGGGTGTGTTATACTCGAAATCATTGTAGGTGTTCCACTTTGGATGAGTTTACCATTATTGATTCCAGGAAAACAGGGCTCCTATCTACAAAAAGAGGGATTATTCGCAGTAAAGGGCCGCCTGTTCCCTGAAATAATTGAAAAACAAAGAAGTGTAAATCCTCATTTGGAGTAAATTTTAGAAAGAGATAACTATTCGCGGATACCAGTGAGTCCGACAATGAAAAAGATCATTAAAGCCATGTTGGACATAGACTTCAACCGAAGAATCTCTCCCCAATAAGTTATAACTCTTCTTGAAAAAGATTAATAATGATATTTTAGAATAATTCTATCTTAAACTTATGAATATTCCTTCAGAATCATTAACCTTTAATTTGATTGAGTTTATCTGTTTATTTTGATATTAAATGATATAATTAATAACTTTAGGAGAATGGATGAAAGCTGTGATTTAGATCACTCTTTTTAGTAATATTATTCAAATTCATCAGCATCTTCATAATAAACACCAACTTATGTTCTTTATCCCCAAAGTCAAATCAGTAATCGCATCTCCATTAATCTTTCCATCTCCAGTGGGCATGGCTTTACAATACAATCGAACAATTATCAGCATCACTATTAATATCAATAGAATTCTTTCGAGCAAAGAGGAAATAATAGAAGTCTCAGTTATTAAAGCAACTAAGAAGATAGTGCAGAAATTTCGAACCCAGCTTCGGTGATTGAGTAGGAAGAGTAAGAGGAGATATTGATCTATAACAGAACTTTTAACTGGCGAGACGAGGAAAGTATTAGATGGGATGAAAACAGATAAAGTCCATTTTTTAATTTAGTTCAGCAATAAGGCATGTCAGAGATTGAAATTGTCAATTTGCCATCAATGAATTGGAGTTAAAGCCACGAGATGTTTAACCATGGGTAAAAGTGTTCAGTCTGCTTTGAATCTTACGAAATCGGTCAATTGCTTCGTGTAATTCAATGCTTTCATCGTTTCCACGCCTTCTGCATTGATCCTTGGCTTGCAGTAAAATCATCCTGCCCCAACTGCAGAACTCCTTGCTAGAATGTGACTCATTGACCTCTTACTCCTGCAACTCATAGTTGTTAGCCTTTTGAAATTAATTCATTTTGAGATTATTATAAATACAATGAAACTCACCATGAGGCTAATAATCTAATTATTGCATATTCGCCAATCATTTCTCCATTGTATTTAAATTTATAATAGAAAAGCAAAAGAAATGGATCGCATTCGCTAATAAATCATCCGACACGACTTTTAAGGAGAATTTTTCTTTGAATAATGGAAGAAAAGCGCTCCCCTTGCTCTGCGGGCGTACCTCAAACTCTAAAATGCTGAAAAGAGTGCGTTATAGCTGGGTCTGCACATTTATCTCCAAAAACAGCGTTTTTTTGATTATTGGGGTCGAAGGAGTATATCATATTGTATAAATAGTTTAGTATCAGGAAGAAAATAATAGCTGATGTACATATTACTCATTTACATAGATATAGGAAAATACTTTAAAAAAAATAAAATAAAAATCGTGAAATTAATTTCTTTTGAGATTATTTTAAATACAATGAAACTCAGCATTAGCTTAATAATCATCCTATTTGCCTAATTGGCAAACGTCAATACGACATGCACCTCGACTCAGTATTATAACACTGATTTGGGACTGTGCTTAACTTGTGCCGTTGGATGTTCGGCATGCTGTGATTAAAATTTATGCATCTCTTGCTTTAACGGTAAATGTACAATCATTGAGGCTATACGCTATCATTGAGTAGTGGCCAATGCCTACTCTGTCCCATGAACTGCCAGTCTTGCGATTAAAATTATAACTGCCTTTCCTGTCTTAATAACACGTTTACAGTCAACGGAGTCTGTCTTGGATGTCCTGCAGGTTGTCAAATGTGCTCAGCAGTTAATAGTTGCACACAATGTGCCGTTGGATACTATGTTTTCAATAGTTCTACTTGCAATTCATGTCCTTGGGGATGTCAAAGCTGTACTTTCACTACTCAGTATACTTGTTCAAGTTGCTTGAATGGTTATTATCAATCAAATGGCAGTTGCATCATCTGTACATCACCTTGTTCCAACTGTAGTTCATCTAGTTTATGTCTGTCTTGCATTAGTGGTTACTATTTTACGGGGCTTAGCTGTTTAAGTTGCTTATCTAATTGTTCAGCCTGCTCCAATTCAACTGCTTGTCAAACTTGCAATCCTGGCTCTGTTCTTCAAAACTTGATTTGTACAATCTGTCCGTCAAACTGTATTTCTTGTCTTAACAACTCATTTTGCACAGTTTGTTCATCAAATTACACAATAAATGGCGGAAATTGTCTATTATGTGCTTCACCCTGCACATCATGCTCTTCAGTTAACAATTGCACTGCTTGCTCAAGCGGATACTACCTTTCAGGAATAGCCTGTTCCAGTTGTATATCGAATTGTGTAACTTGCATATCCAGTGATACTTGTTCTCTATGTATGATTGGTTTTTATTTTAACGGTATTTCTACATTTATATAGGTCTGCAGTGCACTTACTGCCAACAAAACTGTCAATCCTGTAGTTCTTCAATCACATGCTCAAAATGCAAGGTTGGGTATTACTTGCAGTCAGGAATTTGCACAACTTGTATAAGCAGTTTTTGCAGCTGTAGCTCTCTTCAAAGCTATTCCTATCTTTATACGATGTCTAATTGGAAATAGCGACTTAGCATTTATTCCCTTTTGGTATTATTTATAGTATATTTTTGAGCATAGGATTATTAAGCATTCATAGTAGAAGACATCACTGATGATGACTCTCTTGATTAAATTTATCTAATAAATTTGCTCTTAT
>Ga0302185_10001851_pt1 | contig 14355 bp, 13 predicted proteins | sample II_Bog_E1_1_FD_200231 | JGI IMG/M metagenome (GOLD analysis project Ga0302185, IMG submission 200231) | Peat permafrost microbial communities from Stordalen Mire near Abisko, Sweden - II_Bog_E1_2 | ecosystem: Environmental > Terrestrial > Soil > Wetlands > Peat | place: Sweden: Abisko... | reverse complement strand
CCGACTGCAGGCCCATTTCTTTCCATTTTACAATACGCTCAACCCAGTCGTCCACACGTTTGTAGTCGGTCGGGTCGAGGCTGTTACCAACGAAACGGATGAAAGCATGCGGCGTGGGCAGTTCCATGTGCACCACATCACGTCGGCCGGCGGCATCGGTTATTACTGCGCCAATCTTCAATTCATGCAGCATATTAAAAAATTCCGCCCTGACATCAGGCGCTGCAAACCATTCCTTATGCCGTACTTCAACAAATACCGGTACGTCAGTCGGAAGTTTTTGAAGATAAGCTTTCAGGTCCGGTAGACTTTTAGGGGTAAAATTATCGCCTACCTGCAAAAACAATGGGCCAAGTGTTTCGCCGAATGCTTCGATTCCGGTGTAATATTGCGTAGTGATCTCATCGGCATTTTTTAGCCGGCGGATATGGGTAATCGATTGCGAAAATTTGGGGCAAAACTTAAAATTTGCATTGGGCGAGGCTTTTTCTTTCCATTTACTGATCACCTGCGGGCCATAAACATTGTAAAAGGTGGCATTCAGCTCAATACAGTCAAAATGCTTTACATATTCGTCCAAAAAGTTGGCGTCTTTGGTCTTTGGGGGATAGATCTTGCCCAGCCATTCCTTACGCCCCCATTTGGCACAGCCAACGCGGACTTGCAGTGCGCCTTTGCCTTTGGCAGCCAGCAGGGTATCGATGGTTAATTCCGGGTCAGGCGGCAAGGTAAAATCAGTCAGCGCCAGCTCCTGGTGTGGTATACGGCCAAATTCCATAGCTTAATTTTTTCGAAATATAGGATTTTAAATCCTTTGCCTGCGCATTAATTTATCACTGGCGGCTTGGGTACAGCTTGTAAAACTATAGTGGCAAATGATTAGATTTGGTAGCGTAAAACAACACCTTAATTAAACGGTAAAACATGGACCCGAAAAAACCACTTTCCATACAGGAGTGCATCGAGAAGCGCAAAGAAATTTTGGCCTTAAGTTCAAAAAGCAAAATAAAAAAATCAACGCTCGATAAAATAGCCGTCTGGATAACCAACCATGTAGGCAGCATGGGCTTCTTTATCATTGTATTCGCCTGGACGGTTATTTGGCTCGGCTGGAATATGTTTGCCCCTAAGGCCGCACGCTTCGACCCATACCCTGCTTTTGTGCTATGGCTATTTATTTCAAATATGATCCAGCTTTTTTTAATGCCCCTGATCATGGTGGGACAAAACGTTCAATCTGTCCATGCGGACCTTCGTGAAGAAGAAGACCTTAAAATAAACCTGCAGGCCGAACTTGAAATAGAAACTATTTTATCACACCTTGAATTTCAAAATGATATCATTATGAAGATCATGAAAAGGCTGGAGGATAAGGCGGATTCATCAGCTGGCTAGTACCGGCACAAAACCAATGGAAGATAACAAGAATGAAAAAATCAGCACGGGCTACTTGTTGTCGTTGCTCTTACTCATGCTGGTGCTGCCGGCGGTATCCGTATGGATAGATTATTTGCCTTATCCCGGTACGCCATTTATGGTACTCGTGGGCAAATGGTTTGTTTTTTGGGCCGTCGGTGTCCGGCTGTTTGTAGCCGGGTTAAGGCAGGCCTCAAAGCCCCTTTTTACCTTGCGGGATATTTTTCACATACAAGATCCGAGCGGGCAAGTAGTTGTTCGGGAACTGGGCTTTGCTAACATATGCTTCGGCCTCACAGGTATGCTTTCACTTTTTATCCCGGCCTGGCGACCTGCAGCCGCATTCGCGGGAGGATTGTACATGGGTATAGCAGGCGTTTATCACCTGGTAAAGAAGCCTGAAAGTCCGAACGAAATGGTGGCTATGGTATCGGATATTTATATCTTATTGATCATTGCCGGTTATTTAGTCAGTATTGTTTTATCAACCCAATAAATCTTTTTTAAATTTCGGCGGCACCCGTTTTTTTGTAGCTTGCTCAAAGGCATATGCCAGTTTGATTATCTCGGCCTCTTTGTAGGCCCCTGACATGAAAGATAACCCGATCGGTAAATCATGTGCGTACCCCATTGGTACGGTAATGTGGGGATAGCCCGCCATCGCTGCCGGCGATGAGAATGAAAAGCCGTTATCATAGTCGCCATTTATCAGGTCGATACAACATGCAAAACCATTGGTTGGTGCACAAATGGCGTCAAGTTTGTTTTCGTTTAATATTTTATCGATGGCTTTCCGGGTAATACCAGTGGTTTTCGCCAGGGCCTCCGTGTACTCCTTTTCCTCTAGGCCGCCTTTGTTTTCGGCTTGTTCCAATATTTCCTGTTTAAAAAAGGGCATCGCTTTAACTGCATTTTGCTTGTTAAATGCAATTACGTCCGCCAGCGACTTTACACTCGAGTTGGCGCCGCCCAGGTATTTGTTCAGCCCATCCTTAAATTCATAAAGTAAAACGGTAAACTGGGCCGAAAGCGCTTCTTTCAGTTCTTGATACAGTTTTATTTCTACTATTGTAACCCCTTTGCTTTTTAAAAACTCTATTACCGGATGAAAAAGATTATCCATTTCGGGGTTAATTCGCATGCTATCGTGCTCAACACCAATGCGGGCACCGGACAGGCTATTTTCGTCTAAAAATTTGGTATAATCCACATGTGTTTTACTTCTGGATGCACTGGTATAGGTATCCTTCGGGTCATGCCCGGCCAGCGCACCTAATAAGATCGCTGCGTCACGAACGGTACGTGCCATTGGCCCGGCAGTGTCCTGTGTTTTGGAAATAGGGATAATTCCTGTCCGGCTCCATAGGCCCACAGTTGGTTTAATACCCACCAAACCATTAACCGATGACGGCGATACAATAGAGCCGTCTGTTTCAGTCCCTAATGCTACCGCGCACAAATTGGCCGATGCTGCAGACCCCGAACCGGCGCTGGAGCCGCTGGGATTGCGATCCAATATATAGGGGCATTTGGTTTGGCCGCCACGGCTGCTCCAGGCGCTGGTGGAGTGGGTCGACCTAAAATTTGCCCATTCGCTTAAATTGGTTTTGCCTAGTAAAACTGCGCCTGCTTCCCGCAGCTTTTTAATGATAAAGGCGTCTTCCTTCATGATATTATCGGCTATAGCCAACGCACCGGCAGTAGTATGCATTTTATCGCCGGTGGTGATGTTATCCTTTATCAAAACCGGTATACCATGCAGCGGCCCGCGCACTTTGCCGGCGGCGCGTTCTTTGTCCATGGCATCGGCAATGTCCAGCGCATCCGGGTTGAGTTCAATAACCGAATTAAGTTTAGGCCCGTTCCTGTCGATGTCCTCAATGCGCTTTAAATACATTTCGGTGATCAATCGCGAAGAGTATCCGCCGTTTTGCATTTTTTGCTGCAACGCATCGATGGTTACTTCGTCCAAAACAAAATCATCGGGTGTTTTTGCCCCCGTATTGTTCCCTGTTGATTTCGGCGCGGCAACCAAACGCGATGGCGCTGCGGCAATAGCAGCTAAACCTAAGCCTGCCAAAGAACCGGTTTTCAGGAAGTTTCTTCTTTGCATGATGGGTTACTCTATTGGGTGCAGCAAGAAACGAAATTTTGAAGACATATGAGTAGAATGTTAAAAAAACCTAAGTTTTTTTTGAAATTAAAAAAGTATTTATTTATTTGTCTAAATATTTAAATGGAGGTTGACTTGAACTCAATTTTTAAAGCGCTGAACGACCCGACCCGAAGAGAGATACTGGAGTTGCTGAAGGAAAAAGACCTGACAGCAGGGGAGATAGCCGACCAGTTTAATATTTCGAAGCCAAGCATATCCCACCACCTCGACCTGCTGCGGCAGGCCGGCCTGGTAGTGTCGGTAAAAGAGGGGCAGTTTATCTATTATTCTTTAAATACGACTGTGATGGACGAAATGCTTAAATGGATCATCAGTTTACAATCAAAAAAAAATTAATATCACAATGAAAAAGTTTACATTTTTGGACGCGGTGGCGCTGGTGGTATGGTTGGTGCCTGCGGTTTACGTTTTCATCATTTACAGCTCGCTGCCGCAAACGGTGCCGGTACATTACGGACTGAACGGGAACATTGACCGGTATGGCAGCAAGGGGGAATTTCTCACTACCGAAGGAGTGCTTTTAGGCGTAGGTGCGCTGGTTTACCTGCTGCTCAAATTCCTGCCCAATATCGACCCTAAAAAACAGGTGAAATATGGCGAGGCGACCTTCCAGAAACTGGCGCTGGGCTTGATTATTTTCCTGTCGGCGTTAAATATTTCCATCATTTTTGCAACGGTACACCGTGGCTTTCAAATCGATAAGCTGATCCTGCCACTCATCGGCCTGATGTTTGTGTTTATAGGAAACGTGCTTAATAGCCTCAAACCAAATTATTTTGCCGGTTTCCGGACGCCTTGGGCGCTTGAGAACGAAGATAACTGGCGCGCTACCCACCGGTTAGTAAGCAAGATGTGGTTCGCCGGCGGCATAGTGATCACTATTGCCACATTGCTGCTGTCGCCAAAGCCCGCCACTATCGTGATGCTGGGCTTGGTAGCGGTGATGACTATAGTACCCTTTGTTTATTCCTACACGTACTTTAAAAATCACCAGGCAAATAAAAATTCATGAGAAAATTAATCGTTGCAACCGCTTTTCTAATTGCGTTTTACACGGCTAAAGCCCAGGATATAACCGGCAGCTGGCTGGGCGGGCTTCCGGTACATGGCATTACGCTGCACCTTGTTTTTAACATCAAAAAAATCAGCGATACAGGTTACACGGCTACTTTTGACAGCCCCGATCAAAAGGCTTTCGGCATTGCGTGTAATACTTTTTACTTTAAAAAAGACAGCGTGGCTATTGGCGTTGCAACTATAGGCGGTAGCTATAACGGTCATTGGGACGGCAGGGATAGCATTAGCGGTACATTTAAACAAGTCAGCCATAGTTTTCCCATCGGCCTGAAAAGGATGACGGATGCCCAAAAAGCTGTTTTTTCGCAAAATGTGGTTCGGGCCCAAACACCCAAACAGCCATACGGTTACTATAGCGAAGATGTGGAATATGATAATGCGGACAAAAGCTTGCATTACGGCGCTACATTTACCCGGCCCAATGGCGATGGTAAATACCCGGCGGTTATTATTATTAGCGGCAGCGGCACGCAGGACCGGAACGGCACCATGCTGGGCCACCAGCCTTATTGGGTACTGGCCGACTATTTAACCAAAAACGGCATTGCTGTTTTAAGGGTGGATGACCGCGGGGCGGGCAAAAGCTCCCTGGGCCCCGACATCAATAACCGGACAAGTCTCGATTTTTCATACGACGTGGAAACCAGCCTCAATTACCTTGAGACGAGGGCTGACGTTGACAAAAAACACCTGGGTTTGATTGGCCACAGCGAAGGCGGTATGATAGCGCCGATGGTGGCTGCAAGGCGTAAGGATGTTAGTTTTATAGTGTTATGGGCTGGCCCGGCGCTTACGGGTGCGCAAATATCGACTGAACAATCAGCGCTGGAGATGAAGCAGCAAGGAGTCGACAGCGTATCGGTTGCCGCGGCAAGTCAGTTGAATTTGGAGATACTGCGTCTTTTTAACTCGCCAACGCAGGAGATATTGAACCAGAAAATTACCGGTTTTTTTGAAACGTGGAAAAAAGGGCAGTCGCCAAAAACACTGGCCACGCTTCATATCGACACAGGTTCAGTTCATGATATTACAAAAACCTATGATAACGTTTATAAAAGTGGATGGATCCGTTTTTTTATGACCTATGACCCTACCGCAACCCTTGCCAAAGTAAAGTGCCCGGTGCTTGCAATCAACGGTGAAAAGGATACCCAGGTAATTGCTGCTGAAAATTTAAGCCTGATAAAAGCAGTATTGACTAAAAGCGGGAACAAAGATTTTGAAGTGAAAGCAATCCCGGGTTTAAACCATTTGATGCAAACGGCAAATACCGGTTATGTTTCCGAGTACGAAAGCCTCCCGGAAACTATGTCGCCCGTGGCGATGAAGATAATTTCGGACTGGATTAAACTTCATACCAAATAATTGCGTTATTAGCAGGTATGAAAAAGTGTTTTTTAGCTGCTTGTATCTTATTGCTTTTTAGTGCATCCGCGTTTTCAAACGGGTTGCCGGATTCCTCTTTGCGTAAACGGATCCAGCAAATCGCCAAGCCGGTTAAAGGAATTGTGGGCGTATCCATCAAGAATATCGAGACCGGCGATACGCTGAGCTATAATGGCAAAGCCCGCCTGGTGTTGCACAGCCTGATGAAATTCCCGATTGCGCTAACGGTTTTGCATTGGGTGGATACCGGCAAATTGCAGATGAACCAACTGATCCACATCAGCAAAGGCGAGCTAACCAAAAACACCTGGAGCCCGCTGCGCGATAAGTACCCTAAAGGCGGCGATTTCCCCGTTAGCGAGTTGCTGAAGTATATGGTGTCGCAAAGCGATAACGATGCCTGCGATAATTTATTAAAAACTATTGGCGGCCCAAAAACTGTGCAAGCCTACCTGCTCCAGATCGGTATCAGGGGCATCGCGGTGCGCACTTCGGAAGCAGACATGGCCAGCGCATGGGAATTGCAATATGCTAACTGGTCCAAGCCCGTGGAGATGACTGCTTTGTTCGATCAGTTTTATAACGGGAAAATATTAGCCAAACCAACTACTGATTCCCTGTACCAAATGCTGTTGAACACCAGCACAGGCCCCAAACGGTTAAAAGGACTATTGCCTGCCGGGACAGCCGTGGCGCATAAAACGGGTACCTCGCCCACAAATGCGGAGGGTTTGAGCCCTGCCACCAATGATGCGGGCATTATTACCTTGCCTAACGGCAAGCACCTCATCATTTCGGTTTTCGTTTGCAATTCCACCAATGACGAAGCTACACGCGAAAGCACGATAGCAAAGATCGCTAAGGCGGCGTACGATTTTTATTCGAAATAATATCCTGCCCGCAAAACAGACGTTATTGTTCCATCACCGGTGGCGCTGAGTCGGGTATTTTCAAGTCGGGATTGAAATTAGGGAATAGCTTTGGGATGAGGGCTTTGCTATTGGCATTGATGTCCAGGAAAGACCAGGTTTTGCCGCCGTCGGCGCTGATCGCCAGGATATAACTTTGCACGGTTGCATGTCCGCTGGATAATTTCAACCGGACAGTTTCGGGCACCAAACAATGGATCTCGGTACCGGCCGCGTAAAATTTCCCGGGCGAACCAATGGTGGCCTTTTCAATTGATATGCCCTGGGTCTTTAAGCCGTTCATGGCATCGGTTGTTGCGTTTAGCATTTTGTCTTTGCCACCCATCATATCTATCACACCCGGGTAGGTATGGTCAACCACAAGTTGATAATTGCCGTTTATAACCGCCTGTTCCAGCATTTCGGCTTGCTGTTTAACCACCGTGGTATCCTGCGCTAATAAATTTAAGGGCAGCAGGAGCACTAAAAGTGTTTTATAAATAGATTTCATGTGGAATAATTTTTAAGGATGAACAGAATTATCTGGGGCCGGTATTTTTTCTGAAAAATAAGATTATTTTCTGATGTCATCATAAAAAAGTAGAAACTTGGATGACTTTATGTAATTAGCCATGCCCTGTTCACTAAACCTTTAACATTTTATAGTCCGATTTTCACATCATCCCTTATATAACGGATTATTCTTTTAGCTTTCAGGTCGATTACGATCAAAAAATGAATAAGGCGATAGCAATACTATTATTTGTTACCACTGTTTCGGGCTATGCTTTTGCACAAACCCCGGTGCAAATCAATGGCGCACTGGCCGTTGAAAACGGGCAGATCGTTAACAAAAACGGCGTTCCGCCCCAATTACGTGGGATCAGTTTTTCCTGGAGTTTATGGCAGGGGCGCAAATACTATAACCCGGCGGTGCTGGATTGGCTGGTGAGCGATTTTAAGGTGTCCATCGTGCGCGCCGCGATGGGGGTTGAACCAGCGCATGGCTACCTGCAGGAACCGGAGGCGCAAACCCAACTGGAAGAAAGTGTGGTGGATGAGGCCGTGAAACAGGGTATTTATGTATTGATTGACTGGCACGACCACCACTGCAACCTGCACCTGGCACAGTCGAAAGCCTTTTTTACCGAAATGGCCAAACGTTATTCGGGCAAGCCAAACGTTATCTACGAGATATGGAACGAACCCTGGGGCGCCATCCCATGGGATACCGTGAAAAATTATGCACTGGAGGTGATCCCGGAAATCAGGAAATACGATCCGGATAACCTTATTGTTGTAGGCAGCCCCCATTGGGACCAGGATGTGGATGCGGTGGCCGCCAACCCCATAACCGGGTTTAAAAACATCGCCTATTCCTTCCATTTTTATGCATCCGACCCCAATCACCAGGAAAAACTAAGGGCCAAAGCCGATCTGGCCTTAAAAAAGGGCCTGCCTTTAATCGTCACCGAATGGGGGGTAGGCGAATCCAATGGTAACGGCAAATTCGACACCGTGCTGGTTAAAACCTGGTTCGACTGGATGGAGAAAAACAAACTGAGCTGGACTAACTGGAACATCACCGATAAACAGGAGACGACCGCGCTGCTAATGCCCGGCGCATCGGAAAACGGCGGTTGGATGGAAGATCAGCTTTCGCCGGCAGGGCAGTACATCAGGGGAAAATTGAGGGGGTTGAATAAGTAGATGTGCGGACGTGAAAATGTGTGGATGTTCAAAGGCTCGCCAGGCACAGTATGACGCACCGGCAAAAACTTTAATTGAGAACCTTTACGTTGCTGACGATAATATAATCGGTGGCTGTAGTGTCGTGGCTCCAGGTTAAGCTGACATTTATCGGGAACTTCATACTTGCGCTAATGCCTAATTGAGGCAAGGTTGAATTTATATAATAAAATGGCGGCGGGTTTTTGGTAGGATCATTTTTAATGGTTATTTCAAGTCCGCCGCACTCCAGGGAATAGCATGGCCCAAGGTATTCGCCGGTAATAATGCCCTGGCTTTGATATGGACTTTCATTACTCTTTTTGCAAGCTGTGATCATTAAAGCCATGAAAAGGATCAGAATGAAGGCTTTCATTTTAGTTTTTATTGTATTACGAAGAGATAGCAGGCAACGCTACATCAAAACAAATATAGTTAAATACACACTCTTCATATTCGCACATCAATTTCCCTTCCTCACCAAAAATCCCCATCTTTACTTTTCAACCTGCAAATTACCATCATGAAAAAGTTATTCGCCCTGGCACTGCTGCTTTTGCCTGTTTTGGCTATCGCCCAAAACGCTGATTCCACCTGGTTTGTGAATAATTATACCAAAAAGGAAGTAACCATTGCCATGCGCGATGGGGTTAAGCTGTTTGCTTCGGTTTATATGCCGAAGGACAATAGCGAAAAACACCCGATATTGATGGAGCGTACCCCGTATTCCTGCGCGCCGTATGGGAAGGAATTGCTCCAGTTTTGGCTATCATATGAGCTAAAATATTGCCGGAAGGGCTATATCATGGTATTTGAAGATGTGCGCGGCCGATGGATGAGCGAGGGCAATTTTGTGGATGTGCGGCCGTTTATTTTCGACAAAAAAACCAATAGGGATATTGACGAAGCCAGCGATACCTATGATACGATAGACTGGCTGGTAAAAAACCTGCCCAATAACAATGGAAATGTGGGCGTGTTCGGTATTTCGTACCCGGGCTTTTACTCCACCATGGCTTCGCTGAGCGGTCACCCGGCGTTAAAGGCGGTTAGTCCACAGGCGCCGGTTACCGATTGGTTTGTAGGCGACGATTTCCACCATAACGGCGCTTTTTTCCAAATGGACGCCTTTGCATTTTACAAGCAATTTGGTTTCGGCGCGCCGCATCCGCATCCCACAACCGTAGCTGCACCTACCTGGGATCCGGTTATACACGATAACTACCAGTTTTACTTAAGCGAAGGCGCTTTACCGAACCTGACTAAACTGGTGGGCGACAGCGTGAAGTTTTGGAACGAACTGATGAGCCACCCCAACCGGGATGCGTGGTGGATGGCCCGTAACGCCCGCGTCGGCATTAAAAATGTAAAGCCGGCTATGCTGGTGGTAGGCGGCGAATTTGACGCCGAAGACTGCTTCGGCGGCTGGAACGTGTATAAAGCACTTGAAAAACAAAGCCCTGCTACAAACAGCCGGCTGGTTGAAGGCCCCTGGTACCATACGGAATGGGCTGACTTTAATGGCACGCATTTGGGCAACGTGCAATGGGGCAGCAATACCAGCGCCTGGTACCAGGACAATGTGGAGATACCGTTTTTTGATTATTACCTTCGCGGCGTCGGCTCCGTTGACAGTATCAGCAAAGCCACGGTGTTTTTTACCGGCGAGAACAAATGGCACAAGCTGCCCCAATGGCCGCCGGCGGATGTGCAGCCCACTGGTTTTTCTATGGAGGCTAACGGCAAATTGACAATCGCTTCGCCTGGCAGTCATTTTGGCGATGATACTTACGTCAGCGATCCGGCCAAACCGGTGCCTTATACCCAGGATGTTCATTTTAACCGCACCCGCGAATACATGACCGACGACCAGCGCTTTGCCGCCCGCCGTACCGATGTGCTGGTTTATCAAACCGATACGCTGACGAAAGATGTTACCCTGGCCGGGCCGGTAATTGCCGACCTGGTGGTGAGCATCAGCAACACCGATGCTGATTTTGTGGTAAAGCTGATCGACGTTTTCCCGGATAATGGCAGCTATAATGATGTAAATATTTACGACGAAAACGACCCGGTGCTGAAATACCCTATGGGCGGTTACCAGATGCTCGTCCGGGCCGAAATTATGCGCGGACGGTATCGCGACAGCTATTCAAACCCCTCGCCATTTGTGCCCAACAAGCCAACAGAAATAAAGTATACCATGCCCGATGTGGCGCACACCTTTAAAAAGGGCCACCGCATTATGGTGCAGGTACAAAGCAGTTGGTTCCCGCTGGTTGACCGAAACCCCCAGCAGTTTATCGATATCTACCACGCGAAGAACAGCGATTTTGTGAAGGAGACGATCAATGTTTATCATGGGTCGACATTAATATTGCCGGTAGAGAAATAGCCACAGCCAAACTTATCCACCGCTTAAAATGGCGGCAAAATGCTGTTCACCCGATGTTCAAAAATGAACGCTTTTTGCCTTCAGTAATTTTTTTTCGATGCCGTTTGAAGCCGTTTCGTACCCGTCTTGAAGCCGTTTGAGGATGTTTCGTAATGGTTTTGACGCCATTTGACGGGTGATGAAAACGTCGTGAATTACTGCTAAGATCGCTTTATCAGTTGCGTACCTATGGGGCACGCTAATTTCCTCTTTTTTAAATTTTCTACCAATATCTTGTGCCGACGGCGCAACAGTGATGGGTTGTAAAAAGCAGCTTACGAATATTTACCAAAAGTGTCAACGTTTTTCAGGGACAGGCAGCTAAAAGTGTTCATTTGGCGTTCATTTTAACTTTTAAAAATGAACGTTTTTTTGAGTGAAAAAACACGGGGCTCATTTCGAATAAATTACATAAATAGCTTTATGCCAATCTATTGTCAATATTTTTGTACTTCACATAATAGTGTTCAAAGTGTTCAAAGTGTTCAATTTCCAACTCATTTGAACACTTGAACACCTTGTTATTCCTTTCTTTTCATCGCCTCATCTATAGCTTTTTCGGCCAGCGGTTCCATTACTTTATAACCCTCAAGGGTGGGGTGCACACCATCATGTGATAGATTTGCGGGCAGTCCCTGGCGGTCATCCACCATTTTTGAATAATAGTCCAGGTAAACGATATGGTTTTGTTCGCAATAGTCCTTTAGTAATTTATTTATCTGTGCTACGCCAGGTTTGGGGTCGATAGTAGCCCGCCAGGGGATGGTGTAAGCAGGTAATATGGACGAAATCACCACTTTGATATGGGCTGACTTCGCCAGCTCGGCCATAGATTTAATGTTACCGAATATATCTTCAATTTTCGAAGGGCCGTTATTTTGAGCGATGTCATTAATCCCTGCTAATATTACCACCACCTTTGGCTGCAAATTGATCACATCCTCGCGAAAACGCACCAGCATTTGCCCGGTAGTTTGCCCGCTGATGCCCCGGCCGTAATAATTACGGCCGACAAAAAAAGACGAATCCATATTTCGCCAACCCTCGGTAATCGAATTCCCCATAAACACCACCCGTTTTTCGCCGGGGCCAGGAGGGGGGATAGCGGCATTTTGCTGTTCGTATTTTTGTATAAAGGCCCAGTCCTTGTGGGGCAGGTCGCTGAAGAATTTGTTATTTTTTTCACGCTGTTCAATATTTGCGACCACTTTTGGGTCGATAGGTTTTAGCAGGCCCTGTTCGCCCAGCCAGTCGCCAAAGCGGTCAATCCAGGTATCTGTAGGAATGTTTTGCTTGTTCATGCCAAAACCATGGCCGCCTTTTACATACGCGTGCAATTCGGCGGAATGCTTTGAAGCCAGCAGTTCCGAATACAGGTCGACGCTGTTTTTTGCGAGCCCAAGGGGGTCATCTGTTGCCACGGTAATAAAAAACGGCGGCTCATCTGTGGCAATATTTGTCGTCATTTCCGGCGTAATATAGCCGTAAATAGGCGCCACGAAATCAGGGCGGCTATCGGGATTGTAGTTAAATCCGCTTGCGCCGGCAACCGTACCTCCTGCTGAAAAACCCATAATACCAATTCGCGAGGGCGAAATGCCATATTCAGGTGCATGTTCACGTACGTATTTCACGGCTGCACGGCCATCAGCAATGGAGAGCGGTATAATGTTGGCGATCGTTTTGGTAAAATCAGGTTTCTGCATTTTGTTATACAATTCTACGGCCGGATCGCCCGTCGAACTTTCGCCAAGGCGGTATTTTAATAAAAATACCGTAATGCCTTTCTGGTTAAGCCATTTTGCGACTTCGGTACCCTCACTGTTCATCGATAAAATATAAAACCCACCGCCGGGGCAAACGATCACAGCGGTGCCGGTATTGTAGGCGGGATCGGCCGGGTAAACGGTTAATGTCGGATGCGAAACGTCATAATCAACTACGCCCTTAAAGTTGGGCAAATTGTAAACTTTCTCTTTTTCGGCATAAGTCCAGCTTTCTGAGCCGGGCGCGGCGCCAGGATACAATTGAATTACTTTTTGCTGCGCACGGGCGGCAAAGGGACACAAAAGCAGCAGTGCGGCAATTATTCTTCGGGTCATAATGGGTTTATTTGGTTCTTAAATGTAAAGTTTCTTTTTAAATTGAAAAAAGGCATAAATTTTTTTAATTTACACTAAACTTTTAACGAATAGTATACTCCAACACATAATCTGCGCAAATGGCGTAAATAAGGGGCAGGGGGTAACGGCCGTTTCGAGAACTTATTAGATTTTATTTATGCTCCCCAACATGAATTTTACCTTTCCGAGATGCGCTCCTGGTTTTTCGCAGCCTGCAATTTTGCTGTTGCTCGTCATGCTGTTTATTATGCAATCCTGCAAGCACGAAAAGAAAATTTATACAAGCGAATGCAACAATGACCTTGTCTACATACACGTTAGCTTTACCCAGTTGATTGACAGCATTCAAAATTACGATCATCAATTAATCGAGGTACAGGGCACCTACAAGGAAGGAGATGCAGAATCGGCACTGGTAAACGACAGCCTGTTTACCGATCACTCCAATGGACATGCCTTATGGGTAAATTTTAGCCAGGACTGCCCTTTATACCTTAAAGGCACCCGGCAGGGGCTCTTTGAATATAATGACGGCAAATTCACGCAGATCAGCAATAAAAGTGTTATTATCCGGGGCAAAATAGACATGCGCCATAAAGGGCATTTGGGCAGCTACCGTGGTGAGATCGACCGGGTTAGCTATATCGAAATGTGAATCACAGATTTTTATTGATTTCAGTGATTAAACAGATTTTATTTGTTACGTTCTGAAATCTGTGAAATCATAAAAATCATTCTCAATCTGTGATTAGTTTAAGCCCGTCATAAGCCAATTCAATTCCGGGAGGCAATACCTGCGAAATATCCGCGTGTTTTCCAAGCCGGTGGCTGATGTGGGTTAAATAAGTCTTTTTCGCGCCAACGGATTCAGCGAAAGCAATGGCTTCATCAAATGTAAAATGTGAAATATGCTCCTGTTTTTGCAGTGCATTGATCACCAGTATTTTCGAGCCTTTTATCTTTTCAACTTCCTTTTCGGCTACCGTTTTGGCATCGGTTATGTAAGTAAAATCATTGATCCTGAAACCGAGTACCGGCAGTTTATAGTGCATCACTTCCACCGGGATAAATTTAAGGTTCCCTATGAAAAAGGGGGTATCATCAATT
>Ga0302185_10001847_pt1 | contig 14372 bp, 9 predicted proteins | sample II_Bog_E1_1_FD_200231 | JGI IMG/M metagenome (GOLD analysis project Ga0302185, IMG submission 200231) | Peat permafrost microbial communities from Stordalen Mire near Abisko, Sweden - II_Bog_E1_2 | ecosystem: Environmental > Terrestrial > Soil > Wetlands > Peat | place: Sweden: Abisko, Stordalen... | reverse complement strand
TCTGCCGTATCGCTCCACCAGTTACTTGCCTGTAGCCGCTTAACGGTGTCGCTACGCGGCAATCCTCCCTCCGACCTGGAATTATATGAAGAATATGCAGACGCTGACGTACACCTTGAGTTCCTGAAAAATTTTGCGTTCAAGGATGGCGTCTACCTGCCGCTGGCAAATTTCTATATTTTTAATGGCGCGCAATATTTTTACTACAAAAAATACAAAGAGGCATACGAAAGCCTGGAGCAGGCTATTCCAATACTGGCGGCAGTGGGAGGTTTATCGGAGTCGGGAGAGCATAATTTTTATCATTCCATGACGATGGTTGCCTTGCTCAATGAAGGCCATCCGGAAAAAGACTTGCTTGTTGGCAAAATAAAAGCCAACCAGAAAACGCTGAAGACCTGGGCGAAATATTCGCCTCGGAATTTTAAGGTGAAACATCTGCTTGTGGAAGCAGAACTGGCGTTTTTTAATAAGAAACTGGCACGGGCTACAGAACTGTTTACCGAGGGCATTGATGTTGCCAGCAAGTCGGGGCTGTTGCACCTTTCGGCATTGGTATTCGAGCGCTCTGCTATCTACAATTTCGGAAAAAAATTGGATGCGCTTGCCAATCTGCTCGTACGCAATGCGTGGCTTTTTTACCGCGAGTGGGGCGCCATAGGGAAGGTAAGACAACTGGAGGAAGAGTACCCGCAATTACTGCAGGTACTGGACCCGCGGCCTGGGTCGCACATGATCTTACCTAATGCGTCGAAGTCTATCGATATTCAAAGTATATTCAAGGCCTCGATCTCGATTTCAGGGGAAGTGGTGTTTGAGAACCTGCTCGAAAAGCTGCTGAAAATAGTGATTGAGAATGCCGGCGCGCAAAATGGCTTCATAATTATGGTGCGCGACTCTAAGCTATTCGTGGAAGCCATAGGCAAAACGGATGTAGAATGGCATAGTACACTGGTGAACGCACCGCTGGAAAGCGTGGATGGTATTTCGCATTCCATAGTGCAGATGATCTACCACACCGGGGAAACATTGATACTGAATGATGCCATCAACGACCTGCGGTTTGCGAATGACGCATACATCAGTTACGCGAAACCAAAGTCGATATTGTGCGCACCGGTGATGCAACACGGCAAGTGCCTCGCCATTCTTTACCTCGAAAACAACCTGACAGTTGACGCATTTACGCCGGCCAGGCTCGAAGTACTGAACCTGCTGACGGGTCAGATAGCCATCTCCCTGCAAAATGCAGAACTGTACGAAAACCTGGAACAGAAAGTGCTGGAACGCACAGAGACAATAGAAAAGCAAAAAGTAGAGATCGAAAAAGAAAAAGAAAAGTCTGATGCGCTGCTGCTGAACATCCTGCCTTTCGAAACCGCTGAGGAACTTAAAAATACAGGGAGTTATAAGGCTAGGAGGTTCGACAGTGTATCGATCATGTTCACTGACTTTGAAAGCTTTACGCAACTGTCGGAAAAGCTGAGCACAGAAGAGCTTGTGGAGATGATCGACTATTGCTACAAGGCATTTGATATCATTACTACGCGGTACAACATCGAAAAAATAAAGACAATCGGCGACGCCTATATGTGTGTAGGCGGGCTGCCTGTTTACTATCCGGAGCATGCCATTAACACAGTGAAAGCCGCCCTTGAAATAGCCAGCTTTATAGAGGAGTTCAACCACGAACGGAAGGCAAGGAAACTGCCGCATTGCCGTATAAGGATAGGGATACATTCCGGCCCGGTATCAACCGGGGTGGTGGGTAGTAAGAAATTCGCCTACGATGTGTGGGGTGACTCCGTTAATACGGCACAAAGGATGGAACACGCCTCAGAAGGCGGAAAGGTAAATATTTCAAGCTCCACTTACGAGCTGGTTAAGGACCATTTCAAGTGCCATTATAGGGGAAAAGTGAGCGCGAAGAACAAGGGCGACATAGACATGTATTTCGTAGATCCGCATAATTCATGATATTTAAACAATAAGACCAGACGATAGATCAATGCCCGGTAGTTAAAACTAAATTTCTTTAATCACACACTCCTCTTAAAGACCATTTATGGAATCAGCGACATTACCCAGCAGTACATTTGCAAATCTATGGACGGATGATTTTCTGAACCAAATGCGCCTCACAGGCGATCCGCTGGCCGACGCCACGGCGGCGGAAATGTTTAAGGACCAAAAAAATACCGGGGTCTTAATGGCATCACTGCGCGAAGTAGTAACAAACGCGTCTGCCGACAAGCGAAATTTGCCAGACTTCCTCAGTCATTATTTTGACACTGCAATAAAGTTCCCGGAAGGCCTCACCCCCGACGTGGCCAAGATAAATCTTGCCTGCGATGTGTTTGACCGTTACGGGTTCCATATCGTCACTGTCCTTTTCTTTAAGTCGTTACCGGCCGGTTACCTGGCGCCATACCCGTCCAAGGTGCTGGCAACTACCCACCTTATGGAAACACAGGTAGCCCGGCGCGTGCTGCAAACGGCACAGATGATCTTTGACGTGCACAAAACCAACTGGTATCAAAATGATGGCGATGGCATCGTTTCCGTTTTGAAAGTGAGGCTCATGCATGCCGGTATGCGTGTGGGCATCCTGCAGCGGCTGGACAAGGAAGCCTGGGATATAAATGACGATTGGTTGAAAATAGGTATACCACAAGGAAAACCTATTAACCAGGAAGATATGGTGCTTACGCTCAACCTTTTTTCCATCATCATCTTGCGTGGCATCGAGCGCCTGGGCGTAGAACTGTCGGAAGAAGAAAAGGATGCCTATTTTTACAACTGGCAATTGGTCGGCCATTTTGCCGGCATCCATAAAGACCTGCTCCCGACTAAAAAAGAAGATGCGTGGATACTTCAAAATAAGATGTGCGGGCGCTTGAATAAAATGCCGAATGACTATGGCCCCGGCCTGACTTTGGCGTTGCTTGACGTGATCAATAAAAACACCAAGGGCATCATATCGTTAAAGCTGCTGGAGAACATGACATTGTACTTGCTTGAAGACCCGAATGCCCAGGCCAGCCTGGGATTCGGAAAACCCAGTATTTTCGATGTGTTACTGGATAAGATATTAACGGCCATAACCGCCAGGGCACAAAAGCGAATTGACCGCAATGAAACAATTGGACAGAACCTTGAAAAAAAGAACAGCACACTGGGCCTCATATTTTTCATTTATGCTAAGAGGGCCCAACTGGATGGTATCAAGGTAGAAAAATTCAAGATGGCGCTTTTTCAAAAGATCAGCCTTGTGATCATGAAGGGCTTGCAGGAAAACGCGGTGGCCACAAACAACACCAAGCCGTTTATTGATGATCGCCTGATGCAACTTTGGGACATCGGTGGGTTCTCGTGGGACCAGGACACAGAAGGCATCAGCAAAACAGCATTGGCTGCACAGCGGTCAGGTGGATATTTAATGATGGTGGTGTCACCGCTGGTGAGCGGCGGGGCATTTTATGAGTTCTACCGTGTGCGGATAGAGCACTTACCCGCATTCCATACTTTCCTGGATGGCATGACCCCCACAGACCCGGCTAAACTACAGATATTCAACGAACACCACGTCTGGGAAATGCTGTGCGTGGGGCTTATTTTCCTGGCTACTTCGGCTATCGTCTATATCAGCATGCTCGTCAAGTCCAAATTCAAATATCTGCGGGTGGCATACGTGTTGCTTATGGTGGCCCTGCTGGCCTGGCTGCTTTACCTTGAATAATAAAAACTGACTTTGGCAATTAATAACGTTGAAACCCGGAAAACAATATTCTGAGAACCTGTTAGGTGACTTCTTAGGTGGCACCTCCGGTATGCTGGTGGCGCTACCTTCCACTATTGCTTATGGGTTGATCTGTTATGCGCCATTAGGCCCCACCTATGCGTCATGGGCAGTAATGGGCGCTATACTGGGCCTAATCCCGATCTGCTTCCTTGCGCCCCTTTTCGGTGGCATCAAGGTGTTGATATCGGCTCCTACGGCAGCCACGGCAGCCATAATATCAGTATTTGTTGCGGAGCTCGTCAAGGGTGGGAGTGTACCGCCTAACGACATACCATTGATGGTCACACTCCTCACCATGGTCTCCGGTTTGTTGCAGATCATCATCGGTAACTTCGGGGGTGGAAAATTCATTAAATATATCCCTTTCCCGGTGATTACCGGTTATCTAAGCGGGCTTTGTGTGCTCATACTCATCAGCCAGGTACCCAAGGTGCTCGGTTTGCCCGCAAAAATGAATATTGCCACCGGCCTGATGCATCCCGATAGTTGGCATTGGGAAAATATCGCGATCAGTGGATGCACGATCGTCTTCATAGTGGTGGCCAGGAAATTTGTAAAAAAAGTGCCCTCGGTGATCATTGGGCTTGTAGCAGGGGTCGCCAGCTACTGGGTGATCGCCGCGTTTGAGCCTTCCTTGCGCCTGCTCGATAATAATCCCTACGTATTGGGGAAGATTTCTGCGTCGCCTGCCGATCTCTGGTATATGGCTACCGAACGATGGCATTCATTTACCAGGTTCCGGTTTACGAATGCCAGTGAACTTGTTTTTACAGGAATCGAAATAGTAATATTATTGTCCATTACTACACTGAATTCCTGTCTTGTCATCGATACTTTAACCTTCTCAAACCACGATCCGAAAAAAGAATTGATGGTTCAGGGGCTGGGCAACATGGCTGCCGGATTGTTTTGTGGTATTCCCAGCGCGGGCTCTCTCACCACCTCCTATGAAAATATCAGAAGCGGCGGGAAAACATCCAAATCCATGATTTTTGCCGGCATAGAATTCCTGGCGGTCTTGTTGTTTTTTTCTCAGCTCATCCAATGGTTGCCATTGCCATCGCTCGCCGGCATCTTAGTCATGGTGGCCATAAGTCTTATCGACTTCAAGATTTTCTCATTGCTGAAGTACAAGTCGACCGTTTTCGATTTTTTCGTGATCATATCTGTGGTTGTTGCTGCGGCAGAACTGGACCTCATAAAGGCGGCAGGAGTAGGGCTTTCAGTGGCCATATTGCTTTTCCTGAAAGAGCAGATGGGCGCGTCGGTGGTGCGTCGGCGATTGTTTGGCAACCAGATCTTTTCCAAGACGCTAAGGCTTGAAGAAGAAATGGAAATACTGGAAGTAAAGGGGACTCAAACTGTAATAATACAACTTCACGGACAATTATTCTTCGGCACCACAGACCAGTTGTTTACCAAGCTCCAACCTTATTTTTTAGACTGCAAGTACTTTGTGCTGGACCTCCACAGGATACAATCGGTGGACTACACGGCGGCTAATATGCTCAAGAAAATACTGGCGCGGATAAAGGACTTAAACGGATTTCTTATCCTGTCCTCTATTCCCGATGTTTTGTCTACCGGGCAAAAGCCAGGAAAATACCTCGAAAATTTTGGCTTGTTCAGGGATCCCCACGTCAAAGCATTCAACGATTTTGATGAGTCGCTCAGTTGGATAGAAGACCGGATACTTGCTGAGGATAAAATTGCCGCGTCTGAAAATAAATTAATTGATCTCTCAGAACTCGAATTTTTCAAAGGGTTCTCAGACCGTTTTCTCGAAACGGTCTATTCGTGCCTGGAAGAAAAAAGCTACGGCGCCGGGGAATTCGTGTTTAGGGCGGGGGAGCAGAGCGATGAAATTTATTTCATCCGCCGGGGCAATATAAAAATTGTGCTGCCGCTCGCTGAGGGGAAAACGTTTCATTTGCAGACGATATGCAAGGGTGGGATTTTCGGAGAAATGGCCTTCATTGATAATGTTACGCGGTCAGCAGATGCTTTTTCGGTCGATGAATCGATACTATACATCTTGTCCCGCGAAAAATTTAACCAGGCTACAGCTACCCATCCGGAAGTGGGTGGTATATTCTTTGAACGGCTGGCACTTATTATCGCCAACAGGTTGAGACAAGCCAATAAAGAATTGAAGGTCTTGCACGAAAACTAATTTAGTTGGCCTGAGTTTTTTGGCAGCCGGATGTAGAAAATTGTTTCCACACCTTCGGTACTTTCAAACCCTATGCTTCCGCCGTGTGCTTCTACTATCTGCCTGCTTATATATAGTCCAAGGCCAAATGGCTTTTCACCTAAAGTTCCATATCGTTTCGACTCCGTAAAAATATCGAACACCTCCTTTTTCATCGATTCAGGGATGCCGATTCCCTCGTCTCTGACCCTGATCACAACATCCGATGCCCCGTCATCAACGGACACACCGATCATTTGTTTTTCATTGCTGAATTTGATGGCGTTGCCTATCAGGTTGTTTAACACGCGCATTATTTTTTCGTGGTTCACTGGGATTATGAGCGGTGCAGCCGGGATGTTACAAACTATTGTCTGCTGTTTTTCTTTTGCTTTAAAATTCATCATCGCTGCGCACTCCTGGATCAGCTCGCAAATATTTTCTGGCTTTTTCTCCGGGGATCTCGCGTTATCCATTTGCCCTATTAATTCATTGATCAGGTCTAGCGAGCCCAATGAGGCATTCTTGATCATTTTGATCGACTCCATCACCTCTTTTTCAGTTCGGTCGCCCATCATTATCAGGTCGCTGATATAAGCTATTGAGCCCACCGGGCTGCGGAGGTCGTGGGCCACTATTTGCAATATCCTTTCCTTGTCGCGGTTGCTCTTCTCCAGTTCCGCCTTCTGGATACTTACTTTTTTGTGCAGCACCCGCACCCTAACGTAGTTGAAGTAAATTAATGAAATAATGATGAGTACAAAAATGGAAAAGCCAATCGCTACCAGCAGGTAGGTGGTCTGCCGTTTCAATTTCAGGGCAGTTATTTTTTCCTGCTTCTCCTGATTCAGTGTCCTGAAACTATCTGTCAGGTGCTGGTTTTCATATTGATGTTTCAGGTTTACCATTAACAGTTTCTCCTTGTTCCTTTTTGAAAACACAGAGTCGATCATAGCGTGGTAATTGTTGGTATATTCGATTGCCTTCTTGAAATCGCCGTTCAGTTTATAAGCATCTATGAGTGTTTCATCGCAATATTGTATGAGCTGATTTATTTGCATTTTTTCTCCCAGGCTCAAGCCACGTAACAGGTAATTTATGGCCCGGCGCAGGCGGGCCGATTTACTCTTTGGCAGGCGTTCGCCATATTTATTTTGGTCGGTTTCACCGGGCTTTTCATGCATTGCATTGCCTGCACCTGTTTCGTCTTTCACCAAAAGCACATAGGCGTTGCCAATGGTTGCGAGTACATATCCGGCAAGTACTTTATTGTCTGTTTCCTCAGCTATCTTCAAGCCCATTTGCTCATAATGAATAGCAGTGGGGTACGACTCCATTTCGATATAAATATTTCCAATGATCTGGTACTCATAAGCTACGCTTATTTTCTGCCACAATTCCTGGTACAATTTCAAGGCTTTAAAATGGTACTCGAGCGCCTTGGGATAATTCCCTTCGTTAAAGTAAACGTTCCCGATATTCGTTTCACTAATGGCAAAATTCACTTTGTCGTCGCGCTCTATATGGCCCTTTAGTGCTTTTTGGTAGTACAACAATGCATTGGGATAGTCGCCTGTCTCATTGTAAATGGCGCCCAAATTCCCATTAAGAGCAGCTATTTTATTTTTGTCGCCTGTTTGCTCCACGAGTACCATCGCGCGCGAGTAATAATCAAGTGCATTTCGCGGGTCGCTCTCCTGTTCATAAATATGCCCTATGCTGATCTCCAGGTCCACAATGCCACTTTTGTCCGTCGATCCCTCACTTATCTTTAATGCTTTTAAGTAATACTCCAGCCCTTTGGGATAGTCTGTTTTGTCTTCGTAAACTAACGCGAGATTACTTGCGGCGGTTTTAATTCCATTTTTCCATTTCAGCTTTGTGGCCAGGTCTAGTTCCTCCAGCCCATATTTCAGACTTAGATCCGGCTTTGTATCGCGGTAAGCAGTATTTAGTTCGTCAAGTAGTTTCACCTTGGCAGTATCTTCCTTCATTTTTGGCAACACCTCTTCCAACGAATCCAGGACCGCCGGGTCGCGGTCCTGGGCAAGCCCGGAGTGACCAACCGCTAAAATGAAAAAAAGGAGAATTACAGAAAATCGCTTCATCCCCAGTCCGGATTTTTGATATAACTCATAAAAAAGCACCCAATCAATTACGGATAATGAATAGCAGATAAATATAAGTGGATAAAAGCTAAAAAAGAAAAGAATCCAAAAATCTTTATCTTTTAATTCCAGGCGGGAAATTCAAAAATAAAAAACGGTTTTTCCGGGTGCGGGCCTTCTATAACGTAAGCCTGAGCTCCTTGCGCAGATTAGCCGTAAAGGTGTCGCTTATCGTCAGCGACCTGTAGGCCGTTTTTATCTCGTCGCCCGCGTATTCTGTGATGAATGATACCTGCACCGCTTCTGCACGGTTTACCTGGATGAATTTGTTTTGCAGTGCGGGAGGGACCACATATCTGAGTGTATTGGTGAGCGTGCTTTTGATATAATACTCAGTCTTGTCCGGGGCATAAAAAAGGCTGGTGTACTTTTTGTCTGACCTCATGCACACGACATCTTTCCAGGCAATCTTTTTATATTTATTTCCGGTTTTAATAAAGAAAAAAGAATAGTCTTCTTCCGTCCTTCCGTCTGCTACCACCTGATTATTAAAGTTGTTGATCGCGGTTTGTATCGTGGCGATCAGAGTAACAGGGGTCACCGGCTTTGCAAGGTATGCGGATGGGCCGGCTGCAACGGCCTCCTTCAGGATAGCCTTGTCAGAAACCGAAGTGATGTATATGTAAGGCTTACGGTAATGTGCACTGATCAGTTTTCCAAGTTCTACGCCACTTTTTCTATTATTCAGAAAAATATCCAGAAGTACAACGTCATACGTACAATCTCCAAGCGCTACAACTGCATCTTCAAAGGTGCGTGCGATGCCCGCTACGGCGTATCCAAAGTCCTGAAGGTTCATTGAAATTGAATCCGACCAGATTGCTTCATCTTCTATTATCAATACCGATATTTCTTCATTCATATCCGGATTTTTATTTAATGGAGATGCATTCTTCATCATCGCCCTGCGGAAGCGTGAAAATAAAAGTGATTTACGTTTCTATTTCGTTGTAGTTATGTGACAAATATAATTGAAATTTTGAAATTTTATGCTTGCTGAAGCGAATTGTCCAGTGCATTTGACTTGACGCTATAACGGCCTTGAAATGTTTATGGTGGCGGAAGCAGCCGCGATTTGATCATGAAGGGCTTGCAGGCTCTTGCCTGAATTCTCGCGAACAATCTTCTCTTTTCTGTCTTACCAGCGCTTGCTTTCCGAACAAATCTTTCCGAACGCGCCCCAACAGTACATAACGACCGGAGTCTGTCAGACAGGACGAGCGTTTTCATACGCTTATTATCATGGTCTTTCTATGCTCAAAATTTTTCGTTACCCATAAAAGGCCGTTTCAATACCTCTAATATCCAATTCATTACCATTGCCATGTGATTTATGATTTTCCATACTACATTTGTCATATCAATTCACAAAAACAAAAAAGCAAAACAAAATGAAAAAGACAATTCTAATTGCAGTTGTAACAATGTTTACAGTAAGCGGTTCTTTCGCACAGACTACTAACAGTCAAAAAAATCCTGCTTCGACAACCAATCCGCAGGGCAATCCACAGGGCCAGCAAAATACCCCTCCGCCAGTAAAGAAAATTGACCCAAATAACAATACGGGCGCCAACGGTGGCCAAAATACCCACAACCCAAAGGGTGGTAATCCAAAAGGTGGTGCACCAGCGCCAAAGCATCATCCTGTAGTTACACCTCCGCCGCCAGCACCAAATGCTAAGGGCAAGAACTAAATAATCAAATTTCCTTTATTACATAGGGATGCAGCCTCTGCATCCCTATGTAATTATTTTATTGATGTCAGGCGATACTTTTATTACTTAAAACCTCAAAATGCGTGAAAAATGAGAAGAATACTATTTTCGTTCTTAATGATGTCGTCTACCATGCTGCTGCACGGCCAGATATTAAATCTTGACCGCACTATTGAAGCCGACAGCGTAAATATGAGCAAAAAAATAAAGCTCGCGGCGTTATTGGGAGCATCATTCTATACGTTTCAGCAAACGACGGGTTTCATCAACGAGGCGTTGAACTATGACGTTACAAATTACCTGCCCAAGGACCATATACTGGTACTCAGCGGCAAGTATAATATAACCACGTCAGAGGGCGCGATAATACAAAATCTGGGGTACATCCATCTCCGCTACAGGGATAATGATACACGTAAGCTTTCGCTGGAACCATTCACACAATACCAGTGGAATACAACCATTGGGCTGATCCAACGATACTTGATCGGATGCAATTTGAGGGTCCGCATTTTTGAGAATGCCAAGGCCGATATTTATTATGGCGTGGGCGCAATGTTTGAAAATGAAGATTGGAACTATAAAGGGGTGACTGACTACGCCCTTATCCCCGCTAATGCCCCCCCCTTGGTGATAGATAATTTTTACAAAACAAACCAATACCTGAAGGCGTCAATTTCTATCAGCAACAGTTGCGATATTGTGACCGCGGTATTTCTGCAAAATAAGATCGATGACCTGATCAATTCCTACCGCCTTAGTAATTACACCACCATAAGTTTGCGCGTTTCAAAAAAACTCACATTTTCTTTGTCGGGTGATATATCCTATGATAACAAACCTGTAGTGCCTATCAATAATACGCTTTACACGATGATCTCTACGCTTGCGATAAAAATTTAAGTGCGTCCACGCTTACCATGATGGAGTGGCCATTTGTGGACCTCGCAGGCCGAGTGAGTTGCATTGGTTACCCAATAATTGCCGTTTCGATACCTTATTAGCGCTGTTCATTACCTTTCACTTTTATCCATCCAAACACCTCATTACCTTTGAGTTATCAATTCACAAAAAACAAAAACAAAAACAAAATGAAAAAGTCATTTTTAATTGCACTCGTAACGGTCCTTTCTGTAAGTGGCGCGTTCGCACAAGACCATACCCCACTTCCAAAACAAGTTAACCCAGCAGCCAAGCACCCGATTGATCCCGTTAACCCAAAAACAAAGTTGAAGCCGGTAGACCAGAAAGCAGGCGAAAACACGAAGCCTGTAGATCCAAGGCCGGCTGCTCCTAAAAAAGAAGTGACAGAACAAAAGAACCCAACCACTGCTACAGCTAATGAAGCGAAGACCAGCAAAAAGCACGTTGTTAATGAGGCTGCAAAACCCAACGGCCCTCAGAAGCACCACGTAGTGGCTCCTCCGGCGCCAATGGTACCTAACAAAGGTGGCGTCAAATAAGTTTTTACCCCGATCTAATGAATGCAACGGCTGTCCTCCCTCTCGGACAGCCTTTTTTTATATTTTATTTTTAAATACGATAGCCCATCTGCCAATATCTGAATACGATACAAATGGATACAGAAAATATGCGATGAAAATGGCGGATATCCGGGTAGAAAATGGCGTGACCGACCCTCTCACGGTTTTTATTTAACGAATTTCTTTTTATTTTTGCAAAAAAAATCACACAAAGATGAAAAAGATCGTTACTTCAATCGTTGCCCTGTTATTCGTGGGTTCAATGGCTTTCGCACAGGATGCTGCAAAAGCACCGGCTGCAAAAAAAACTTCTAAAAAAGCAGCAACTACTGCCGCTGCTCCAAAGGCTGAAGCCCCTAAAGCTGAAGCTGCAAAGAGCACTACTACGAAGAAAGCGGCTGCTCCTAAGAAAGCTACTACTGCCACTAAAGCACAATAATTATTTCTGTTTAGTGCTTGCGAAAAAAAAGGGCCATGCAGCAAACTGTATGGCCTTTTTTATTTGCCTCGAAGTCTTCGTCATACATGCAGGCCAAGTACCAGTCCGCCCTCCCTCTTCTTAAATCCAAATTGCTCGTACAATCCCCTTCCTGCCTCGCTGGCGTGCAACGATACCTGGATGGCGCCTTTTGCCGCAACTTCCTGCATCAATAGCTTGAAAATTTCTTTTGCAATACCACGTCGCCGGTATGGCGCCAGGGTGTATATGTTCTGAATGTAAGCACCGGCGCCCGTGAAGTTGAAAAAATTAGGCAGCAGGCTATAAAAGTGTACGCCGCCTGTGGCCACTATTTTGCCATCGTGGAGCGCCACGGGATTGATATAATCTCTTAATTGCAAACGCTCCGACAAATAAAGTTCAAGTGCCGTGATCATTTCGGTTTCATCGCCTTCAAATATTGCGAACTCCCTCAGAAAATTAATCCTAAGCCGCACCAATTCGGGTATGTCCTGAACAGTGGCATTCCGGTAATCGATCGTTGGCCTGTCGTTGGGCATGAACAACGGATATTCAAGTTTACGTTTAGTTTCTTACCGCCTTTCCGGTTGTTAATATGCCTTGTAGCCTTTCGAGCGTCTTACGTTGGCCACACAAGCTCAGGAATGCTTCACGTTCCAGGTCCAGCAGGTATTGTTCACTCACCAGCGACGCCTGCGACAGATCGCCACCACACATTACATAGGCCAGTTTTTCGGCAATCAGTTTGTCATAGTCGCTGATGTATTTTCCACGCCACATACCATGTATACCGGATAGTAAGCCGCCCAGCCCACCACGGCCCTGCACTTTTATATCATTTCTGGGCGCCGGCTGTGTATAGCCGCGCTCCCACATACTTAAAATATTTCTTTTAGCGTCTGCAATCCGCCGGTCAGGGTTCATGGAAATATGATCAAAACCGGGCCGTAACACAAAATTTTCAAAACCTTCCTGTGCCGAAGTGGACACCTTAGCTGTGCCTACATTTATAAAAAGCTGTTGCAGGTAATTCGTTTCTATATCCTCCTTTATATTGCGGTCGCCAGCGCGTAATGCCATTTCTTTAGAGCCTCCGCCGCCGGGTATCAGGCCTACGCCTACTTCTACCAGCCCTATATAAGTCTCGGCTGCAGCCTGCACGGCGTCTGCGTGCAGGCACATCTCGCACCCACCACCAAGCGTAAGGCCATGTGGCGCCACGACCACCGGGATGCTACTGTACCGTAGCCGCATCGTAGTGGCCTGGAATTGCCTTACCGCCATATCCAGCTCATCAAATTCCTGCTCTGCTGCAAACATGAAGATCAGCGCCACATTAGCGCCAGCGCTAAAGTTTTCGCCGCCATTAGCGATCACGAGGCCCTTATATTTTTCTTCCGCTATGCCCACCGATTTCTGCACACCCTCCAGTACTTCCCCGCCCACGGTGTTCATCTTGGTGTTCCAGCGCAGCGCCACTACATCCTCGCCTATGTCATAAAGCTTGCAGGCGCTGTTTTTCCAAACTACTTTTTCATCCAGGTGCTCCAGCAATACGAATGTGCCCGCGCCCGGTATTACCTGATATGCCTTTGAGCGCACATCATAATATTTGCGTTGGCCACCCTCTGTTTTATAAAACGATTTGTTCCCGCTGCCCACCATATCATTTACCCAGCCGGCCACATCGTAGCCCCCGGCCTTCATCGCCTCCAGCGTTTTCTGCACACCCAGCATATCCCAGCTCTCGAAGGGGCCTACCTCCCAACCAAAACCAGCCTTCAGTGCGTCATCTATCTTGTACAATTCATCGGCTATTTCCGGTACCCTGTGCGATACATAAGCAAACAACAGGTGGTGGAACATGCGGTAGAATTCACCTGCCTTGTCGGTACCTGCATACAATGCTTTGAGCCGCGTAGCCAGGTCATCTATTTGTCTGGCTGTTTCTAAAGTGGCGAATTTCAGCTTCCCCTTCGGCCCATATTCCATGGTATCTAGGTTCAGTGTCAATATCTCAGTTGTATCCTTCGCTTTTGGGATGTCACTTTTTACTTTCTGCTTTTTATAAAATCCCTGTCCTGTCTTATCACCCAGCCACTTGTTTTCAATCATTTTTTCCAGGAACGGCGGCAATTTAAAAATGTCCTTCGCCTCATCATCCGGCGCATTCGCAGGCAGGTCCTTAGCTACATGCACCAGCGTGTCCAGCCCTACCACATCACCCGTGCGGAAGGTAGCCGATTTGGGCCTCCCGAGCACAGGCCCCGTTAGTGCGTCCACCTCATCTACATTTAATCCAAGCGTCTGCATGGCCTTGAATACGGCCATAAACCCAAATACACCTACCCTGTTGGCAATGAATGCAGGAGTATCCTTGCACAGGACTGTTTTCTTACCCAGGAACCTGTCGCCATAATCCATCAGGAAATCCAGCACTTCCGGTTTGGTTTTCGGATCAGGGATGATCTCCAGTAAGCGCAGGTAACGGGGAGGGTTGAAAAAATGGCTGCCACAAAAATGCTGCTGAAAATCTTCGCTGCGCCCTTCGC
>Ga0302185_10001846_pt1 | contig 14373 bp, 13 predicted proteins | sample II_Bog_E1_1_FD_200231 | JGI IMG/M metagenome (GOLD analysis project Ga0302185, IMG submission 200231) | Peat permafrost microbial communities from Stordalen Mire near Abisko, Sweden - II_Bog_E1_2 | ecosystem: Environmental > Terrestrial > Soil > Wetlands > Peat | place: Sweden: Abisko... | reverse complement strand
CTAACCCTGCCAATGAAACAACAACGCTCTCTTTTGACCTTGTGCAACCTTCAACTATAGAGATAAAAGTGATAGACCAGCTTGGCCGCACCGTAAAAAGCGTTCCGGTGCAAAATATGAATGCCGGCGCACAAAATATAGCTATTGCGACAGGCAACCTGCCTTCGGGCCTTTATTCTGTGTTGCTGCGAACGAATGAGACAACAGTAACCCGGAAATTGAGTATAGTACGATAGATAATTGAATGCGCTTTAAAAAATAATCGAGGGGCCATTATGGCCCCTTTTTTATAGCTGAACCTACAACCTCATAAAATGGACGCGAAAACTGGCACATTATTTGCAGTTATTTTTGAATAAAATTTAACGGGGAAATAAATTTTTTGGCGGTTAACATTATTTTTTCCTAATTTCGTTCCTTTAAAAAAATATTTATCAGCATTTATATTTAAACTAAAAACAAAAAAATGAAAAAGATTTTACTCAGTTTAACGCTTGCCTGCTTTGGGTTTATGGTAAGTAGCAATGCCCAGACAATAATGTCGCAGAATTTCAATACAACTACTCCCCCGGCAATGCCTACGGGATGGACTATGACAACGACCGGCGGGGGGTTGGGTTGGCAAACAACCAACAGCAGTACTAACTGGTATTACGCTATTGTTCCAGCTCAAACGGGTACCTATGCTGTGGTAGATGATTACAGCAATCCCGGGAATGCCCCTGCAATAATGACATCGCCAACTTTCAGCCTTACAGGTTCCCCCTATCCTTACGTTAGTTACGACTATTTTTTTATTGGCGGCTATACCATGGGTGTAGATACTGCTGAAAAATGCTATTTACAGGTTTTTTCAGGTGGCAGCTGGATAACGATAGACAGTGTCGGGTCTCCTTATGGCGCATGGTCAACGCGCTATGTAAGCCTTGCTTCATACATGACGGCTACCCAATTGAGGTTCGAATATTCAGACTTTGGGGCAAGTCTTTTTGGAGTTGCAATAGATAACATCAATTTATTTAACGCACAAGCAAATGATATTTCCCTTACTTCTGTTACCCCGATATCAGGTGATCCGGGAGGAGACTTTGTTAATTCAGGCAGTGCTGCAACTTTCGGAGGTATAGTACGTAACCTTAGCCCTAATACGATGACTTCGTTTGTGGCCAGTTATTCTGTAGCGGGCGGTACCCCGGTGAATACAACTATTACAACGAGTTTAGCACCTATGGCTACTTATACCTTCAGCTGCACTCCATATACTGATGCCGTTTTAGGCAACCAGGCGGTACAAATGTGGGTAACAGAAACCGGTGATCCGGTGCTCAGTAATGACAGTGGAAATACTGCAATAAATGCCGTATCCTTTATGCCAACTACAAGGGTAACATTTGAAGAAGGTACCGGTATGTGGTGCGGTTATTGTGTCCGGGGCATTGTTTATATGGATTCTCTTTGGAAAAATGATTCACCTGGAGTGAGTATAATTGCCGCCCATGACCAGTTAAATGGTACGGATGCTTTAGCAGGTGAAAATAGCACGACAATAGATTATGACAAATTTGTAAGTGGTTTTCCAGGTTTTCCAGGTTATCCTGGAATATTAGTGAACCGCAGGTATATAGGTGATCCATCGGATGCTTTCACCTATTATGGGGGTATGAGTGGTTATTTTGGTTTCGCAGACCTTACATTAAATTTGACCTCAACAGGTAATAACATTATTGCTGCTGCCACGGTTAAACCTGCAATGCCTTTAAACGGCGACTACAGGCTCGCAATGGTAGTTGAAGAAAGTAACGTACATAGTAACTCCTATTACCAACATAATTATTATAGCTATACTGATTTAAATGAGGCGCTTGCAGGTGTAGGATATAACTTCCAGGATTCTGTATTTTCGATTCCCGGATCTTCAATGTATTTCCAATTTGTTGCCCGTTATTCCATACCTGATTTTTACTCTACTCCTGTAGGTGTAGCAGGCAGCTTACCGGCAACAATGACAGCAGGTACAGTGTACCCTTATACGTTTTCAACTGTTTCCATACCCTCTGATTGGGATACCGCTAATCTTTCAGTAGTTGTTATGCTGATTGATAATAATGTTGGCAGTAATACCTACCAACAGGTTGTGAACAGTATTACTGTCAGGAAACATGTACATACAACCGGAGTAGCCAGCATTGGTTCAGGTATCGAAAAACTGAATGTATTTCCTAACCCGGCTACTGATCAAGCGCATATTACGTTTAACCTTAGCCAGGCAGGTAGCGTGAAATTCCAGGTTTATGATGCCTTAGGCCGCCCAGCATTTAATGTTCCGGCCGAAGATATGGTTGCCGGTGGGCAGCAGATCAATTTCTCTACTAACAGTCTTGCTTCGGGAGTTTATAATGTTGTGATTACTACAGACAACGGCAGTGAATCACAAACACTTTCAGTGGTAAGATAGAGGAATCCAAGTTTTGAAAAATAAATTTTCTGAGGCTGTTCAGGTTTGGACAGCCTCTTTTTTGTAGATTTTTAGAAATTTTTAAGACAAAATACGCAATATTTATTTGGTAGCATTTAAAATTATATCTAAATTGCAGTGTAAAATAGTGTGGATATGAAAAAGATTCTACTTGCTTTAATGATTTTATTGGGTTTATCTTCACCTTCGATTCTGAAGGCGCAGGATTTTAGTGTAGCAGATACTGTGTTTTATACTGTGGGTAGTACTGGTTCCTTCTACGATGATATTACTAACAATTTAAATCGCCCATTAACTATTGTATGGCATGTAGATACTACTAATTTCCCTTCAGATTGGCTGGATAGTGCTGCCTTGGGTATATGCGATAATAGTGTTTGCAGGGCTAATGGTGGTGGCGTTCTCTGGAATGGCACCAGTGGTACTTCCTATACTTCTGCACCATATGCGGCAGACACTACGGGGCCTTTTGATTATTCCCCGGATTTAAGTGCTGCAACGACTGTAGGGACTTTTTATTTGAAGGTCAAATTGCAGGATGCTTCTTATAGCAAGATCACTACTTTTGTTATCACCAAGCCACCTTTAGGGGTACCTAATGTCAAAAACGCTTCAAATGATATCATTTTGTATCCGAACCCGGCAAATAATGAACTTAACGTAGTTTATAGCGCTAATGCAGATGTGAAAAACATAGCTGTTTACAATATTATTGGAAAGGTACTTACCGTTTATAAAGTGACCGGATCAAGTGCTAACCTGAACATAGAAAATATCCCATCCGGTATCTATTTTGTAAGATTATACAACAGCCAGGGAAATGTGGTGGTAACGAGGAAATTTACCAAGCAGTAATCATTCTCTTATAGTCCTGCAAAAGAAGAATCGGGAAGGGCGTTACCGGGATAAATTAGTATAAGAAAAGAATAGAACACATATCATTTATATGTTAAAAAAAGAAGAGCTTTTAGTTCTTCTTTTTTTATTAATATTTTTTTAGTAGCTTTATGGTTCGATATTTGCTATAATATTTACTATGAAACAATAATTACGAAAAAATGAAAAAGATTTTACTTATTCTCATTGGTTTTTTAAGCATGTTTTCGCCGAAAATGACGACTGCTCAGACGCCTACTTTCACACGTGTAGCGGCATCAGATACAGTATATTTTACAGTTGGCGGGGTAGCGGCTATAAACAATAATATTATAAATACGACTTATGCTGCGGGATTAGTAGTGAAGTGGCATGTAATTGCCACAAATTTTCCAATGGATTGGCAAAATGGCGGTTCTTTTGGTATCTGCGATAATAATGTTTGCAGGTATAATACCGGTGATACTGCGATATGGAACAATGCTACTCATATAGGTACTACATTTGTATCCAGCACTTTTTTCCCTTATGCTTTAGATACCCCGGGAAATTTCGAATTATCACTTGATCTCAGTACTGCCGATACGCTGGGCTCACATTTCGTAACTGTAGCCGTCAAAGATACAATAGCAAATTATACGAGGAACTTTACTTTTATAGTAAATAAAGTACCTACAGGTGTACCTGTGATCAATAACCAGGTAAATGATATTATACTGTATCCAAACCCGGCAAATGATGAACTTAATGTGGTGTATGATGCCAGTGCGGATATTAAAAGCATAGCAGTTTACAATATTATTGGTAAAGTACTGGCTGTATATAAAGTGGCCGGCACAGGGGCAAACCTGACCTTGGAAAATATTCCTTCGGGAATTTATTTTGTGCGGCTCTGCAACAGCAATGGCAATGTGGTTGCTACGAGGAAATTTACGAAACAGTAAACCCCCTGAACCCCTCCCGATGAAGAATCGGGACCTTGTTCCGGGGAACCATGCATTTAGCTTTCGTTAAAGATTTTTTGGTTCAGAAATAATTTAGCCGGATTATTTTTTTTATGACAGCTTATTGGGTATAGAAGGATACAATAATTGCACAATCATTTCCGTCATCAGGATAAAGATATAAAGTTCATTTCCTGGCTTCCCTTCAGGGGGCCAGTGGTTCAAAATATTGAATCACACATTCTTTGAGCAAGCGTTCCTGGCTATTGATACCAGTTACAGGCACAGCCATCAATTCATTGAAATGCGGCCAGCCTTCTTCATCCCTGCCCACGTACTCGTAATAACCAAGCTGGCATAGCAAAGTGCATACTGCTATATGCATCAGGTCCTGCTTCTGCTCTTTTGAGAATTTTTTTCTCGGCAGTGATCCCAATTCATTTACACCGATCAAAAAGAGGATGCCTTCCATATCTGGCACTTTGCCAAACCGGTCTTTCATGAGCATTTCAGTTTGTAGCCATTTTTGTTCGAAATTTTCCATAGGCCTGTTCCATATTCTCTCCCTTTCGATTCTCTGCCAGGTGGTTCAAAAAAGACGGGAGATTTAAAGGTTAAAGGTAGTAACTTTAATGATAGGTCATTCTTTGGATTCTGAATTCCAGATGAGGTTTTCCAAATCACTCTTACTAATAATACTGGCGCGGTATTGATGTATAATAGTCCAATTTTTTTCAGCAGGGTTCCATTTTTCAGGAATAGCGCTCCATAAAACCTTTTTATCACGGTTTACGATAAATACTTTGCTGTAATCGCTGCCCATGTTTACAAACAGGGAACGGTCGGACAATTCTATTACATTCCCTCCTGAAGTAAATCTCTTTTTATAATTATCCTCAACAGTGCATTGATATTCCCAGATCTTTTTTAGAGTGGTTTTCGCAGAAACCGGTTCCTGCAACATCGTGATTTTAGCTCCGGATGTGTCGCACAAATTATTGTTAAACAAGTATAAATACCCGTCCTTTGAAATTCTGCAACTATGCTGATGGCAGAATAAATTTATTCCTGTTTCACTACTCCCGGGTTTCTGAATTGGCCCGTATGTGTTTAAAACGACACCTTCCGGGTATTTCAGTTTGATTATCCGGCTCACGTTTTTGAAACTTAAATAAACAACCTTGGTTTTTTCATCAAAAAAAAATGCGTTCTCATGCACATCATGCTGCAGTAACCGGATGTTGGGGTGAATAAAATCAAAATCATTAGCTGTAAAATGTCTTTGGGGAGGTTTAATATAGTTAGTGTCCTCTGCTAAGAAATAGTTTGAAGACTTCCATGACCAAACTACGTTGCCCTTTTTATCATATTCTATTATTGTTCCAAATTCCACTTTCCGGTTTGCTTCATTTTGTTGAATATCATTATCGGGATCAAGATGCAAACTGTTATCGCCAAGAGGAAATTTCCAGTTAAATTCACTTCCTAATACCATATAATGGCCATTATTGAGGTGTGTAAATTCATGATGGTAAAACTCTACACTATCTCCACTTACTTTTCCATTATTTGGCCCTTTCCACAGAACCTTTCCATCATAATTTATTTCGTAGGCTTGGTACTCGAATATAAATGTTATTGTATTGTGTGAAGAAAATTTCAGGTCAGACAACAAATCGCCCTTATTCATTGACCCATAAATATCAGGAAGGTACCAAACCGGCTTTCCATTCATATCATAAAGTGCCCGGTTGCCATCAAGGAATACATAATCGCCTTTATATTTCAGAGCATGTTTTACAATTCTAAAACGTGTACTATTTGTATCAACTTCAGCACTGGAAACTGTACAGAAATGATGCAAGGAGCTGTATATTGTATCATTATTCACCGAATAGCTAAAACGCCAGGTATATTGATTGCCAAAAGAAGGAACTTCGGCAATTACACTGCTTTTTTTACATGGAATGGTTTTGATGACATTCTTTTTGAAAGAATCTGCAGAAATAAAGTTGCCGGAGGCGATTTCGAGTTTGTAATTTTTTGCCAGAGGTACAGAGGGGAACCTGAACCCGATCAACCTGTAATTCAGGTTACTCCCGTCTGGAGGGAGTATTTGCGACCAAAGCGGCTTCGGTACTAAAAACAAGCAAAGCAATACTATATGGAATTTATGCACAAAAACAGATTCAAATCGTAATAAATACCGGCTAAACCGTAACATTCAAGGTCACTTACGTTGTCTTTTTATTTTTAAAAAAAGTTAAAAATACTTCTTTTACATCTTTATTTACTTTTCCCTGTTTACTTTTGGTTTTCATTATATTTTTCCCGGTACCAGGGAAATAAACTTTGAACTGCAAAATTGTATGGAAATTACTTCATCTGTTGACATCCGCGAACTGAATGAACGCATCCACCAGCAAAGCGCATTTATAGATTTGCTGAATATGGAGCTGAACAAGACGGTAGTAGGCCAGAAAACCATGGTGGAACGCCTGATGATAGGCTTGCTGGCCAATGGGCATGTATTGCTGGAAGGTGTGCCCGGCCTGGCGAAGACCCTGGCCATAAAGTCGCTGGCATCTGCTATACATGCGCGGTTTGCCCGTATCCAGTTTACCCCCGACCTGCTGCCCGCCGATGTGCTGGGTACCATGGTGTATAATCCGCAGGCACATGAATTTGCAGTGCGCAAGGGGCCGATATTTGCCAACTTCATACTGGCAGATGAAATAAACCGTGCTCCCGCAAAGGTGCAGAGCGCGCTGCTCGAAGCCATGCAGGAACGCCAGGTAACTATTGGCGATAATACCTACCCGCTGGTAGAGCCTTTCCTGGTATTGGCTACACAAAACCCGATAGAGCAGGAAGGCACGTATGAACTGCCTGAAGCGCAGGTGGACCGGTTCATGCTCAAGATCGTGATCACTTATCCTAAAAAGGAAGAAGAAAGGCAGATCATCCGTACTAACCTGAACCCGGATGGTATGGTTAAAATAAACCCGGTTGTAAGCACAGAAGATATTATGAAGGCGCGCCACCTGGTGCGTGAAGTGTATATGGACGAAAAGATAGAGCAGTATATACTGGATATTGTTTTCGCCACACGGTTTCCGGAAGAATATAAATTAGGCAAGCTGAAACCTTATATCAGCTATGGCGGTTCTCCGCGCGCCAGCATTAACCTTGCACTCGCTGCCAAGGCCTATGCCTTCATCAAGCGCAGGGGTTATGTGATACCTGAAGATATACGTGCCATCTGCCACGATGTGATGCGCCACCGTATAGGGCTTACTTATGAAGCCGAGGCGGAAAATATTACCAGCGAGCAGATACTGAACGAGATACTGAATGTGGTGGAGGTGCCGTAGGAAAGTTGGCAGTTTACAGTTGGCAGTTGTTTGCACAGTTGAATCGCTGCAAACTGCCAGTAGCAAAACTACCCAACTGGCAAGCAAATTTCAAATACGGAACCGGAGGGCGTATTATCTTTGATGGTAATACGCCCTTTGTGTTGCAGGACTATCTTGTTGGTTAGGTAAAGCCCAAGGCCTGTACCTTTTGACTTGCGGCTTTCTTCGTTGCCTATGCGGTAAAACTTGTTGAATATCTTTTTCTTCTCATTATCTGGTATCCCTGCACCATGGTCGGCTACTTTTAACAGGGCCTGATTATTATTTTTATCAAGCATTATCATTATGGGCTTATCAGCAGGGGTGTATTTCACCGCATTTTCCAATAAGTTATTGATAGCCATATGCAGCATCATTTTGTCGCCGGTGATATGCAGGCCGGGTATGATATCCTGCTCAAATTTTCGCGGGTAGCGGCTTGCATAATCGGCTACCGCATTTTCTGTCATTTCAGAAAGGTCAAATATTTCTGTTGCCGTTTTATATTGCCTGCCTTCGATCTGCGAGGCAAAGAGCATGTTGTTACAAAGATTGTTGAGCCTGTCTGATTCTTTGATACACCGGTCTATCAATTGCTTTCTTTTATTTTCATCCAGGTTGTGCTTTTCCAGCGTCTGCAGATTCAGCTTCATAGCGGCAATGGGCGATTTCAGTTCGTGGGTTACAGAAAGCATAAAGTTGTTTTGCTGGCGGGAGAGCCTGATGCGCCTGATAAAGAAACTGTAAACAACAACTGCGCCAATTAATATCACAATCAGGAAAGTAGATCCTTCCCCTATATACTGGCTGGTGCGCATAGCAAGTTTGTGCTTCAGTTTGCCGATTTCCTGGTTGTAAGCCTGTGGTTGATATGCACTGTCTATGCGGCTTTTAAGGGTTATCACTTCCTGGGTGTATATGCGTTCGTTTTGTTTCTGCAGGCTGAGCCCCCAAAAAACAATTATCGCTATAATATATGCGAGTAAGAGCAGGAGTACAGAAGTGAAGAAGCGCATTTTAAAAATTCAAAAGTTAAAATTCAAAATTCAAAAGTACGCGTGTTTAAGAAAAACCGGAACCAATTGTTTTAAGCTAAGAAAACGCATACTTATTATTAGCGGGTGCGAAACCCGGTTTTTTCGAGCCGGAACCCTACGTCAAGGATTTCGGGGAGGGGGTTGATACGCATATTTTGTTCCATAGCTACGGTATATATTCCGTTGCGGTTAAATTTTATTGAATCTCCGAAATGCAGCATCATCTGTTGCTCATAGATCTCGCCCATACCGCGGCCCAGCCATTTACCACTTGCTTCAGCGAGGGTAATATTTACCCTTTCCTTTTTAACAACTGTGTCGCCTGGAGTAGTAACATAAACCCACATCCAGAGGTTGCAGTAGGGATATTCCTGCGTGTGCCTTATGAGAAAGTAAGGCTGGTAGGCAGCCGCAGAGTCTGTTATTTCGAATGTGAATGAGGGCTTGAAATTATAAGCCCATGCATTTTGAGGTATGGCTACTTCTTTCTGAAAATAGGGGGCCGGAAGACATCCCGCAAGTAAAATATAAAATGTAAAAAGTAAACAATAAAAAGTGCGCATGTTGAAAAGTCAAAAAACCAGGTAATTGTTGCAAAACTACATTTTCTGAGGAATAAGCGGCTTAAAAAGTAAAACATGTTCCGGGTTTCCTGATTTCTTCACTAAAGAAGTAATTTATATGTATTTTCACAAAAAACATTTTTATGGAACAGCAAAATTATTCGAACCACAGGCGGTACGTGCCTGGTTTTCACTTTGTTACCGGAGCATCAGCGTTGCTTCTTTTCTTATATGGCATTGTAAGGCTGGTAAGGGTACTTATGAGTGGTAATTACAAGTTTTCCCATGTGGCATATACCGGTATAGTACCGTTTTTAACAGGCCTTACTTTCCTATTGTTGTTTTGGTATTCCAGGCGGTTTGCAGTAAAAGTACAGGACAGGGTAATCCGGGTGGAAGAAAATATGCGGCACTATATGATAACAGGCAAGCCAACGGACAGCCGCCTGACCATGAGCCAGATAACTGCAATACGTTTTGCTCCCGATGATGAATATCTGCAACTTATGCACGAGGCGATTGATAAAAATATGTCGCCGGACGACATAAAGAAGGCGATAAAAAACTGGAAAGCCGATCATCACAGGGCGTGACTTTTTTGGGAATCTGGCCTCCGCGATAGCTCAACGCTATCGGGGTGGGATTTTTACTTTTTACCTTCGATTTTTTACTTTTCAACATGCACATTTTTTTAAAAAAATCAGTGTTTTTTACCTGTTTCATTTTGTTTGTTACGGGCACCATAACTTATTCGCAAAAGGTAAATACATCGTTGTTTAATTGCCTGAAATGGCGCATGATAGGGCCATACCGGGGAGGGCGTACTGTGGGCGCATCAGGAGACAGGCTGCATCCCAATGTATTTTACATGGGGGTGAACAATGGAGGTGTATGGAAAACGGATGATTATGGGAGGACATGGAACCCGGTTTTTGATGGCCAGCCAACGGGGTCTATAGGTGATGTGGCAGTAGCTCCATCAAACCCGAAAATTGTATATGCAGCCAGCGGGGAAGGGTTGCAACGCCCGGACCTGTCGGAAGGAGATGGTATATATAAATCTGCCAACGGAGGCAAAACATGGCAACACTCAGGATTGCGTGAGGGATTGCAGATAGGCGGCCTTGCGGTAGATACTAAAAATGAGAACCGGGTATTTGCCGCAGTGCTGGGCCATCCGTATGGGCCGAATAAGGAACGAGGAGTTTACAGAACTACTGATGGCGGCAAAAGCTGGGACAAGGTTTTATATATAGATGATAATACTGGGGCCATACAGGTTGCGATAGACCCTAAAAACAATAAAATTATTTATGCTGATCTGTTTGCTTCTCGCCTGGCACCCTGGGAAAACGGGCAATGGCAAGGCCCTGGCAGCGGATTGTATAAATCAACTGATGGCGGCAATACCTGGAGACAACTGAAGAACGGCTTGCCATCAACAGACAGCGGGCTGGGCAGAATAGGTTTTTGCATAGCGCCTTCGGATCATAACCGGCTTTATGCAGTGGTAAGTGCAAATGCGGGTTCCGGCGGTTTTTACAGGAGCAACGATGGAGGGGCATCATGGCAAAAACTGAGTAGTGATATGCGGTTGTGGGACAGGGGTGATGATTTCGCAGAAGTAAAAGCGGACCCCATAAATGAGGATATAGTTTATGATGCCAATGTAGTGGTATGGAAATCGAAAGACGGTGGAAAAACATGGGATGGATTTAAAGGCGCGCCGGGAGGCGATGATTACCACAGGTTATGGATCAACCCGGATAACCCAGACATTATCATGCTGGCAGGCGACCAGGGAGCAGGCATTACCGTGAATGGCGGCAAGACCTGGAGCAGTTGGTACAACCAGCCCACGGCACAGCTATATCATGTGAGCGCCGATAATGCTTTTCCTTACAACTTATATAGCGGGCAGCAGGAAAGCGGGTCGGTGGGTATAGCTTCGCGTGGGAATGACGGCGCTATCACCTTCCGCGACTGGCACCCGGTGAACGCTGAGGAATATGGCTATGTGGTGGCTGACCCGCAGGATCCCGATATTATTTATGGTGGCAAGATCAGCAGGTATGATAAGCGGACGGGGCAAAGCGTGAATATTTCGCCTGAAGTGGTGCATTCGGGAAAGTACCGTTTTATCCGCACCGCACCCATAGTTTTCTCACCCGTTGATAACAGGACGCTGTACTTTGCAGGTAATGTTATATTCAAAACGCGTGACAGGGGCGATTCGTGGCAGGTGATCAGTCCTGACCTGACGAGGGCTTCTTATGATGTGCCCGAATGTATAGGGGTTTACCGGAAGGATGATATGAAAGTCATGAAGCAGCGGGGCGTGATCTACACTATAACGCCCTCGCCGCTGGACAGTAATGTCATCTGGGCTGGTACTGATGATGGTCTTATATGGGTAACGCATAACGGAGGCAAAGACTGGGAAAATGTAACGCCCGCAGGAATCACCTCATGGAGCAAAATATCCCTGATGGATGCCAGCCATGCGGATAAAAACACCGCTTATGCGGCAGTAAACCGGATAAGGCTCGATGACCTGCGCCCGCATATATACCGGACAAGGGATGGTGGCAAAACATGGAAGGAAATAGTGCATGGCCTGCCAGATGATCCCATCAACGTAGTGAAAGAAGATCCGGTGCAAAAAGGATTGTTGTTTGCGGGATCGGAAAGGGCGGTGTATGTATCGTTTGATGATGGGGACAACTGGCAGCCGCTGCGGCTGAACATGCCGGCAACCTCTATACGCGACCTTTGTATCAAGGACAATGATATTGCCGTTGCAACGCACGGGCGCTCGTTCTGGATACTTGATGATATAACTCCACTGCGGGAAATAGCAGCAGGGCAGGCAAAGCGAAGTGTGATACTGTATAAACCTGAGACAGCTATGCGCATAAGGTGGGACCTGAATACGGATACCCCCCTGCCGCAGGACGAACCTGCAGGAAAAAACCCGCCCGACGGCGCTATTATTGACTATTACCTGAAAGCGCAAGCCAGGGGAGCAATAACATTGGATATTGTGAATGATGACGGGAATATAATACGGCATTACAGCTCGGACGATACACTGCTGCCTATGCCTGCATTTAATATCCCGTCGTACTGGGTGCGCCCGCAGCAGCTATTATCAGGAGCAGAAGGGAGCCACCGGTTTTTATGGGATATGCATTACCAGCCACTGGACATGCCGTTGTCTTTTTCCATGGCTGCGATTTATGAAGATACGCCACCGGCTTATACTTCGCCATGGGTAATGCCGGGAAATTATACGGTAAGGCTGACTGTTAACGGCCAGGTTTATAAACAGCCCATAAAAGTAGCTATGGATCCCCGTATTAAAACAAGCCTTTACTATCTGCAACAACAACACCGCCTGTCTTACCAATGCTACACGGATGAGTTGACCTGCATGAAAACGATAAAACAATTAACTTCAGTATCACAACAGTTGGCAGCATTACGGGGAAAAACAAATACAGAGTTGTCGCCTGAAATTATCAATATGTATAACCGGATAAACAAATTACTAAATGATTTCGCCAAAATTAATGGTGAACTTGGCTCAATACAAGGTAACCTGCAAAGCGCTGATGTGGCACCAACAGACCAATGCATTGCAGCGGTAAATAAAACTCACCTTGCGCTCGGGAAAATGCTGACGCAGCAATTTGCGGCGGTAAAAAATGATATCAGCGATCTCAATAACCAATTAATAAAAGCAAAGCTGAAAACCATCACGGAATAGCCTTTTTGCGTAATGCAAGGATATATACAAATTGCTGTATTAATGGTTAGATCATTGGGGTGCCCCGAAGGGCTAATCTATAGGTTAAGGATTTGCATTAATGAGATGAGGAGGGTCGAATTTTATGATAACAAAACAGGAAAGGTTTAGTTTTAACTGCAAATTCTTTACAGCAAAAACTGCATTTCAGCCAATTCCTTTCCCACCTGCTGCACGCCTTTAAGAATTCTCCGCGTTTGAATTGCAGAAGGTTTTTTAATGCCCTTGATGTATTGCGCTAAAAGGCTTTGGTTCATCCCTATCCTTTGGCTAAGTGCTTTTGCATTTATGACTTTATAAAATTCAAAGAATTGAGGCAGGTCGAGCGATACTTTTATATCATTATCTGTTATTGTCTTTTTCTCCTCTTCAAAATAGAGATTTAGTGCTTCAAGCATATTGGCTTTTAGCTCCGGAAAATCTTGACCCACAGTATATACAGGGTATTTGCCCGCATAGGCGCAATAACCGGTATTGGTTCTTTCTATGATCATTTCTATTTTTCTCATAGTATTTTATTTCAAACCTGCGTCTTTAAGAATTTTAATTTCACGTCCTTTACTCACTTCATTGCTGCCATGAAAAGGGCAGACAAGTTTTCCGGCTTTGGCAGGATGTATCATAGTCATGTGACTTCCTGTTTGGCGTATTACAAATCAACCATCCTTTTTCAAAATCCGTACAAGTTCACTGGATTTCATATTCAAAGGTAATAAATAAATTACTTTAATTAAGGCAAAATACTCTGAAACATTTATTCCTGACAAAATTTTTATCCGAATAAGATTATTTTTGTTTTATGAGTGCCTTCCGCAAAACTTTATTAGCAGTCGTTACCATTTTATTTTTTGTAGCCAATGCATCAGCGCAATGGAAAAAGAAATCGAAAGAGGTGGATATTATCGCAGCCAGGAATCATTGGGTGGACAGTGTTTATGACATGCTCAGCGAAGATGAACGGATAGGGCAGTTGTTCATGGTAGCAGCATACTCTGGCGGTAAAAATTATAATGAAGACCTTATAACGACTTTGATAAATGCACGCCAGGTTGGGGGGCTTATTTTTATGCAGGGTGGCCCCATCAGGCAAGCTAATCTTACTAACAAATACCAGCGTTTGGCACAAGTGCCGTTGCTAATTGCTATGGATGCGGAATGGGGACTTGGTATGCGCTTAGACAGTGTAAAAAATTTTCCGAGGGAGATGATGCTGGGCGCCACGCGGGATACCGCTTTGGTTTACCGGGAGGGCGCCGCTATTGCTGCGCAATGCA
>Ga0302185_10001840_pt1 | contig 14402 bp, 14 predicted proteins | sample II_Bog_E1_1_FD_200231 | JGI IMG/M metagenome (GOLD analysis project Ga0302185, IMG submission 200231) | Peat permafrost microbial communities from Stordalen Mire near Abisko, Sweden - II_Bog_E1_2 | ecosystem: Environmental > Terrestrial > Soil > Wetlands > Peat | place: Sweden: Abisko... | reverse complement strand
AATAAGCAGGATCAATTTGGACATGCCGCTTCCGGCCAAGCCGGAGAGCATGGCCACCAGGGCCACGCCGAAAAATATGGAGGCAGAAAGTCCGTTTAATTTGGGGTAGCCGAGGTACAGGTAAGGCCCCAAAAGTGCCTGCGCTGATAGCCCGGCAATAATTACGGACGAAAAAATGGCGGTTTTATAATAGCTGAAGTGTGTTTTGGTAAGTTCCTCGATGGCGAAAACAATACCGCCCAGGGGGGTATTAAAAGCAGCCGCCAGTCCTGCCGCTGCACCGGTGACCATCATGTTTTTCTTGGCGATCTTGGGCCACCATTTGGGTAAAAGCTGGTAGGTGATTTTATAAATAGAAGCCGCGATCTGGATAGTGGGCCCCTCGCGCCCTATTGCGCCGCCGCCAATAGCCATAACCAGGCTCGAAAGCACTTTTACCACTATAATACGGAGCCCCAGCAGTTTATCTACCAAACTCTCGGTGTGGCGGGACGAGATTTGAATGGCCGCCATTACCTGGGGTATGCCGCTCCCCCGTGAATAAGGCGAAAACCTTTGCACCAGCCACCAGGCCAATACAAAACATACCGGCGAAAGGATAAACAGCAGCCACTTGTGAAAATGAAACACGGCGGCGGTTATATCTTCGGCTTTTATAAAAAGTTTGGTGTACAAAACAGCAAAAAGGCCGGCGATGACGGAAGCGATCCAAAACGGTATGGCCTGCAGCGCATTTTTCTTTAGATTTTCATTGCGGATTCTGTCGAATGCCCTTTTTAGTAGAAGTCGTGCCCAGTGGATCGTTTTTTTCATAGCAGGTGGCGGGCCGGCATATAGTTCATGGTTGATAGTTCATGGCCGGATCATCGTTTTCACAGAAAAATTGTGAACGACGGCGCAAATTTAGGTATTTTGAGCAGATGAAGGGGCAATGTTTCATTTTTTGCCGGTCTTCCTTGTAACAATAATATGTAAAACCTTGTTTGATTGCAATGGGCGAAAGCACTGACAAAATCTTGTCAGTGTGTCAAGGTGTGTCAAAGTGTGGCGCCTATTTTATGTAAGTTGCTCATTTACAATATGGAGTGTGTCACCCGTGGCGGCTGTGTCATCCGGCACACTGTTTCAGTGACACAGCAGGCCTGCATTTTCGGTTTGCCCGCTCATGAATTTACCCGCCTCCCTCCTGCCATGAACCATCAGCTATGAACCATCAACAATTCCTATATTTGCGCATGATTTCATCGCAAAGGTATGATCAGCGGGGCGTATCGGCTTCCAAGGATGATGTACATAATGCCATTAAAAACATTGATAAGGGGCTTTTCCCAAAGGCTTTTTGCAAAATAATACCCGATATAATTGCCGGTGACCCGGATTACTGCAACATCATGCACGCCGACGGCGCGGGGACGAAATCCTCACTGGCTTACTCCTACTGGAAAGAAACCGGAGATATCTCTGTTTGGCGGGGAATAGCCCAGGATGCCATTATTATGAATGTGGACGACCTGCTTTGTGTGGGCGCAACGGATAATATCCTGCTGTCGTCAACCATTGGTCGTAATAAGAACCTTATTCCGGGCGATGTGATCGCCGCGATCATTAACGGTACCGAAGAAATATTGGCCGAATTGAGGGATGCCGGCATCGGCATTTACTCCACCGGGGGCGAAACCGCCGATGTGGGCGACCTGGTGCGAACCATCATTGTGGATTCCACCGTTACCTGCCGGATGAAACGCGACGAGGTGATATCGAATGACCGCATACAACCAGGCGACGTTATTGTTGGGCTGGCCTCTTATGGACACGCAAATTACGAAAAGGAATACAACGGCGGCATGGGCTCAAATGGCTTAACCTCGGCCCGGCATGATGTTTTTAATAAAACGGTTGCGCAGAAATATCCCGAAAGCTACGACGCCGGTATTCCCTACGATCTTATCTTTTCCGGCAGCAAAAACCTCACCGACCAAATCGATATTGGTGGCGGCATTTTTGTAACTGCCGGCAAGCTGGTATTATCCCCCACCCGGACGTATGCCCCCATAGTTAAAGCCATTCTTGATCAATACAGGCAGGAGGTGCATGGGATGATTCATTGCAGCGGCGGGGCACAAACCAAGGTATTACACTTTATTGAGAGGCTCCATGTGATAAAGGATAACCTTTTCCCGGTACCGCCTTTGTTTAAGCTCATTCAGCAAGAATCGGGCCCCAGCTGGCATGAAATGTACAAGGTGTTTAATATGGGGCATCGCATGGAACTGTACGTGTCCGAAGAAATTGCCGGAGAACTGGTAAAAATATCGGAAAGCTTCGGCGTTGCTGCGCAAATCATTGGCCGGGTGGAAAAGGCGGACCAAAAACAGGTAACCGTAAAATCGCCAATGGGTGAATTTGTATACCATTGAGCTACACCAAAACAGTGCAATAATAAAAGGATTTTAGTATGATATTCATGATCGTACAGTTCCGTATTTTTGTATTCCAAAGCTGAATTTGTCTGTCAGATGCCCTCGATTTTCTGTTTTCGCAGGTTTTATGTAGCTTTGCGGCTGCCTGCAAAATCCATTGTCAATGACCCGGTTGCGACACGAAAACCAAGTGCTTTAGCGGCTTTGAATGGATTAATTAAGGGCAAAAGAAATCGATACACAAACATTTAACACATATACCACCACAATATGAACTACGATCTTATAGTAATAGGTTCAGGTCCGGGCGGCTACGTTGCTGCCATCCGCGCTTCGCAATTGGGCTTAAAAACTGCCATAGTTGAAAAAGAATCTCTCGGCGGGGTATGCCTTAACTGGGGCTGCATCCCTACAAAAGCCCTCTTAAAAAGCGCCGAAGTATTTGAATATATCAACCATGCAGCAGATTACGGCATAAAAGTGGGCGAAAGCGCTGTCGACTTCGATTCGGTGATCAAAAGAAGCCGCACCGTGGCCGATGGGATGAGCAAAGGCGTTCAGTTTTTGATGAGAAAAAACAAGATCGATGTGCTAACCGGATTCGGAAAATTGAAAGGGAAAGGCGTAGTTGAGGTTACCGCAGCAAATGGCGAAAAAAAGGAATATTCGGCCAAGCATATCATCCTGGCCACCGGCTGCCGCTCCCGCGAACTGCCTAACTTGAAACAGGATGGTGTAAAAGTTATCGGTTATCGCCAGGCGATGGTTTTGCCTAAAAAGCCAGAATCGATGATTGTAGTTGGATCAGGCGCTATCGGTATTGAGTTTGCTTATTTTTACAACGCGATAGGCACTAAGGTTACCGTTGTCGAGTTCCTGGATAATATTGTGCCGCTGGAGGATGAAGAAGTGTCGAAACAATTGGCACGTATATTAAAAAAGCAGGGAATCAGTATCATGACCGGCTCAAATGTTGAGTCGGTTGACACCAGCGGTGACCTTTGTAAAGTACAGGTTAAAACCGCCACTGGAGCCGAGACGCTCGAAGCTGAGATCGTACTGTCGGCCGTGGGCATTACCACCAACCTGGAGGGCATCGGCATGGAAGAAACCGGGGTAAAAACCGACAAGGGTAAAGTGGTGGTTGATGATTTTTACCGCACCAACGTAGAAGGCGTTTATGCCATAGGCGATATTGTTAAAGGTCAGGCGCTCGCCCACGTCGCATCCGCAGAAGGTATTACCTGTGTAGAGAAGATAGCCGGGCTTAATCCGGAGCCGATCAATTACAACAACATCCCGGGATGTACTTATTGCTCACCTGAAGTAGCTTCAGTAGGCTATACCGAGAAAGCGGCAAAAGAAGCCGGTTATGAAATAAAAGTTGGCAAGTTCCCTTATTCAGCTTCTGGCAAGGCCAGCGCAGCTGGTGCAAAGGATGGTTTTGTAAAACTGATATTCGACGCTAAATACGGCGAATTTTTGGGCGCTCACATGCTGGGCCATAATGTTACCGAGATGCTGGCCGAGTGCGTTACAGCACGTAAACTGGAAGCAACCGGGCACGAAATCATCAAATCTATCCACCCGCACCCAACCATGAGTGAAGCCGTGATGGAAGCAGCTGCGGATGCGTATGGAGAGGTAATACACTTGTAAGCTTATTGCTGTTGATGGTTCATAGATCATGGTAGCTGCAGTTTCAGCTATTAATTATGAACCATCAACTATGAACTAACGCTCATCTTTGAGAAAAAATCCCACAAAACAATCCCGGCAGACACCACGATGTTAAAGGAATGCTTTGTTCCGAACTGGGGTATTTCTATGCAGGAATCAATGTTATTCATCACTTGCTGGGTTACGCCGTTTACTTCGTTGCCAAATATCAAGGCATATTTTTCGCCTACGGCTATAGGGAAGTTTTGCAGCATGATGCTGTTTTCGGCCTGCTCAATAGCAATGATCTGATAACCTTTTGAACGAAGTTCGTTAACAGCATCTATCACATCATTAAAGTAACTCCAGCTAACAGATTGCGTAGCGCCCAGGGCAGTTTTCTCAATTTCACGATGTGGCGGCTGCGCAGTAATGCCGCACAGGTATATATGCTCCACAGCAAACCCATCGGCGGTACGGAAAACAGAGCCGACATTGTGCATGCTCCGCACATTGTCCAGCACTACCACAACCGGGAATTTTTCAAGGGCTTTAAATTCAGCCACCGAAGCGCGGTTAAGCTCATCAAGTTTTAGTTTTCTCATCTGGAGGTTAAAGGTAAAAGGTTAAAGGCGAAAGGTAAAAGCATCTTTCGGACTTTTCGGGCTTTTCCGACTGTCGGGCTATAAAACCCCCACCCCATTTCCGATAAGGGATTTGTATACCGAAGGCGCATAGCCAATTTTTGCGGTATAATAAGCACTCACGGATTTACTGTAATCTTCAAAGGCTTCTTCCTTTACCAATGCAATCGCACAACCGCCAAAACCTGCCCCGGTCATGCGGGAGCCAGCTACATTGGGATCGGTTTTACCGTATTCTTCAATCGTATCCAGTTCTTTGCCGCTTACCTCGTACAAATCGCGGAGGGAGTCGTGCGAGGCATACATCAGCCTGCCAAATTCAGCCAGGTTGTTTTCGCTAAGCGCTTTTGCGGCCAGCTTCACCCTGTCGTTTTCTTCAACAACATGTTTAGCCCGTTTATAAATCGTTGGGTCGATTATTAGATGTTTGTACTTATCAAAAGTCGATGCATCGATGTCGCACAGGTATTTAATATCCAATTCAGTCCGTAAAGCTGCAAGGGCTGCCTGGCACTCAGCTACGCGTTCGTTGTATTTTGACTCGGCCAGTTTACGTGGTTTGTTGGTATTGACAATAGCCAGCACATATTCACCCAGGTTGCTATCAACCGCTTCATATACCAAAGTGTCGCAATTCAGCATCAGGGCCTTATTTTTTTCGCCAAACGCCACGGCAAACTGGTCCATAATGCCGCAGTTGACACCTATAAAATTGTTCTCAACCGACTTTGAAAGCTTTACCAGGTCCAGTTTGCTATACCCGGCATCAAGTAAATCATTTAAAGCGTAAGCAGTGACCACCTCTATAGACGCAGAAGACGACAGACCGGAACTAATGGGTATATCACCATAAAATAGCATGTCCAATCCACGCAATTGGTGCCCGTCTTTCAGGAAGTACTCGATCACACCGAGCGGGTAGTTAAACCATTTTTCGCCGGTTTTGGTGTAATCGCTTTGTAGCGGAACGTCCGGTTTATCGTCAAAATTCAGGCTTCTGAACCTGAAAACGTTATCATCATTTGGCGCTACCAGCAGGTATGTTCCAAAGGTGATAGCACAGGGCATTACGAGGCCGCCGTTATAATCTATATGTTCGCCAATAAGATTCACACGACCAGGCGAGAAATATGCCTTTTCGGCTTCTTTATGATATATGTTTTTAAATTCCAGTTGCAGCGACTGCTTCATTCGTAATTTGTTAAATTGGTTGCGGGCGCAAATATTACGAAAAAATGTAATGTTTACATTTATTTTTTATTTGATTCCGAGCGCGGAACCAATTAAACCCCAAAAATAACGTGTTTTTATTTACACAGGCCTTTTTTATCCACTCCAGGGTTGCCATACCGACGCTACCACAAAACTCGGTGCTATTATAAGCAAAAGGCCCCGGGATTGCATATCCCGGGGCCTTTTATCATCAAAATAGTTTCATCTAATTTCCGTAACCGGTGTGGCCGTTATCCCGCCTGTGCCAACCACAAGTGGCCAGGTTCACCGTATAAACTGTACCATTAATTGTAACGGTAGCAGTTCCATCCGAATTAAACACCACCGTACCTGTAAAACTGAAACTGCCTTTTTTGGGCGTATCGCCGGTAATAGTAAATGTGGCTGTGCCGCCTTCAATTGTACGCCAGTGCTTTTTAACAAGAAGGTTACTTACAACGATATCGACACTACTGTTGCCATGCTTTGACGTATCAGTCTTGGAACTGAAAGAGCCTGAACGTTTAAATTCGCCGTTAACGACATACGCGGTGTCCGCCGATAACAAGCCGCCCACGCCGAAAATCGAGCTGCCTGAATTGCTGTTCGACCAGTTTGGTCCGGTGAATGACCCAGTCCAAGTCAAATTGCTCGAAAGGCTATCGGGCACGTTGTTGCTGCAGTCAACCATAAAATTATAGGTCAAATGAAAGCTGTAGCTAAGGGACGAATCGCGTGTGTTTTGTCTCGAAATAGTGTCCGACCGTGTCATACCACATTGCACGTGGGCACTGAACATAACCGAAGCATTCAAGGTTGCATCAGCCGCTGAACTCGCCACCCCATTTGTGCTGGGTGAAAGTGAACTGGTAATCATACTTGCTGCGTCATCGGTGGTAATGTTCCCGGAAATTCCAGTAGTAGCGGGGTTGGTTACGTTTTTTTTACATGCCACAGCTCCCAGCAGCAGCATGAATGCAAAAGTCAATCTTATGTTTTTCATAACTAATTTGGTTTAATAGGGGAGTTTCTTTTGCTTTGACAACTTTCTAACTAAAAGGTTTAAAAAAAATTATTGTTCCTTATAAGTTTTTTGTTCCCGAAGATGCGCATACCGGGCTACTGTGCGGCAATACTATTGAGTGTGCGGGTATCTTCATCAGACAATTCCAGCGAAACAGCAGCAATATTTTCTTCCAGGTGTTTAACGTTCGACGTACCCGGGATAAGTAATATATTATCTGAATGTCCGAGCAGCCAGTTCAATGCAATCTGTTGAACACCTACACCTTGCCGGGCTGCTACCTGCTTTAGTATATCCTGGCCCGTCACATTGCCGCCGTTTAGCGGAAACCAGGGAATAAATACAATGTTATGGGCTTTGCAATACTGCAGCACATGCTCCCATTTGCGGTTGTCGACACTGTACATGTTTTGGACGGATACCACATCAAAAAACTCCTGCGCTTTTTTTATCATGTCGATATCCACTTCTGAAAGGCCAATGTGCTTGATCTTACCTTCTTCCTGTACTTTTTGTAAAAACCCGAAACTTTTTTCAGCTGGTACAACTTTATCTATTCTATGCAATTGGTACAATTGTATTTGGTCAAGTTTTAGCCGTTTAAGACTTCCCTCCAGCGCTTTTTGGAGGTGTTCGGGGCTTGCGTCAACCGGCCATTCGTCCGGGCCGGTCCGCTTCAGGCCGCCTTTTGTAGCAATGACGAGGTCATCCGGGTAAGGGTATAGCGCCTGAGCTATCAACTCTTCCGAAACAAATGGGCCGTAGCTATCTGCCGTATCAATAAAATTTACGCCAAGCTCAATGGCCCGTTTCAACACGCTGATTGCTTCGTCTTCGTCCTTCGGGGGCCCCCAGATGCCTTTGCCGGTGATCCGCATCGCTCCATAACCCATCCTGTTCACGGTTAAATCACCGCCAAGGGTAACTGTTTTCTCAAATGAAATTGCTGTATTGTTCATAAGCGTTGTAGTTTTTTAATTAAAAATACTAACGCTAAGTATGGGTTATTGTTCTTTTAAATATTTAAATTTAAATGTGCTGCCTCCAGCTAATGTGCTATATTGCACTAATTTAAACGATTATGAAAACTCAAAATTTTGCAAATCATTCGCGTTATGTCCTGGGCTTCCATGTAGTGCTGGGATCATTTCTCATATTAGGCACCATCGCCTCCCTGGTAAACGTCTACCTGCAAATAGTTGCAGGCGACAACGTGTTTGAATCCATACTTGTCGCCCTATTATTTATCTGCGGCCTGCTCCTGTTGTGGTTTACACGAAAATTTGCGGTAACCGTGCAAGACAGGGCCATCCGCGCCGAAGAGGGCTTGAGGTATTATATCCTGACGCGCAAAGCACTCGACAGCAAACTTACCAAAGGCCAGATCATCGCCCTGCGTTTTGCGCCGGATGACGAATTTTTGGTTTTGGCAGACAGGGCTGTACGCGAAGGATTATCGCCGAGGGAAATCAAACAGTCCATCAAAAACTGGCGCCCTGATTACGACCGGGCGTAAATTTTATGTAATGGTCTCGCACTGATCGGGCACGTCGGGTAAACAAATCCAACCGCGATTGCTAAAACATAAAATTATTTACTAAGTTTATACTTCGGCGATGTTTTTGCCTGGACCATGATACCGTTGCTGTTACTTTTTCACTGATAGCTATGAAGAAAAAAGAAGAAGCAAAATATTTGGATAAAGATTGGACGGAAATGAACACCCGTTTAAAAACATTTTTAGAGACGGGCGACCAGGAAGACTTGCACAAATTCAGGGTGCAGATCAAAAAACTAAGGGCGATGCTGCTTTTGTTTGAACACACATCGAAAGAGAACGAGCTGCTCAAAAACTTTAAACCGGTAAGGAAAATATTTAAACACGCCGGCAACATCCGCGACGCACATATCAACCTGGGATTAAGTGAACGCTACAAGCTAAAAAATGAACTTTTTGAAACCAGCCAGCAAAAAATCATAGAAGAAGGCACCCTTGAATTCCACAGCAAAGGGGGCGAATTTATTAAGGATATAAAAACCGCACACCGGAAACTAAAAAAACAATTGCATAAAGTTGATGACGGAGAGATCGCTGCATATTATAAAAATCAACTGGAGCAGATAGCCACCAATTTTAAGGTTTCCGGCTTCACGGAAGATATGCACACTAATCGCAAACTGATAAAAATACTGGTTTATAATCACAAACTGGCCGGGTATGCGCTGGATGGCAAGGTTCCTTTTAACGTGAGTTACCTGGATAAGCTTCAGGAAGCCATTGGCAAATGGCACGATAACCTGCTGGCCGAACAGCTTTTCTCGTCACCAGAACTGAATGACAAATCAATCGTTACAAAGATAAAACGGGTTAATTCGGGTGTTAAACGAAGTATTACTATCCTCGCAGAAGATTTTTTGCAGAAAGCAACAACGATGGACAATGACATTAAGACCTGAATGATGGGGATTGAGATTGAACGAAAATTCATGGTCGACCATGAAAAATGGAATGCGCTAAAAAAGCCCGCAGGTACACATTATCAGCAGGGCTACCTGCTCGACGATATAAATTGCACGATACGGGTACGACTTGCCGGCACAACGGGTTTTGTCACCATCAAAGGGGCAAATTCGGGCGTTACACGTAAAGAGTATGAATATAAAATACCGGCTGCTGACGCCACCGAGCTGATCAGCACTTTTGCGAAATCTGCTGTTGAAAAAATCCGATACAGAATTAGGTTCAAAGGGATGTTGTGGGAGATAGATGAATTTTTAGGCGATAATAAAGGGCTCATCATGGCGGAAATAGAGCTGAAAAACGAAAAAGAAGCATTTGAAAAACCCGAATGGATTGCCGGCGAAGTAAGCGATGATGACCGGTATTACAATTCAAACCTGGCCAAAAACCCTTTTAAAAACTGGCGGGAAAAGTAGTGAATGCCTCAATTGCAGCTATCATGAACTATAAACCATGAACTCTCACACACAAGGCGGCAATTGTAACAGGTAGTCAGCTACTGATTCATCACCAACCGTTTTCACATATTTGTTCCCTTTTGCACTAATTGCCGGGATCAGGTACAATTTGTCGCCGTTCCTATCTATGACATAGGCTTCCCCATTCTCCTCCTTTATCCAGTCATATATCTTCGTGCGGTCGGTAATACCCTTTACATTAATGCGTTCATTTATCCATTCCAGGTAGTCGATCGCAACGTAGGGGTTTTCATATTCACCCTCGTCCTTTTTAATGCAAATTATACGTACAGCCATTTTAATCGCGTCAATTTAATCAGGTAGGATAAAATTAGCGCTAAAAAGGCAATGTGGCGGTCGTATTTTCCTCGTTTTTGATACGTAAAACTACGTATATTTAGGAGGGGTTCGCACCGAAATTAATTTATACGTAATAGTTTTTATTAGAAAATAAACTTGAAAGATATTAAACAAAATTCGTCATCAATTGCAATTGTCGCTTGTCAGTTTGAAAAGCTTAAAACGCACAGGTACGGTTTCCGCATTGGTGAACCCTTTAATGGCAAAAATGCCGATATAATTTGGTTTGATATCAAATTCCTGGCTCGCTATTTCCCTGAAGGGGCCATTTTCGTTTGCGCCGCCTGAATAAAGAAAACGAAACTTATTGCCCTGTCTTTCGATACGCAGGGCGGAATTCTGCAGGTTTTTCATTTGCAGCGGGTTGTTCCTGATAGAATCCAGGTAATAAACCTGTTTGTGGACCAATTCTTCAGGTTTGCCAAAGCCATTTCCCAACGAGGTGATCGCTTGGACATAAATTTCGTTAGGCATTTTGCTGCCGCCGAAATTGTCGTTAAATGCAAACGTGAACCTTATGCTTTTACCCGTTAAAACAGTGTCTTCCAGTATCAAAATACCCGCTTGCTGCCATTCCCGTGAAGGGACGAAATTATCTAAATGCACTTCGGCTGTAAAGCAATCGCTGGCAACCTCCCGCAAAAGCAGGTTTTTGATATCAGGCTTCGCCGAAGGGTTCGGCCAGTTGTCGCCTTTTAACGTAAACAGGGTGAGGCGCCCCGCAGAAACATCCCTCTTTTTCCAGTACGCAGCGTCTTTCGACTTGACGAACCATCCATTTGCAGCCATCGTCTGTTCGTCAAGGTGATGAAAATCATCAGTAAAATCCGCGGCAGGCTTATTCCTGTAGAAGAAGCTATAGATAATTGCAGTAATAACAACAGCAAGCCCCATCAAGAAAAGTGACCGGGACAATACGGATGTTCGCGGTTTGTCTTTTTTTGAATTCGATACAAATTTTTCACGGTACAGGAACCAGTACGGGTAATGGCTTTCATCGTTCTTCCGCTGAATCTCGGTAGAATAAGGCGCGCCCAATACATAACGGGCCAGGGTATCCAGCGTGGCTGTCGACGGGTTTTCCTGCCGGCTAGCAACGCCATCGGCAATAAATATCGAATAATTCTTTACGCTCTTCCATCCTATTGACAGGCCGGTTTGATCGAGCACCTTATTGCAAAATAGCTTTGCCTCGGTTTCACTCATTGGATTTGCAAAGGCCAGCCCAAAGCATTTTTGAAATGCCTCTTTAAACAATGCGGCAAATGCCAAATAATCCGGTTCATCCATACGGCCAAATTAATCTTCCGATCGCGCAATTCACATTTACGCCAGGTTTACGCTTCAATTCCGCATGACCAAAACCAGGCTGACGACTTTTGCAGCGAAGTCCAAATTTTAAAGCGATAATAATGAAATATCTTGTTTTATTAACGATACTATTTACATCCATTGTGTTACACGCGCAAAACCTGCAGTTACACTACGATTTCAGGCATTCCATCGACCCGCAGCACAATTCACAAAACTTCCCGACCCTCTATTTTGAATATTTTAAAGCAATGGATTCTACAAAGTCGCTTGTTAAGCCTGGTTCATTTTTTATGAAAATTGAAGACGACCTGCAGGGCGACCGTGACAATATCGGTAAATCTTTTATCCAGGTTTCCCAAACATTGCGCCTGTGGCAGCCGCAAATATTTGCAGCCGTGCAATACAGTGGCGGCCTGGGTGTTACCGACCCGGCACAATACAGTTATTATATCAATAATTGCTTTTCCATTGGGCCAAGCTACCCGTTTAAATGGGAAGGCGTTTATTTTAATGCCGAAGTATTTTATAACTACAACATTCTTAAAAAACCCAGCAATGATGTGATGCTGTCCTTCTACTGGGGCAAGGGCTTCTGGAATTATAAAATGGAATTTGATGGCGATTTTGAACTGTACACCCTAAACCGCAACCAGGGTGATGCGGCTACGCAAAACCTGAAAGGAAAAATCATTTCCTTTTTTGGCGAGCCGCAGGTTTGGTTTAAGGTAAAAGGGGGGCTGTCGCTCGGCTCCAAATTTATCATGTATTACCATGTGGTCATTCCACAGAATCTTTTTGAAGTTTACCCGACTATCGCGGCGAGGGTAAAATTCTGACATTTCTCCCGGAGACGCAGAATATTACGTCTCTGCAACGGTATCAATTTACATCACCGGCTTCAAAAACGGCGTATTCTCCAGCATCAGCCTGAAATTATCCTGGTTTACAATATCGTTATGCTGCTTAAGACTGTGAACGTAAATCAACGGGTATTTACCATACATTTCAGGCTTCAGGGCCGTTTCCTCCACCATAAAATACTTTATGCCGGCGGTATCCAGCAGTTTGTTCATGTGCGCGCTTTCTTCTTTCGGCCCATAGCCGTAATCCGTATACAAATGGATAAACCGATGATCCTTGTCGGCCTTTATCCAGTCCATAAAGATCTCCGTTTTGCCGTACAGCGAATCAAACAGCATAGCTTCGTCAATCGGCATTGCCCCATTTTTGATGATCATCGCCATTACTTCGTAGGCGCCGCTGTGTCCGCCAAGCAGGATATGGCCGGGCTGGCAGCCTTTAGCCACCAAACCTTTTTCCTTTAAACCCTGCATTACATCAGCCACCAGCGCTTTAAAATCGCCGGGGCGTTCCAGCTTGCCGCCGTAGCTATCGGGCGAGTTCTTAGCCGTCTCGGCCAGCACCAAAACTGCATTTCGTTTCGACTCGATGAACTGTTTGGTCAACTCGTAATAAGCCGCAGCATTATCCACACTGTTCCTCCAGCCGTGGAACCAAAAGATGATATCCACTTTTTTCTTTGCGTCAAGATTTTTCGGTGCGATGATCAATACCGTACTGTCATTGTAGTGCTCAGCGGTGGTGTATAAAACACTGTCGTACAAATGACCATGCATCCGGCCACTATCGGGAAATGAGGTATGGGATGAATAAATGTGAAATATAACCGCGCCCGGCACATCCTGGGAATAGGAAGCCGCGCAAGCCGCGATAACCCATGTCGTTAAAAGAAGTAGCTTTTTAATCATAATTTTAAAATCAGTGAAATCATCCTATAATCGGTGAAATCCCATAAAATAAAATCGGTGTAATCATCCTATAATCGGTGTAATCCCCCCCCAATTAATTAGCCAATAAAAAACTGCTGGCTGACAATTTTCCCATACTCCACTTTGTAAACCGCCAATTCCTCCACCGTTCTGCGCTGCTGGCCCTTTGGCGTGAAATCAAAAGACATGGTCACCGAAAAGTAGTTCCCGGCAAACGAATGGTGCGCCACTTTCAAGTCGTGTATCGCGGTGTTCTCCAAAAATTGTCGCTCCCTTTCCATTAAAGCAGCACGACCGGATATTGGCACATTTTGGTTCATAGGATCAATGCTTTCGGCATGCTCCGAGAACAATTCTTCATAAGCCTGCAAAAACTCATGTTTTTCAACAAGGGACGAGAGCCTTGCTGCAATTTCATTAATAGTATTCATTGTCTTTTAAGTTATTTTGGTCGAAACGTTAGTCGCAGCTTCTTTCGGACTTTATATCACCGATTATACCGATTTTATTCTTTGGGATTTCACCGATTATAGGATGATTTCACCGATTGAATATCATTTACTAAAGCTCATTCTTTCGGACTTTCGGACTTTATTGACTTTACTGACTATTCTTTGTAAACCCTGCCGATCATTGGATCATCAAAAATTATCTTTTTTAATTCTTCAGGATCAATTATACCCTGGTGCGCATAAACCACTTTCCCTCCCGGCTCAACCAAAATAGTGTAAGGCAATGCCCCCTCCCACTTTGAGTCGACTGCTTCAATCAGTTTATACTTATCGTCGGTGGTAAAAATGTAATTTGGCCCCGAAGCCTCTTCCCGCTGTAAAAATTTGAGCGCCTTGTCTTTTCTCGACGGATCATCTGCGCTGATACTCACAAACTCAAAACCCCGGTCGCGGTACATATGGTTCATGGTCACAAATTCCGGGAACTCCTCAACGCATGGCCCGCACCAGGTTGCCCATACGTTTATCAACCTTAATTTATCCGAAGT
>Ga0302185_10001839_pt1 | contig 14402 bp, 16 predicted proteins | sample II_Bog_E1_1_FD_200231 | JGI IMG/M metagenome (GOLD analysis project Ga0302185, IMG submission 200231) | Peat permafrost microbial communities from Stordalen Mire near Abisko, Sweden - II_Bog_E1_2 | ecosystem: Environmental > Terrestrial > Soil > Wetlands > Peat | place: Sweden: Abisko... | reverse complement strand
GTCGGCACCTGAGCTACTTTCTGTAGCTTTTTCAGATTCGGCTAACGCACTCCAAACTTCGGCAGGAACTTTCGGCATATCTAAGAGTTTGTAGCTCTTATCAACCTCAGTATCAACTGTTAATATCTTACCTATCCCTGTTCCTATCATTTGTGTGGGTGTGTTTGAGTCTCGCTTACGGAGATAAATAGGGTTGACACCAAATGACAAAATCTTTAGAATGGCATTAATAGTACCCTGATCTACGCGCTGGTTCTGTCCAACAATTAACCCTAGTCCCATTCCGTAGAAAGATTTGGGACGATTCCACCAATTAGAGGATAAGAATGGCGTAACTCCATAAGGATTTTTACCAGACTTTATTACTTTTTTGCGAGCTACAACATGAACTTGTTTGCGTTTGTCCCAATACTCTAACACTTCTAATTTCTTAAAAAGCAAATCAGGAGAAGTATTAACTTGTAACTTTTCTGAATGGTGAACAACACCCTCTGAATATGTGGCTTGGTCTGTACTAAGAACGGGGGTATCTTCTACCGGAGGCATCCACCAAGACATTAGTTCACTATCCGTTTGTGGTAAATCCCATCCTTCTTTTTCGGGATGACCCTCTGGTAGTTCTTTTATAGCGTCTCGTAAAATCTTCATCTCATAGAAATCCATATAACGAATATCTATAGCATAAGAAGACTTACGAATATCTCCTACGGGGGTATGAGGATCAATTAAAACTTTGCTAACTTCGCGGCTTTCAAAGTACACTCTAGGAGCTATTCTCGTACTTGTTTGAATACTTGGGGGAGAATCGGTAGGTAATAGAGCCGTTTCTTGAGCACCTACTGGACCTGCTGTTATTTTACTAACAGTCGCTACACGCTTTCTAGTAATGATTTCTTCGTATCTAATACCCCATTTCCATATACCTGTGCCCAAATGAGCCATTTGTTCTAGTCCAATTTTAGTCTCTTCTTTAAAGTTAGCAGAATCCAAAACTGAAGAAAACAAAAAAGTCTTAGCATCTGTTATTTCTTGAGATGTTCCGGGTCTAGGACGAATTATCATTGGAGGGTCTTGATAAAACAAACCCTTATAAAGCTGTGGCACAATACTGTTAACCACCTTTGCTACTGTAAACCTGCTGACGTTTGGTTCGAGTATGTCATTTGTGTTAGCTTATAGTTTTTATTCCTATAAGATCAGACTATCGCATCATCCCAAAGGATGTTCTCTCGCTTAGTCGTTCACGCTGCCATTACGCTTGCGCCCTGTTAGCATTTCAGCGTCCAAGTCAATCAGAGAGAATTCGCATATCTACTTCTCAATAGTATGCCCCCATTATGTTAAGGTATTTTCAAACACTGTCATAGGTCTAGGGCTTTGAAACACAAGGTCGGCATCTCTCCACAAAAGCGACCACTGTTTATCTTGAATGAAGGCTTCGGACTTAGCAGCACTTCCTACTACAAGAGCCAGTTCCGCACCAAGGGTCTTTAATTGCCCATCGCTTTTATAGTCTTGTGGGTCTAATGTTCTAAAAGGATTTCCACTATTCTCTGTTAATAGAGCCATCATCCCCCTTTTGTAACTTCATAATGTTTCTCCTAATAGTAAACCTCTTTCTTAAACAACTGATATAGAGCGTAACGCTCTAGCAGTTTACAATGCTCATCTAATAACCATTCTGCGAAGGCTCTTGAAAACAAAACTTCTTCTGGAAAACCCACTAAAAAATTGTCACAAATAGTTTTGCGGTAATCTTCATAGCTTTTAATTGGCACATGAATACCTCCAAACGTGCGTCCATGACGCACAAAAAATGAGTTACTAAAACAAATCCCTAAACGGGTCGTTATATGGAGGAGCTTGTGAATAGCTTGATTGCTCCCTTTCAAAAGTAGTTACAGGATTTTCATCTATACTATTATTACTATTGTACCTTGAATACTTTCCTAAGCCATATATAAGATCATGACGCGCTTGGTCCTGCCTACTGGCTATGTATTCCATGTTTACAGAATTAACTCTAGCGTCCATATCAGCATAACCGCCAAATTGCTCTGTCATCAATGATAGCGCACTAACAATGTCATCATGGGCATCGTCACTAGTTCCTGTAAACTTTTCCATTTCATTGTATATTTCTTCTAACCCTTCGCAGGAATTAAGAAAATACATACGCTCGTCGCCTAGTAACCTAAGAACAGGTTTAGCTTTTAACATCTTGGATCGCAGCTTACTTCCAAATCCGAGAGAACAAAACTCTACTGGAATACTTATACGAAGTTTATCCATTTCCCGACGCAGTTCACGAGACATCCACTTAACGCCTACAGAATCTTCTATGGCAATTCTACGTGGCTTCCACTTAAAAGCCGTATTTGCAATAACAGATGGAAGTTCAAACTCGTTAAATCTTCCACGAACCATGTTTACAATATAGAATCTACCACCATGAATCAAAGCAGTTAATATAACTGTATAATCTGCCCATGCTTTTGTAGAGTACGCGGTGTCAATTGTTGTCACCATAATTCCTTGACCCGGAAACTCTCTATGCGGAATGGTTCTACGAAGCAGTAATTCTTTAGGAAACTTAACCTTGTTTATCTTTCTGGGATTATTAAGATACTTAATAGCGAAGTAGCCGGTATCTCCGTCTTGGTCTTCGTCGGTATCGTTCATTTGTTCTTTAATAAGAAACTCATAATTAAGTCTCTCAGGAAACCAAAGAACATAATCCTCTTTTTTCAGTTCCTCTTCAATTTTACCAGCCGCAATAGCCGCTTCGTTAGGCCACCAACAAGCCCTAAGATAAACCTTAAATTGTACGCTACTGTTAAATCTTCCGCTATCTACACTACCTTTAATGTTATCAGTATAGCCATTCTTAATAGCAAACTTTTCTTCACGCTTAATGGTCGATCCATAAAAATCATTTTCATCGTACCAAGTTCCTATAACATCAAAGAACCCAAACGGATGCAACATAGCTTTATTAATACTTATCTGCTTGTTTACGTCTTTAATACGATTTATGTTTTTACTGTTTTCGTTAGTAACAACGTCATCTAACTTCATTACACAATAGTGAGAACCAACTAGAGCCTGTTCAATAGAACCGGCTTGGATTGTAGGTTCTTTATCGTCATCGGCGGCAGGGGTTTGAAACTCTAGCTCTGTGCCTTCTCCGGGTTTAATGCAATGTTCTGGAAACAATACTTGGAAACAACTATCAGACCATTCTCCGGTTTCTTTATCTTGTAGCTTAGCGGGTCCGTAAGCGGGTTTACCATTTGGTAACAGTTCTCCGGTTTCTTCTAAAGTACAATGCTTTCTAACCTCACCTACGAAATCCCTAGCTAGACGGTAAACGCCTGTAAGAATTAAAACTGTAATGGAAGGAAAGCATATAAACCACTGAATACAATCTGCCATATCAATACTGGATTTAAATCCGCCTCTAGGGACAAGTAATAGCTTCTCCTTGAGGTCTGTGTAACTGTTGGCGAATTGTTCAAAAGTTAAGTAAGTAGGGTCTTTTCTAGTGAAGAAATCATTACATATCTCTTCATGAGTAAACGCTGTAGTTTGTGAGTATTTTTCTAACAAATGGCACAAAAAATATAAATTAGTTTGTGCGAGGTAACGGAGTTTTAGAAGTTCATCGGCACTATCTTGGGTTGGTTTTTCCCCTATTCTCACAAGATAACTGTGCCAACTTTTAGCAACTGTTTCTTTTTGTTTTTCTGTTAATTTAGAAAAGGCTTTTTTTGCTGATATTAGTAAGTCTGCTTCGGAAAGTTCACGAAACTGATAATGCGCGTTAGCTCTGCAACTGTTGTATAAATTTCTGAGTTTTTCAATTCGCATTATCCCTCACCACGTTACTTCCAATGTGACATATTATCTGCCATAACAGCCATTGACCGTACATGCGGGTTATCGCTATTTTTAGCCTCTTTTATTCTATCTTTAGGAATCTTTTCGTTGGGGTCAATGCCTAACGCACGATGCAAGCCGCCTTTTTTCAGTCCGGCCATTGAACGGTGAAATGACATATCAGATTCTTTATGCTCAGGTTCTTTAGCCATATTAAATTCCTGCGGGGGTTGGGGGAGCCGTTGCAGGAGCACCGCCCGGCGTGGGCTGACTAGCCTGTGGAGCACCACCGCCAAGGTTGGCGTCAGGAGTAGCGCCTGTAGCTCCTTCTATGCCGTTTGTAGCGTCTTCTCCGGGGTTAGGCGTTCCCATGTGCTGTAGCATGTGAGCTACCATATCATCCTGATTCTTAGAAACGTGCTTCTCGTCAGGGTGGTGTTCGGGATGAGTATGAGAGTGGGTATGAATATATCCGCCACTTGCACCCTTTTCGGTATGAATACTACGAACTTCTTTCTTTGGTGATTTGCTAGAGCCTCCTAAAGACTTTGTAGCACCTTTATAAATATCTTCTTTTGCCATTTATTCTCCTGTATATTCTTTAGGGGCTATTTCATCCCACACGTCTCTTGAAAACTGTCTAATACCTGATTTTGGTGAATACTCTGGGTATAATGTACGAAATACTTTCTCGGCTTGAATAAAGCCTCTAGGCATGTCGCCAATACTTCTTAAGAACATTAGAGCAACACTTGGTCCTCTACTGTGTCCTTTATTACACGCAACTAAAACCTTATCACCCTGCTCTAGCCTGTATTTGATAAACGCTAGTCCTATCTTTATCATGTCTTTATTTACATAATTAGGATCGTCTAGGTCCAACAGATTAAGGGCCATTAGCCTATCACCGCGAACTACTACAAATTTATTTGGTCCTTCCGGTGCGGCTTGAGTAGAATAACCTAGTAACTCTTTATGTCCACTTTGTCCAAACTTACAACACCGTAAACAACTCCAACCGTCTCTATGCGCTATTTTGGTAAAATCTAAATCACTACCTACAAAGATATTATCATGAACTTCAACCATAATCCTCTTAGTTGGTAATAGACGCTTTTCCACTAAACGTTACATTTCCTGTAATACCAACAGCGCCACTAGTTACAGTGTAACAAGTGCTAGCATTAAAAGTTAGCAAACCGCTAGTTCCTATGGGATTTCCTCCCATCGTACTAATATAACAATCTGCCGCTGGAATTGTATATGCGTGGCCGTTATAAGCATTTGATCCCGATCCGCTAGTACACGAACCACTACTAAGTACAAACCCGCCTTTATAAGTACCACTAGTACACATTAATAAATTGCCGCTAGTAACATCTGGACCAATCGAAGGCCAAGGTTTAGCTGAAGGCCACCATGCGGGTTTGGATGATAAATAAAAACTAGCAGGTAATGTGTTATTACTAGGAACAGAATTAGGGTAAGCTGTTATTCCACTAGGAACTTCAGAAGAAACAAACCTAATGCCAGAATTTGCAGGAGTATCTGAGGATTGCGTTATGGCGGTGTAGTTACCCCATCGCATTAAACTTAAAGTAGTATTTGAGTCGTTTGGGACTAAATCACCAAACCCTACACTATAAATAGCATTTCCACTATTGGCGTCAGATGTTGTGTTTTCGTAAATATTTGATATAGCTACAGAACCTAGAACATTTCCAATCACATTATAAAAACGACTAAAGGCATTTATAATAATTGGTGTTAAAGGGTTTGTAGTAATGGTTCCATTATTTTGCTGAAAACCGCTATAAGAGTTTCTAAAAAATGTAATAAAATGATGACTTCCGTGGAAATTATCAGAGTAAAACCCGGTACCTTGGTTTCCCTCAAATAGTATATTTTCGTCACCTACTGCGTGAGTAAAACCAGATTGGTTTTGAAAAGTAGGACTACCAACTGTGTCGAATTTTTCATTAACATCAAAGTTATAAGCAAAAACACAACCGGAGCAACTACCATTAGCAGTATAAGGAGCCGTTACTGCTTCAAATATATTATTCTGAATCAATGAGTCGCTAGCGGGTATGGCCTCAATGCCGTAAGCCGCTGTAACATCGGATTGGTTTATATAAAAATAACTATCTTGAATTGTTATGTGTACAGACTGTAGCATCTGGACATGGGAGCGTCCGGGGTCGATTGACCTAACGCCTTTAACCCAACAGCCTTTGCAATTGAATATCTGTACATTCATTGAAGCACTAGCCGATGTTCCATCAATACTTAGATTCTCTACGCCAGAATTGGATATGGGATGGGTAGCCCACCAAGCTTGAGGGGTTTTTCCAGAAGCCCAGTTTGGCATATATAGACCGGGAGATATTCCTATTGTATAAGGCCCACTTCCAGAGATACTAGTAACGGTCACTAACTGCTGTTGACTCCTACCTGTTCTTGGTCCACCGCCGTTATCACCTGCTCCGCCAGCCGACCCAGTAGAACACACGCCGGTTGGAGTATAACATACGAAAACACCCATTCCGGGGTCTGTTGTAGCTACTACACCCGGACTACTAAAAGCTGATGCGGGGTTGCTTGTAGAGTAAACATATAAGGTAGTACCCGTATAGTACCAATCATTAGTAGACGTAACCGCACCAATAGAGCCTACAGATGTTCCTACAGTTCCATTAAACTCAACCTGTATGGGAGTAATAGTGGACTCTGTAACTTGCCAAACGTTGCCCGATGTATTCGTCCAATTACCACTTACGTTTAAGAGCACAGAAGTATCATCGAGTTGATCGAGTGTTATCGGACTGCCTACAGCTAAATTAGTTGTACTAGAAAGAGTTAAACTTGTGCTTCCCGCCGAATACCCTGCTGTCCAATTAGCAATGTTGGAAGGAGCACCATAATAATTAGTATCGGAAGATTCAAAACAAATTAAAGCTGTCAAACCTTGACAAGACGCTGAGCCGGTAAAAACTAATAAAGTTTGATTAGCTCCTGCTCCTCTTAGAGCAACATTATTAACCACATCGAATATTAAACCAGATGTTAAGTTAAAAGTACCAGCACCTAAAAGAACGTATTGGTTGGTTCCACACGCAGCGATAGCAGTATTTATAGTAGAAGCCGATGCTCCTGCGGATATAGTAGAGCCGCATTGTGTCCAAGAGCCGGACGGAATTCCGCCACTTACTCCAGCATTTGACCAATCAATTGCGCGACCTGTTGATATAACTCCAGACCATGTTTGTGCAGCGCAAGGAATTGTAAGCAAAAACGCAAGAATAAAATAAAGAAAACGCATTACACTCCTAAGATGGTCTAAATGGTCTGCGTGGGAGGACTTGAACCTCCACTATATGTTCCCAAAACACAGGTGCAGCCTTTACACTACACACAGACATAATTTGGTGGACAAGGAGAGAATCGAACTCTCATCGCCGCGTTGCAAGCGCAGAAGGTTCCCCTTACCGAACACCCGCCCACTTAATAAAAATATACTATATCGTCTTCTATTAACATAAATTCAGCATCTACCCTCAAGTATCCTTTGGGGGTGTTTATGTTATCTCCGTTGGGATCGTAAGCACTAGTAACTACACAATTATCTATGACAAAATCTGTTACTAAAACTTCTGTAGAAGTATCCCCTTCGTCGAAAGACCATATTAGCGGGAAATCAGCACTTCTATTAAAATATACTCTATAGAGCATCTTATCCTTCTTAATGTGCTTTGCAAAGCACTTCTGGTTACCATATTACCCCTCTATGATTAGAGGCTTTTTATCTTGCGCTATAACTCTTTTCTCTGCTGCGATTTGTGCGGCCCGTTGCGCGTGCGCTATAAAATTAGCTAGTACAATATTAGCAAAATCTGTGGCAAACTGGATATATGGGGGAGTTATCGGAATTGCTAATCCATTTACTGTGTATACATCTGCAAAGCCTTTAGTTTGTGTGTAGTCTACTTTAAACTGTGGCTGCATCGTTTTCTCCGTTAAAAGCGTCACCACTAAACAAACTACTAAAAACATCCTTTATGGCGGCGTCGGCGGCTAGTTCTATGTTTGTTCTTTCATTGGGTCCAAACTTTTGATCCGCACTGTCGTAAATCTTTAGTCCGTTTCTACTAACAAACTCTCCAAGAAGGATTGCTGTATAAAGCATTCTATCTTCGCGGGATATTGCATCCATGTGCATACCGAGTATCGCAGCAAGTAAACGTCTATTAGGTGTTAGTCGCTCGTCTAGGCATATTCGGTTAAGCACACGTTTATACCAATGAGCATTTTTAATCTTTTCCTGTTTTTCCATTAACTGTTTACTCCCTCCAGAGTTATCGTAGTTATATTACTATTCCTGTAAATATTCTAAATCGCAGCACAATGCGCTATTTTTAACCCAAAAACGTATTAAACTTCTATTGTTGTTTTTGGGTGTTTTATAGACGGCACATATTCCACATACGTTTCCTAAAGCCGTACCGTTATAGTCAGCCTCACTCATAATGGCATCGCAATTAGGGTGGGAATGAATGTCTCCAATAATGTCTAAATCTTGTTTTTGGGCGTCTGCTAAAACTTTATAGTAGTCTTTGTCAAACCACTTTACATTTTCTGGCGTAGAAATTTCATACTTCTTTGTGTAAGCTACCTCTATTACTACAAATATATTATCACTAACATACCCTACCAAATATGCTAAAATTTCTTTTTTAGAACGGATTGCTCTGCGGCGGAAAGATGCCAAAGTAGATTTCTTTATTTGAACTTTATATACCGTATAAGACATAATGATCCTAGCGATTTTAAAATTACCCCATTCGGGGTATTACTACTCTATTAAGTGTATTAAATACACAGGTAGTGCAAAAACTCTATTCTCCTCAAAATGGAGTAGCATATTAAGAAAGGAATTAACAATATGCTACTCCATAAATTAGGAGCGGTGGTATATGCGGGAGCATATAGGAGGAGGCCACCGCCCTTTTCTTAGTATCGTTTCCGAGTCACTATGTCTGTTACCAGTATAACATAGGTGTCAATAGTTATTGATACTACTTATGGTGTTAAAGCATTGTAAGTTATTGATTCTATTGTATATAAATAATTAAAAGAATTTCCCAAAAAGCCTTTCCTTAAATCTTGAATTTAGAAATACTATACTACTTTTTCTTAATACTTATTTTTAGAGACACTAAGGGCTTTCCTATGTCTTGTCTTACGGAACCAAAGGAATAGCATAATCTAATGTATTTCTTATATAGATAGTCTATTAAATGGGACCATAAGAGGAACATACCCCTATTGGGTAGCAATATCAATATGAGCCTAGCCCCCAATTATCCTACGCATAGGGTTAACGGGATTGTTATCATCATATCCGTTTTGTGAGGTTTTTACCTTTTAGACATTTATACCCGGACGCCCGCCTTCCGCCTTTACGGAACGTTTTAATAGCCCTTGCGTCTCTCCGTTTGATAGGAGCGTAGGATCAAACCTACACGTTGCCGGGAAAACTGGTTTTAACCAGAACCTCTTGACGTTTAATATTACTGACTGCTGTATCGCTATAGTACAAACTAGACGATTAATACTATTCTACCAAACAATCAATAATTTGTCAAGGGGTTTTGAGAAATATTTTAAAATAATTTAGACTCTACTAATTTTGTCAGCTTCTTTGTTTTGCGCTCGTGGAACCCAATCAAAAATAATAATGTTCTTTTGACGGCGCATTTCTTTCAAAACATTATTAGCACGTTCGTATGCGGGGTAGTAAAGTTTACCCGGAGTGGCCCGATACCTTCCTTTAGCTATATTTATGATAAGCTGAGAATCACCATAAACATTTAATAGGTATTTGTCGGGGTTATGAAAAGCTGTTCCTGTAATGGAATTTGCGCCGTATCGAATATTTATCCATTCTAAGCCTTTGTAAAGCGCCTCGAATTCTGCAAGGTTATTGGTCATTCGTGGTCCATTACCAACCGATCCTGTTTCGGACTTGACAACTTCACCACTTTCCGATACAATGAAACCATATCCGGCTTTTCCACCGGGGTTCGGCCAACAGGAACCATCAAAATGTAATTTAAGCATCCTCATACTTGTATGATAACACAGAATGAAATATTTGTCAAGGGGTTGACAAAAGAGTTTAGACTTGGTATAATAGGGTTATGGGTGGAAGTAGCGAATGGGGTTATCTCGTGTTCGCTTAATATCGTGAAAAACTCTTAACAACCTCACTGAAAACCAGTCAGCGCGAAACTGAGAGTCTTTGATAACGAGATGCGGAGTGGCGGTATTGCCACCCAAATAATTTAGAAAGGGATTAAAAAGTAATGGATTACCACTTTGAAGAACCGGATTTAAATCTAGTAACGACGAATACAAAATACCCTCCATTGGTATTAAACCCTCCCCTAAACGTTACATTCGTGACGGACGCAACCGAGCTAGAACTAGTGTCAAACTTTCTAGCCCGGTCAGGTAGTGTGTTCGGGTGGGATATTGAAACCGACGTTAAGGACGATTATTACTGGCGCAAATGCAGGACGATTCAAGTTGGCAACCAACAAGAGCAATATGTAGTAGACCTTCTTGCTTTTTGCGATTATGATTCTGATATATTATTTAATGAGCAAGGTGAATACGGTAAAAACATTAATAAGTTAAAACCTGTACTAGATGTTTTTATACCATATCTTACAAACTATGAATGTAAAAAAGTTGGCGTTAACCTCGCGTTTGAGTATATTACGTTTTACTGGAACTTTGGAATCCGCACATTAGGCTTTTATGATTGCTCAGTCGTAGAACGATGTATCTATGCTGGCCTCCATAGTTTGAAAGACTATGGGTTTTTTAGCATGGATGAAATGGTTAATCGTTACTTCAATTATAGTGTAGATAAGACATTACAGACTTCATTCGACCTTGTGACACCTTTAACGCAAGAGCAAGTACACTACGCTGCGCTGGATACACGACTACCAATTAGCCTAAAAGCATATCAGGATATAATAATTTCTGGTAAATATCATAATAATTTTCGTAAAGTAGGGCTAGACCCAAGAATACTAGGAGACAATTTAGAAGAAATTTGCCAAATCGAAAACGACGCGGTTGGTGTTTTTCAGGATATGCACGTTCATGGAGAATTACTAGATACTGACAAATGGACAAATAATGTCAATAAGTCCAAGGCAGAACTAGAAGAACTAATTAAAAATGAACTCGACCCAGTTTTTTTACCGTGGGTAGGGTCAAAATATAATACGTATTCTGACGAAGAAATTAACAAAGCGGAGCAACTTTGGAAATCGTATAATATACCAACCGACGAAGAACTTGAATTAAAAGCAAAAATAAGAGAGCATAAAAAGCTAAAGATACCCTATGACGCATTAGAAAAAGCTCTCTTAGAAAAAGAACTTCTTAGGAAATCACAAAAAGAGCCTCTAAAAGAGTTGTGCTCTAATATGAAGAAGCAGAGAACCAAGTTAAAGAACCTTGCTGATAAGTGCGAAGGCGAAGCACTTGTCAACTATGGTTCGGATGCCCAATTGCGTGATATTCTTAAAGAGCATATACCGTCGTTAGCAAATCTTGACAACATGAAGGACATAACCCTTGAGGAATATGAAAAAACTATTCCTGTAATGGGAGCTATTCGTAAATACCATGGGTTATCAAAGTCTATTGGCACGTATGGCGATCAGTGGGCAATGCAATGGAAAACCCATCCCTGCAAAGAAGAAGGATGGTTACACCCCGGAGACGGAAGACTACACTGTAGATTTAATCAATACGATGCTGCTACTGGTAGAAGTTCTAGTAGTCAACCTAACGCACAAAATTTACCACAAGACACCAACGTTCGGTCATGCTTTGTGGCTGACCCGCCCAATGAAATTTTTCCTGATGGTTACGAATTATTAACAATTGATATGTCGGGCGCGGAATTACGTATTTTAGCAGAGGAAGCGCATGACCCTATTTGGATAGAAGCGTTTAGTAAAGATCAAGACGTTCACTCGGTTTGTACAGAATTAATAAATGATATTCTGTGGAAGGTATACACAGTAGAAGGGTGCAGCTTTTATAAGAAAAGTGAAAACGGAGAATTCGCTAAGAAAAAGTGTAAATGCCCAGAGCATAACAAATTACGTAACGCCATGAAGCCTACAAACTTCGGTATTCCTTATGGCATCGGTCCAGAAAAACTATCAGTCCAGATTAACAAGTCTTTATTAGAAACTAAAAAGCTACTTGATAAACACCGAGAGTTGTTTCCGTACATTTGGGACTATATCGACGAATCGGGAGCAAAAGCATTAGAGACTCTTAAATCCTTTGATATGTTTGGAAGGAGAAGAATATTCCCTGACCCCAACGACAGAGCAGCACAAATCAAGAAAGCAATACAAAAAGGAAAAGATAAAAAAGATGAAAACCCTCTATTGCTGCCGGAAGATCGTCAGAAGGCAAATATTGAGGCTTTCTATAAAGCGTTTAATGAAGATATACCACTAATAGATGAAGAACTTTACGAACTAACGGGTAAGAAAGTAAATACTGGGGCTTCCTATAAAGAGTTTAATAGAAAACCAACAGAAGAAGAACTTTACGAACTAACGCATAGAGCGCCAAATAGTAAAGAACTCAATAGTGCTAAGTGGTCGCTACGAGGAAGCGTAGAGAGGCAGGGAAAGAATCATAGAATTCAATCTTGTAATGCAACTATCATTAAATTAGCAATGGGTTGCGGATTTGATAAAAATGGAGTAGCTTATTTGTGGCATACTTTACCGCTTTACGGAGCCAAAATACTAAAAATGGTTCACGATGAGTTAGTAATACTTGTACCAAAACTTCACTCTGAAAAGGTTGCTCAATTAGTACAAGACGCTTTTCGCAGAGCAGCCGCTACTAAGATGAAATATGTAATAATGGAATCGGAGTATAATTTAGGGCCGTGCTGGAAGAAATAAAGGAACTATGGAAGACACCTATACAATGTTGATAGAAAATAAAAAGGAACTTATTATAGAGCCTTTTGGGTATACGTTGTTTATAGTATTTACAACTAGTATAGAAGGTTCTATACAAAAGATTAAGGACATTTATCCAGAAGATTATGAATGGGGCGACATGCAGGGTGTAGTGGCTTTACACAGTAAACATCCAGAAGACTCGTTAGCAACTGTTTTTTTTGGATATGATCCTAATATTGACGAAGTAGTTCATGAGGCATTACATGTTGTACAGAGAATGTGTTCGTGGTATCATGTAAAAGACTACGAAACTGAGGCTTATCTTTTAGGGTATATAGTAAATGAGATACTTAAATTTCATAAAAAATGTCCTAAGCCCAACAAAAAGCGCCTCAAAATTCCGAAAAAAGTGATAAAAAGTATTAAAAAGCGTAAAAAAGAGCTTGACAAGAGAGGAAAGATCATAGTATAATGGTCTTAGTGAGTGAGAAAGATGAATCTAAAAGAGCGGCTGGTCCCTACCTTTACAAGGATAGACAAAGCGTGGGTTGATGGTAAGCGCATGTCATACCGAGACGAGGGGCCAGCCGTAATGGGAGGAAAGACAAAGAAGTTTAGTGTATACTCCCGTACTAATAGATCATTATTAGGTTATATACAGTGGTTTGGAACACATTACGGTTATTCTTTTTTTCCGTTAAATAATGTTTTTGATATAGAACAGTTGACAGAAGTAGCCGAGTTCTGTTATAATGTAACTAAAGCTCATAAAGAGCGACTAGAGGCTAACAAACCGAAGCAAAAATACTTGAAGTTAAGTATTAAAGAAAACAAGTTTGAAAGAACGGTATCACGTAAAGAACTAATAAAACGAGGAAAGATTGTCCAATCTAAAAATGGAATGGAGCGGGGAAAGATTGTCCAATCTAAAAATGGACTGGTGGAGGAAGCCAACAAAGACTGTGGCGACCCTAAATATGTACAAGGAGAATAAATGGTATTAGAATTTGTTTGTATTGGATTAGCCTTTGTAGCAGGAGGAATCGTAGACTCTTTATACGAAACAAAGCTACTGAAGCAAGTAAAGGCTGAAAAAGAGGGACTAGAGGAAAAGGTAGCAGGATTTAAGCTTATTATTAGTAACTTGGAAGCAAAGGCTGCGGTAGCGGAGAACGTCGTAGTAAGGGATGAGAAAGCTGTTTCTGCTGATATTAACAACTTGATTAATAAGATTTAAGGTTTAGGCTACGCACGTCAACCATTATTTGAAAGTTATTCGGACGCGGCTTCGATGCCGCCACATCCACCAATTTATGTAATACGTTTTACCAATGGGTGTGACAGGTTTCGACGGATAAAAAGAGAATAGTATTCGTGCCGGGATTGATGCTCACCGTATACGAGAGTCACAAAGTAACTGCGAACTATAATCGTAGCTTGTCAAATATGGTTTCTAATTTGTTCGATAAGGTTAAGAGTTTCTTCGGAAATCCTAATGTTATG
>Ga0302185_10001838_pt1 | contig 14406 bp, 12 predicted proteins | sample II_Bog_E1_1_FD_200231 | JGI IMG/M metagenome (GOLD analysis project Ga0302185, IMG submission 200231) | Peat permafrost microbial communities from Stordalen Mire near Abisko, Sweden - II_Bog_E1_2 | ecosystem: Environmental > Terrestrial > Soil > Wetlands > Peat | place: Sweden: Abisko... | reverse complement strand
CAACCCCAACCCCAACCCCAACCCCAACCCCTTATCTTTATTAATAAAATAGCAACATAAATATCAGTTGAAGAGGAGTTACTAATCTGAAATGATCATTTGCTTTGAAGTATTTTTACAATAAATTAAAGCAAATTTCATTAATATTTATAAAGATTGGTAGACGGGGTTGGAGCTCAAATCATAACAGCGATCTGATTTTGTATTTTTTTGAATAGATCATGAATGACGATGTTTTTTTATCTCCAAGAAAAGATGATCTTAATAAATGTAAATAATCGTTCGAAGATGTCAATATTAAAATTGAATTGAATTTAGCTTTTTTAATTTTACTTATCTTTCAACTATTTTCTTTTTTGTCATTAACAACTTTTTTTATCTCCAAAAATCCTCTTTGACTGAATGATTTATTTTACTCTTTTTATTCTATTCAATCTATTACTCGATTAAATCAAAAAGATAGAGATATTTTAATCCCATTCTTATTGTAATTTTAGTTGGTTTTTATTTATAGATATGTCTTGAGTAATTATTAATAAATTTCCTTGACATATAAAACCAATCGCTTCCTGATCAGCGCTTATCTTAAATGGAGCAAACAGTTATTGAAGAAACCTCAACGCATTTATCAATACTATAAAATCATAATGATTCACCTCGTAATCTCCTCATAAACTCGTCGTATAAAATTTTAAAGGATAATTATCTTGCCTGAAATTGAACGAAGGAAATATTTGGATTCAATATCTTCCATATTGAGTTTTAACCATTTAATTTACGGTCTGATAATTTTGAAAAATAAAATTTCATTGGCATAAAGAAGTTATCAAATCGAATCAAATTTTAAAATTAATTGTTAACAACATCCTGATAGACTCCCTGATCGGAAATGGACAAAATGATTATTTTAGCGAATAAATTATCTCCGATTATATATTCATTCAATGGCTATAGTCATCTTTTTAACACTTTTGGTACTATCCCTAAGTCAAAATTGTTCTACAGTGTCTCCCTACTGCACTACTTGCAGCTATGTTTATACAGCAATCAGCTGCAGCGCCTGCTCGAGCAATGCTTTCAACACTCCCATGATTGTCAATGGCACCAACTACACCGTAAACGGTACTTCAATTTGGACCTGTAAGTTGTGTTCGATAGCAAATACGGGCTGTTTAGCTTGCTCTTATGCTCCCTCATTAACTTATGGAATTTACTGCTCTTCTTGCTCAGCAGGATATGGAATTCCCTATGGGATATGGGGCTGTCAAATCTGTCCTAGTAACTGTTTGGCATGCAATGCATACACTACTGGTATGGGAAGTGCATGTGGAGCTAGTATTCCAACAGCTAGCTGTGGCACCAACGGATTGGTCTGCAGTCAATGTGCAACAAACTATACCCTCGGCTCAATAGATTATAACTGCTACTACTGTCCAACCGTATCTACCAACTGCCTCGTCAATTCCTGCTCATAGGTTGCCCTCGGAGTGTTCAGCTGCAGTTCATGCGCAACAGGTTACTACAAACTTCCAACGATTGTTAATGGGACTAATTATACTGTAAATGATGACTTATTTTAGGCATGTCAACCGTGTTCCACAGCAAATCCAGGCTGTCTGTCTTGTTCATATGCTCCCACAATGACTTACGGAATTCAATGCCCTTCTTGCGCTGTTGGATATGGGATTCCCATGATAAATAATACTGTTGCCTGCGCACCCTGCCCCACTAACTGTGTGTTATGTGGACCATATCTTATGTATGTGAATAGTACGTACGTAAGCAGATGTGGAGCTAGTGTTCCAACAACTAGTTGCGGAGCTAACCAACTGACCTGCGTCACATGTGCTACGAATTATACTCTCGGTGCAATAGATTATAATTGCTACTATTGTCCAACTGTGGTGACCAACTGCCTCGTCAATTCTTGCTCATAGGTTGCTTTCGGAGTGTTCAGCTGCAGTGCATGCGCAAGTGGTACTTTCAACGGCCCGGTGACTGTCAATGGAACTAACTACACAGTGAATGGTAGTTTGGTTTGGACTTGCAAATTGTGCTCAACCGCAAATACAGGCTGTCTGACTTGCTAATTTGCTCCCACACTGACTTACGGGATTTACTGCTCCTCTTGTTTGGCTGGATATGGACTTCTCTATGGAATATGGGGCTGTCAGCTCTGCCAGACTGGCTGCTTGGCGTGCACAGCATACACAACAGGTATGGGAAATGCCTGCGGAGCTTTTGGTACATATGCTAACTGCGGCACCAACGGATTGGTTTGTACCCAATGTGCCACGAATTATACTCTGGGTGGGAATTTTAATTGCTACTTCTGTCCGAATGTGTCTGCCAACTGCCTCGTCAATTCTTGTTCATATGTTACCTCCGTAACTTTTACCTCCGTATTGTTTAGCTGCAGTGCATGCACCAATAATTCCTTCCTCCTTCCCACGAGTGTTAATGGAACCAACTACACTGTAAATGATAAACTATTTTAGATGTGCCAACTTTGCTCGACTGGAGGCTCTAACTGTTTGACTTGTACCTATGACCCTCAACTGTCTTCAAAGATGTTCTGCTTGTCTTGTGTAGCAGGCTATGCAGTCAGTTATGCTTCTGGTGCCAGCTACGGGACGTGTCAGCCCTGTGCAAGTAATTGTTTAGCTTGTCAATATAATCTGGGTTCTTCAAGTGGATGTGGAGCCAGTATTCAATTTAGTTCTTGTGGTACTAATGGATTGATGTGCACTCAATGTGCTCCAAACTATACTCTCGCAGTGGATGCTAATTGCTACTATTGTCCAACCGTTTCTCCTAACTGTAAGGTGAACTCTTGCATTTCCCTTTCTTTGGGAGTGTTCACCTGCAATCAATGCTCTAATAATAGCGCATTCTTATATTCCTCAGTAGTTAATGGCACTTCTATTGAGAGCTGCCCATTGTGTTCCTCCGTAGACTCCAACTGTCTGCTATGCCTGTCAAATGTAGCTCAATCGAATGGTATGGTGTGCACCTCTTGCGTTGTAGGCTATGCGCCAAACTACTGGGCAACTCCAGTTAGTTCTTGCCAATCTTGTGGCAGTAATTGTTTGTCCTGCAAACCCTATCAATAAACTAATGGATGCGGAAATAATATATCATAAGCTAATTGTGGAACAAACGGAATGTTATGTAGCGACTGCGTTGCAGGTTATGTTCTCTCTTCTGATGCAAATTGTTATTCTTGCCCAACAGTGTCTCCAAACTGCAACCCCAATTCTTGCTCATACACATCAACCGGAGTAGTCACTTGTAGTCAATGCTCAAGCAATGCATTTTTAATCCCTGTAACTATAAACGGAACCGAGTAGCTGGCTGATGGTTCTATTGTATACAGTTGCTCATTATGCTCCTCTGTAGACTCTAATTGCCAAACTTGCACTTATAATTCTGGCCAGTCAACCAGTATGGTTTGCACATCCTGCTCTTCTGGATATGCACTCAATTACTGGGCTCCAGTTATTGCTACTTGCTAAACCTGCGGCATCAATTGCTTGTCTTGCCTTTATGTTCCTCCTGGAGTTGTGAACTGTACTTCATGCTCAAACAGTAGCTTCTCTACACCCTTGGTCGTTAATGGCCTTAACTATACTGTGAATAGCAGCCTTGTCTGGACTTGTCAGCTATGCTCTGCAGGAGGCTCAAACTGTTTGACTTGTACGTATAATTCGTCACTTTCTTCAAGCATGTTTTGTTCTTCATGTGTTTATGGATTTGCTGTTGTTATCGGCTCTAACTACGCAAATCAAGGTTCTTGTCAGCCCTGCTCAAGTAATTGTTTGGCATGCTAAGCCATAACAGGAAGTGGATGTGGGGCTAGTGTACCCGTAGCTGATTGTGGTACTAATGGATTAATGTGCACTTAATGTGCAGCAGCCTATTATCTAACTCCAAATGGTAATTGCTATGACTGTCCAACTTTGTCACCAAACTGCAATTCTAATTCTTGTTCAGAAGTTTCCTATGGAGTCTTTACTTGTGATCAATGTGCAAACAACGCATCTTTGACTCCAGTTATGGTCAACGGTACAGATTAAGTAATTAATGGCACTTCTGTTTATAGTTGTTTTGTATGCTCTACAGCAGACTCTAACTGTTTGACATGCATCTACGATCCAGGTCAATCGACAGGCATTGTCTGCACCTCTTGTGCTGTAGGTTATGGACCAAACTACTGGGCAACTCCAGTCGGCACTTGCCAGTCTTGCGGTAGCAATTGCTTGTCCTGTAAACCATATCAGTAAACTAATGGATGCGGAGCTAATGTATCATCAGCTAATTGCGGAACAAACGGACCTAATGGAATGATGTGTACTAAGTGTGCAGCCACCTATATCCTATCTAGTGATGCAAATTGCGATAGCTGCTCTTCAGTGTCCCCGAACTGCAATGCAAACTCTTGCTCAGAAGTTGCTTTAGGAGTATATACCTGCAGTTTATGTGCTAACAACGCATTTAGCTTGCCTGTGATGATCAATGGTACTCAACAGGTGGTGAATGGTACTTCTATCTATAGCTGCCAATTGTGCTCCAGTCAAGACTCTAACTGCTTAACGTGCGCTTATTATGTAGGGCAGACAACAAACATGATGTGCACGTCCTGCGTAACAGGATATACTCCTAATTACTATGCAACTCCTCTTGGTATTTGCCAACAATGCGGTACCAATTGCTTGTCATGTGAACCTTAGGAGCAAACTCCCAGTGGATGTGGGGCTAATATTACATCGGCTAATTGTGGTACTAACGGGTTAATGTGTACTCAATGCGCTGCCGGTTATACTCTTTCGAGTGATGCAAATTGCTATTTCGGTTCATCAGTCGAGTTGGAAGATGACCTGGGCACAAGTACAACTAACTGGCTGGTGGTTGGTCTCTCCATTTTGATCGGACTAACTGGTGTCCTCGCGAGTATTTTTCTATTAACTTAGTAATCTTTATAATCCTGTATATTCGAAGGAGATCAGTGAAGGGGGAAATGAGTTCAAAGCTTTTATCAGCAGAAATCTAGATTGGCAGCATAAGTCAATGATGACATAAAATTCCAATGAATATAATTTATATTAATTAAAGCTGTAAATTGTATGGAGTGATAAATTGAATATTGAGAATCATTTGTTTTCATGACAGTTGAAAATCTCTTTACATTTTTGATTATTGCTAAAATATTGTTAGCAAAGACGATTTTTGTGGATAATTTGTATATATGAATTATTTGGTGAATGGAAAAGAAAAGTAACTCTTACAGATACTATTGGAAAGTGTATTTAAGCATAATTTCAACAATAATAATAATTGCATTTTATAAAAGAATTAATTTAATATTTAATTAATAACTTAATTCGATTTTTTATCTTTATGATACAAGTCAATAGCTCATTTCCTGAAATAGAAATAGCAAATAATGAGAATATTGGGCAAAGCCTATCAACAGGTTTCTTTATTTGCACATGGAATTAATTTCCAGCAAAATAGCTAGTTGTTTATGTTAATCAAGAAGGAAACTCTTCCTATCTTTCCAATCACATGAGATACTCATTTTTTCAATTGTTTATTGTGAGTTATATTGTGATTCATGCATATTTGTTTAAGGCTACAGAAACACAAGGTAAACCTTTTGGAGCTTATGAACTTTTTTTTCTTATAATTAGTGAGGTCATAATTATATTATCGTCTAAATAGTATGAGCCAGGGCATTTAAAATCTCGAACTAAATGATTTCATTGATAGGAATAACTTGTTCTTAGACCATTAATCATCTTTAGCCTCAAACAACTGTAATTCTAATTCTATTATTAAACTATTTGATCCTTCATTAGCTAAATCAGCATCTGAATTCCCTAAATCATCTACTTTAATGAGAAAATCCCAAAAGATGCCTAAATTTGAAGAATAGCTGATCATTAGCTATATCGAAAAAAATATTTTCTAAAAGACGGATTTTACCTCAGCTTCTCCCATTAAATCATCATTGTGCTCTGACTATCAGAAGAATCCTCCGGTTCATATTTTTAGCAGAGCAGTTAGATGGCTTTTCAAGAAGGGATTTTAACCCCAGCTAATTTACTATTGTGAAAAATGGAGAGTTGATATCTCAAGATTCCGGGAGTATTATTTGCCACTTTTGGACAAGATTTGCAGCTTAAAGAGCTTGGTTCCTTTCTTTTCTACGAAATGTACTGATGAACGACTGGTCAAATTGTTCGACTATTTGATATGTAAAGTTCTGAGAAAATATTACACATTAGATTCTCTTGGTGAGAGTAGAATGAAAGACAAAGCGGCCTACATTAAGATTCGAAATACTCGGCTGTTGTATTTCTCCGATTATATTAATGATTGATTCCTGTAATTCTATATTTGTATATTACTAATCTCTTCCTGATATAAAATTATTAATTTGATTCTTGTGCAGCTAAACTATTGTTTCTGAAGGTAATGTAAATGCTTTAGTAATTTTGGTAATGTATTTTTTATTTGTTTTTAATCTCGTAACAATTGAATTGATAATTGGTGATTTGCTTTATAATTTATAATTTGATGTTATCAAAATATTGATTGATTTGAATAAATCCTGTTGGGTTTAATCCATTATTGTTCGAAATCATAATTATCACAAAAATATCATATTGAAACGATAGCACAAAATTGATGGTTAAATGACCATATCTATTCTCATAAAACTGATTTTGTTTTTTATGAAATGGCAAATGAGAATAGGTAGACACATTTCTAATATATAATTACAATATCAATGTACAAATAAATACAATTTGAGTGTCCTTAATTTTAATTATCCAGCAACGTCGTTCATGATATTTTCATTTATTTGCTAATATAATAAATACATAAGAAATTCATATCAATTGACTAATTAGTGAGGAATCTTGGAGTACTCTTTATCAGGGTTCTATATTTAAAGTTATTGAATAACATCTGGCGGAAGGATATTTGTTGTCTATCGAATAAACAATACCATCAACGCGCATATAGCTCCCACTATCGCAAATATAAGCATAAGAGGAATAGATTTTTCTGATAATTTAGGTAAGAAGGGAACTATGAGCGCAGATAAGCGACCGAAACATACCACCCAATAGTAGCCTATATGTCTAACTTGGGATGGAAGCATTTAATTAAGTGAGATTAAGAAGATTCCGTTGGCAAGATTGATAAATAAGCGAGAGAGGAAGAATGCTGCGTAAATAAGCAATATTTATATGGATCCATTGCAATTTTTGCAATTATCTCGAGTTTGCATATAGTTGATAAACAGGAAAACTGCTGAGCAAATAAAAAAGATAATCAGAAATTGCTTACGACGATAGAATGGAGGTAGGATATTTATAAATGAATTCGCCGCTAATATAGAGACTCCAGTCAGGATTCCATTTAAAAATAAGTCCATATTTAGTTTGTCCAGCAAGAGAGGAGGACCATAGAATTCAAATATCATTAAAAATGATAGTAGAGACATTGGAATGATATCTTTTCTCACAGATTCATAACCAAATATATCCACAAGTGTAAAAATACTCTCTTTATGCATATTCTTGATTTGAGCAATTTCATCCACTGTAAGGTTATGATCTTTTACTTAGTTTTTATCGGCAATACGCATAAAGGCAGAGAAGGCTTACTCTGGAGAGTTGCGGGTGATGAGCTAGATTGGTGTTTTTTACACAAAATATGTAAATAGTATTAAACCAACCACATTAGCTGTCAAATAGTAAAAGACCAATATTACTTTCCAGTTTTTAAAAACATAGAATAAAAGTGTATTCGTCATCGCTGCAAAAGCGAAAAAGGTCCATAAGAGGACATAGCATTTGATTCTATATTATTATGAAGTATTTTCTGTAATAAAATTTATTAAGAGCGTATAAGAAGCTTCAGCACCTATCCCCCAGACAATTAGCCCGATGCAAACGAGATTCGGAGTAGGCATAACTAGACAGATTATTATACCCGTTATCGAAGCCAATAAAGATATGATGATGGTATATCTCCGTCCAATTATTCCCGAAAAGAGACTACCCAAAAGCAGTCCAACAATAGGTCCTATAAGAGTTGCTTAGCGCATTGCTGTTATTTAAGACTGGCGCTAGCAAAGCATATCACCATATTAATTGCCCATTGTAGACATTGTTTTTTGTGTATATGAACTCCGTTGTTCTGCAGGAAGAGAGCATACGAATTATTTGCATTCTTTTTCTTAAAAATCAGGACAAGTGTATGGATCCTAATGAAATATGTAGGGACTAATAAAAAAGTTAGAAACTGAGACTAAACAAATCAAAAAAAGAATGGAGAATACAGTATATTGGTAGCATCCCATTGTCCCAACTCGTTCCAAAACAGAATAATAGCATCTGTTTTGATTTTCAATTGATTTTGTACCTTCTTTCATAACTTGTTGAGGCTAGCTACGCTTAATCTTTATATATATATATAAATATTTCTAAATCATAATAATTTACGATCTAACCTAAATTTTATTACTGAATTCAGAATAAAAGTTATTATATGGGAAAGTTCAAGGTCCTTTCTCATATGGATTTAATCAATAATGAATAAATTCTCTATGGCAATCGTTCTAAAGTCTTCAAGAATATATTTTAGGAGTTAAACTTTTGTAAACAAATATAATAAAGCGTTGATCTTAATCATAATTTTCCTGATAATAATGCAATAAAAATATGTTTTAGTCATTATAAGAAATTTATCATATATATTTATTTATATTTTCTGATCGTTTATAAAGCTTAAGAATAATTTCTTCCTTTGAATTGTTAAAAGGATAAATAGTTTAGTCTTTTATTATCTGAATCTTATCATTTTGCTTCATAATCAGATAATGGAGCATCAACACATTATCCATCAGATCCTCCAAAAGAGGAGTTGATCATAAACATCTAAACATTATTATCTTTCACTTCATTTTATCACTCTCCACAAGAACAGTCAACTCCCTTTTTATCCTAAAGCTTTTTATAACAAAATAAATAGCGACATGATCGAGATCTTAAATAATCTGATAAGTCAAATTTGTTGAAACGATTCCAATTAATTGAATAAAGAAGACAGAGAACAAGGCAGGCTGTAAAGAGGCAAAATTTTAATTTTACTGTATAGTGATTTCTTATGTGGATTATGATAATTCTCTTCTGTTGAATTTACAATTAAAAATATAAATTTGTTAACCCATCAATCAGATATTCTTGATAAAGTAAATTTTGGGTTTAGAATAATGGTTGGTATATTTTGTTTCTTCAATTTAGTAAATGCATTTTAAAATTAATATATTAATTTGAAAAGCAGAATTGCAAACTATTTTTAAAGTTTCAAAGAGTCAGATTTAAATATTTTGGATGCTTTTTATGGTGCCTATTATCTTTGTATATTATTTACGGATATATATTTTTGCTAATGTTGATAAATTATAAATAATATTAACAAAATGATAACTCATTTTATATTAATTTATTACAAATGTCAAACGTTGAATAAGAGGCACATTCTTTCAACCACATAATGGATGATACTTATGACTTAGAATCGTCTTTTCACATCAATAATGAGAATGAGAATTCTTTTACCATAAAATTATGTGATACTTCTTTTTTTCAATAAAGAACAGAGCTATAGACGGATTAAAACCGCATTTCAACCTGCACAGACCTAGATCTCGATAAAAAAGAGAATGGATACACATCTACGTTTCTCATTAAAGAAGGGGAAGTCACTCTTATATATATCCCAAAGAACAATACATAGTCTTCAACAAAATAAAATTCTCCCTTCATCAAAAATCAATCAACTTTAGTTCTTCCTAAAATTTAAAATCCTCAATTTTCCTCTCCGTTATGTTTAAAAGTCAAGAGAAAGATCAAGCCAAGATAATGTTCTTCTTCATCTACTGATGTCTGTGCTGACTATACAAAAAATTTGGCTGGATATATCTTTAAAAAAACAATTAGACTTCTCTTGAGCAAGAATCCCAAAACAAGACAGAAATTAATAAAAACATGTCAAAACTGGGGAGTCAATTTCTTTAATTTTCGAGAGTATTTTCTGAAACTTTAACCTTCTATTTCAGGACCTCAAAGCCTAATCCCTTTCTTCTATAATTCTCTTGCTGATTAAACAGACATGAAAAGGATGAAGATGTTCGAGTATCTGATCTGTAAAATTCTTCGAGGACGGTACTTGCTAATGGCACTAAAGGAGGGGAAGATGAAAAACATGAGTGCCTACCTAGAGATCAAAAATAAGTATTTACTCTATTTCAGATGTTTGTTCTCTTGCTGATTATAATGATCTCTTTTTATAATTTAAGACAATTCTAAATTTCTATAATTTTATTGACTGATAAAACGATGAACAACACTCAATTTTATGCTCTGTTTTTGAGACTAAGCTACTCTTCGTCAAATATATATTTTTATTTTAGACAGAAGAATCAAAATATTTTATGGTCTTACGAAGAGATCGCTATTAACAATATTACCACAAAATAAGGTTTAAATTATGAACTTTAGAGACTTGCAACTATAAGATAATAAAGTTTGATATTGAGATTAAAAAATCAATATTTGTTAATAAATTTAAATTTATCCCTTCATTCACATTTATAATTATTTAACACAAATGTAGAATTGGATAGATTTAATTTGGATAAAATTCAAAGATAGTTTATTTTAATTACAAGTTGTGGATCTCAGTTACTCGCAATAAAATAAAAAATAAAAGGATAATACCTATTCCTTTAAGATTACCTTTGGCATCCCGAACTTTGATTCATTGATCAATTGCAAAATATAGACTCTTTGAGTAGGTCCTACTCATATTACAAGCTATCTTTATAATTGTATTTGATATTCAAAGGTAGAAAGCATCAATCATTCAGTATCTGCTTATTAATCGGACACGTTCATGTCCAGCGTGTTTCTTTTTAACAGCGCGCCTCGCTCCATGAAGAAAGTCCTTTTCAGAAAGTAGGTCATAGTCATTATCCTCCTCCTCTTTAACTTAATTTCCCAAAGTTTTGATGCGTATGTTGCGCCTTAAGTATTCATTTGTTTCAATTTTATTTTTTTGAACTTGTTTGGACAAGACCTCCTCTGCTAAAGATGTGTCTTTCTCATCATAATTTTCACTAGTTTTGAGCAATAGACGCAAGCAATCTCCAAGCATATCTGCCAAATAATCATATTTGGATCGAATCTCAAGACGAGGTACCCCTCTCAGCATGGCAATTGTTCCCACTGTCCAGTTTTGTAGACTATTTTTAAACTTCTCAATTTGGTGAAGTTTTAAATCGATATTTTCGAGCTCATCGAGCTGCTCATCGATATTATGTTTATTTATCTTTTTATATTTTTCCTAAATCTCATCTTTCTAGTGCTCAATTAATCTCCTTTATTCTTTCAGCTATTCAGCTTATCTTTTTAGTAGTTATATCTTAGGCTCAGACATCGAAATAGACTCAAGTAAAGAACCATAAACTTCTTCTTTTTTCATAAATTTCCGGACAAATTCCTCAACTGACCTAACTGTGGTGTGCTGCTTAATTTTGCAAAAAGCATCATTTATTTCTTTACCCTTGGTCATTAAATTGTCCATCTTACACCGAAGCAGGGATTTCAAAAATTTATTAACACAAAACAGTTTGGTGAGCTCCTTTTACTACGTTAATTTTTCACTTAAAGCAGCCATCATAGATTTTTATAATCGATTCTCTCGCTAGTGCTGCCTGATAAAAACCTAATTTTTACAGCCCAAAACGCCAGTAATCTAATACAGTCCTCTTTTTCGTTCATGTTGATTGTGATTGAGTTTTCCTTCCACCGAAGTCAACAGGGTTTTACATCTTACGCTTAATCTTTCCTGTCTGTGAGAATGGTCTCCAAATCTTTTCTTCTCAGATCGCAATTTGATGAGTTAAATATTGCAGTCAAAGTATTTTTTCCTATAAAACAGAATATCTTTATCGAGTCTGTCGCTCATATGCTTACTCCCATCTAACCTCAGTTCTGTTTGACTCACCATATAGCATTGCTCTTCTAATTATCTTTGCATATTCTTACATTTCTACATTATTGCTTGATTACTTAGATTGTTTGCCTTTTATTTGCTAGCAGCTCATCAGTTGATACCTGTACTCGAGATAATTCTTCCTTCAATGCATTTATTCTATTTTCCACAGCTGTAGATTCACTTTTGGTGCGATCGTATTTGTTCCGATACTCAACAACTATCCTATGAATTTCTTCCTATTGATTAAAGGCAGCTTGCTCGACAAGCATAGACTATTGGTGCTCCTCAACAATGAGTTAGGGCTTATTTTCTCTGTTTTAGATATGATAAATACAATATGCCTCGAGCAAGATTACGGTCTAGAGTATATTTTTCTTCTTTTTCAGAAAGAGAAGAACCAAAAGTGTCGGTAAAGGATACCTTCGGGGGCAGATGAAAGGTAACTTTCTCTGGTGACTGTTGCATCTTTAGTATTATTTTTTATAAAGCGAAAATACCAATATAAATAAGTTATTTTATTGGAATAATACTCTTTAAAAGGATTAATAATTGATATACAAATAATGTCAAAAGGGTAATATTCCTTTGAGGGCACTGATTTACATTTAAGATTCACGCACTATATGCTGCTGCAATGTCGAAGTCAGCGAAAAGAAATTTTATAAGATATCGCCATCCACCACATTGCCCTTAGATACCAATCTTCCACTTCGATACTTTTGCAAAAGCTGACGGCTTACTCGAAGATTGAATCCCCCATAGAATGGTAGTTAGTTGCAAAAATAATTTTGGAAATCTAAGTAGCTCACTTCAGGATTATCAAGCTTTACAGCTGTCAATAGTTTGATGCTGCCGTCATCAAGAGAGCAGTATTTAACTCGATCCTGTCCAGAACGAGTTTTGAAAGAGTTTACAATTGCTCCGAGTCTAAAATCAGCTAATTTTTCCGCATGATCCTTTTTCAGGTTTAAGACAATCAAATTTCCGTCTTCATCGGCAATTAAAGCTTTAAGTTATTCTTTTTCCTCTCCAAACTGTAAAAATGTCACTTCCCTAATTCCACATCTAAATCCTTAAAACCATTGCTCCTTTAGTTTATCTTCTTATAGCCATTTTCCAACAAAAAAGCCGAGACCACCATGACTACCACCAAAAAGCATATATCCTGGGGAACTTTGCGAGCCAGGGTTGGTTGATACAATATCAGGTATGTATGAAAAAGTAGATAAAAAACTACGCTTACTGCTAAAGTTATGAGTGCGAAATAATTCCAAGGTTTTTTAGTTTTTGAGGACATTGATGAAGATCAGAGAAGAAGTTACCAATAAAAGTTTGTCAGGAGCAATATAGCGAATGTGTAGGATTGGTTAGTCTAAAGGCTTTTCTCTTTATACAATTTTTGTTTTCGTCGTGCAGTTGTAAATTCTAAAACGAAAACGAACTGAATGATAATCATTAACTCCATCTTCGTCGCAGTAATAATCGTAGTAACTCATACCGACGTAATGCTCAAACATCTTCAGGCTTACAATTGTTTCATTACCGAGGGTGGCCCGCCAGTGAGACACAAACTCTTTGGTAAAAATTTAGAATCCCTTACGAGAATACACACAATAGTAGTGACTCGTGCTATCAATGCCCATCATCTCTTATTTTAAACCACAGTCTATCTGTCTTATGCTGAATCCTTCTATGACATCATTGCCAAGCTGTACAAGTCGAATTTTTCCTTCACTTACCAAGACCCATAAAGAGCCCTCCATCTTAAACAAACTTCTACCACTGATGCTTTCTAATAACTCACCCTTATAAAGTAAAAAGTTTCCCAATCGAATAACTCCTTGTCCGAGATCAACAAAAGCTTTTTCATTGGTCCACTTAAAATTTTTAATCACATTAAGAGGTGTATTAATGCGTGAGAACAAGAAACCTCCATCTTCAATATTAAAATATTTTCGATAGATTAACAATTGCTAATCTGATGTAACAAGCAAAAGTAAGCTTTTGTTCTGCCATTGATAAACAAAAGATGAGATGACTGTTTTTTTCTCAGAATTTAAAAAATGAACGCCATAATCGTTTAGGGAATATTCAGGACATGTTATACTTCGAAACTTATCTGTTTAGTAGCTGTTGGGAGTGAGCAGTTAGTTACTTAGAAAAGGACTTCCTTATGATATATTTTTTGATGCATAAATGATGTTTTTATTGCCAGTTGCCAAATCTAAGAGCCATATTTAGAGAAGGCAACTATAGCAAAGATACAGCTCAACCAAAGGATGATCCTTCAAGCTTTTATCAATATTAATTTTTCGAAATTGCAAAAAA
>Ga0302185_10001832_pt1 | contig 14431 bp, 13 predicted proteins | sample II_Bog_E1_1_FD_200231 | JGI IMG/M metagenome (GOLD analysis project Ga0302185, IMG submission 200231) | Peat permafrost microbial communities from Stordalen Mire near Abisko, Sweden - II_Bog_E1_2 | ecosystem: Environmental > Terrestrial > Soil > Wetlands > Peat | place: Sweden: Abisko... | reverse complement strand
ATATTTTTTCCACAGGGGGTGGTCGTATTTCTTAAACCAGTCGTCAACGGCATCCCATTCATCGTCTTTTTTAGACTGGTGCTCTATATAGACGCTTTTGGCAACATCCATCCATATCCCTTTGGTTCCCTGCACCCTGAACCCAAGCGAATAGGGGCGGGGGAGGTGTGTATCGTGCGAAAGCAAAACGGTTTCACCATTGGCGCAGTTGATCATTGTGGTGATTACGTCGCCGTTTTTATAATTGATTTTCGCGTTTTTATTGCCAGGCGCCTGTTCTTCCACGTAAGCTGCCAAGCCCCTTGCTTTTGAGCTGAACGATACAAGGTTGGTGAAACGGTTTCCGCTGTTAATATCCGCATAATGCATTAAAGGGCCCACACCGTGCGTCGGATAAATATCCGCGTTCCGGTCGATATTAAATTGGGTGCGCCATTGGGCTTCACTTAAAGCATTTGGGCCAAATTCCACGCCGTGCCCGCTAAAATGCTGGCCGTCATTAAATAATACTTCACGCAGGTTGTGCTGGTAGCCGCCTTCAAAATGTATCAATTCGCCAAAAAGCCCCTGGCGTACCATATTTAAAACAGCCATTACATCGCGTCGGTAGCAAACATTTTCCAGTGTCATATAGGGTATCCCGGTTGTTTCAGAAGTATGGACCAAATCCCAGTGATCGTCAACGCTTAAGCCTGCAATAACTTCGCAGCCCACATATTTACCGCTTTTCATGGCATCGATAGCCTGCGGATGGTGAAACTGCCAGGGCGTGGCGATGATTACAGCGTCAATATTTTTATGATCGAGCAGCCTTTTGTAGGCATCCAAACCTCCCGTATATTCCCGCGGCAAAGGTTTTCCGGCTTTTACAAACTGCTCCCGGCAATATTTCAGCGAGCTTTCCTGTGTGTCGCAAATGGCTACTATTTCCACATCATCACGAAGCAAGCCTTCGCCAATGTGGCTGCGGCCGCGCAGGCCTACGCCGATATAGCCTAATCTTACTTTATCCTTGTTGGCTGCAAAAAGGCTGCCCGCCGGTAATATGGTTAAGCCGGCTACCGCTATTGAACTTTGCTTAATAAATTCCCTTCTTTCCATGAATTTTTTAATTTATAATGTGGTGGTTGAAAATTGACCCCGGAAATTATGATTTTAATTTCATAACATCAAAACATCAATTTTTAAAATAAATTTTCAAAATAATTATACCTTTACGGCCATCTCACAAACTTATTTTGTTTAGGATATAACGCAATGAAAAGAACAAGTATTTTTATTTTGATAGCAGGTATAGCAATTACCATTTTCTGTCTAATCTATTTTAGCCCAAGAGTTAACGCTGTAGACTCTGATCCGATGACTGTTAGTCCCGGCGGTGGTATGGTTGCAGAATGGCCAATATTTATCGGCATTTTAACAACTTTTGTTGGCGCGGTATTCTTTTACATAAGCCTTACCGAAAAGAAAGTTAAATAGATTTTTAGGCAAATGCTCCCTGCAAATTTGAATTTTGATAAGTTTTTTTACGTTTTGAATTCATTTTATTCACCTGAATTTACTCTTGCAGATAGAAATCGGGTATGGTTTTGGTTTAAAAAAATAGTGAATTAGCCGTTTTTTTTCCAAAGCATAAACTCTGTGTTTTCGGTACAGGCCATAGATTTAGTAAAACTCTCAAAATCAAAGTCTTTGTATTTGGAAACAATTTCATAAACCCCATCAAAACCCTTGGCGCCATGAGGTACAAGACATTGGCCATGGTCTCCTTTTAGTAATAACCAAATGTCGGGTAACCAAGGCCCTTCATCAGTATTGATGGCTTTTATAGTATGAATATCCTCCCAATTAACTGTTTCGGGTGGCTGCTTCGGGTGTTCGACGCATATTGACTTATCATTCACGGTTATTTTATAGTAATCCTCCGGTTGTACTTTATTTTTATTGAATAATTTGCCAAAAATTTTCATAGCTAACAAAGTAATAAATTTAGGAAACTTTCCCGCGCCTGCAGTATTCAATTGTAAATTTCAAAGAATTTATTGCCTTTAATTTAAAAGTTCTTCTAAATATCTAACTTTACAAATAGCAAACATTTATAATAAGTAGTGCATGCTTGATATACATTTTACCGCTACTTTACAAAAAAGCCCCAATAAAGGCGGGTGGACTTATGTAGTCTGGCCCGGGTCGGTCGATTTTTTTAAAACGCGCGGACTTGTTAAAATCCGTGGAACAATTGATGGTCTTCCATTCAAAAGTTCATTTATGGCTATAGGCGATGGAACACACAAACTCCCCATAAAAGCTGATATACGTAAGCTATTAAATAAAGAGACAGGTGATGCCGTTAACATTCGGCTGGCAGAGCGGATTTTTGACTAACACCACAGGACACTATTTTATAAAATATCGTAACTCAAAACGTTAAGTGTAGCGCCTGAATTTTAAATTGGTAATCAATTATATTTTAAGTTTTAATCAATATGGCAGGCGCAGATACTAAATATAACTGTTATTGCGTTCATTGTTACAGTTGTTTATTGCAGGACTCTAATTGTCAAAAAAAAACTTAAATACAAACATGATTTATCTGGTGGGCTACGCCGTCTTTAATTTTAAAAAAAGTTTATCTTTGATATAACAAGCAGGAAGATTTCGATCACTGTAAAGTGTGAAGATAAAAATAATATACTTTTTGACTGCTTAATAGCAGGAATTGTGAATATACCTAATAAATAGATAATAATCTTAGCTGAATATCACTCAATTAAAATGTTATGAAAAAAATATACTCCTTAAAAATTTACTTTTTTTTTTGCGTGACGCTGGTTTTACTATTTGTAATGTCATGTAAAAAGCCCGGTGCCGAAAACGGAAATGGGTCTTCAACTTCAGGAATAGTTACGGCAACACCGGCCAGGCTTGGGTTATATGAAGTAGACTCATCAGTTTATAAACAATTTCTGATACCGGTTGCAAGTATTGGAACCATAACATCTGGTTTTTACCCTGTATTTGACACCGGATCCGGAGGACTGGTAATAGATGCAGCCGGCCTTTTACCGCCGGCTATGATTACCAACTCAGGCTTTAATTTTACGGGCGACTCTATAGTGGTAAATGGAATTACGATAACCAATCAAACATCAACTATAACCTACGGTGATAATTGTTCAACCTCGAATGATACAGTTTACGGCAACCTTGCCTATGCGCAAGTGACCGTCGGGGATCCAAACGGGAACATTACAATTAAACGCATGCCCTTTTTTATTTATTATAAAGCTACCAACGGAGCGGGCAATTTATATCCGGCGAATTATTTTGACGTATTTGGTGTAAATCAGGAATATGATTTTTCTTTTCCAAACGTAAACGTAACAAGTCCGTTCAGCTATTTTGACCCTGGAACCGGACTTACGCAAGGGTTTAAGACGGCGCCATTAGGGGGGCCCTATGTTTATGATTCAAATGCGGGCGCTAATTACGCGCCCGGTGTAGTTACTGTGGGGCTAACTTCGTCTGACGTTTCTTCAACCTCGGGCTTTGTAAACACTCAGCTTAGTCTTTACAGCGGTTATGGATATGTCCCACTTATTCCGTCAACCGTTACCTATAATAGCAAAAGCTTTAATTCTTATGTTGTATTTGATTCGGGCACAGCAGGGTACAGCTACCTGGAGGACCCTTCGTTTACCGGCTCAGCAACAGCTTTAGCGCAAAACAGCCAGGTCAGTATTGCTACCACTTCCGGGTTTAGCTATTCATATGCTGTAACGGCAACTGATAACGAAACCAATGTTGAAAATCCGGCTACATCTTGTGAAACTGTTTCGATCCTAAGTATTGAGTATTTTTTAAGCAACGAATATATGATAAACTATTCCAACCATAATTTAGGATTAAAACTTAAATAATTAGTACACTGCGTTTTTGATTGTTAAATGCCCATCGCAAATTATCCGGGAGCCGAAGAGATTTACAACATTTTTAATTTTAAACAGCACTAATATTTGCGTTGTTTGAAGTGCATCCGGATTTTTTGTTCGATTTTACGAATTAAGACAAATGTATGACACCTGAAATTAAAATTCCAACGTATATCTCAATAATGGTAGCTTTTCGAACTGAAAATAAAAAATATAAATACCATCATAAACTTTGTTCTTCGTCAATGCAGCCCTTTGATTTTTAAAAATTGAAATATCTAAAAAATGGAATATCTGTAGTGTCAAAGATTTAAAAGAAAATAATGAACTTAACATTAGGTGTAATAGTAAAAGAAATGTATTATTATGAAATAAGGCATAATAAATTTATAAAATAAATGTTAATAAAAAACAATATAGCACTTTAAAATTTATGAAAAAACAATACCCCGCAAAAAGTTTGCTGTTCATCTCCGCCGTAATTTTATTAATGGCAATAGCATCCTGTAAGAAGGAAAGTAAAAATAATAATAATACCCCGACTGTTGCCACGCCTACGACGCTTGGATTGTATGAAACAGATTCATCTATTTATAAATTAGTATTAATTGCTATTTCGCAAGTTGGGACCCAAACGGTAAACCAGGCATATAACTGGATTGTATTTGATACCGGATCGGGTGGTCTGGTTATGGACGCGAGCGGATTGATTCCGCCGGCGATGGTTAGCAATACCGGCATTAGTTTCACCGGTGATTCAACCGTTGTAAACGGTATTACAATTACCAATCAAACGTCGCAAATACAATACGGCGCTGACTCGGCTACCCTGGAGACGGTGTATGGCAACCTGGCCTATGCGCCTGTTACGATAGGGGACCAGAATGGGAATATTGTAATTAAACGCCTGCCGTTTTTCCTTTATTATAAGGCGGTAGACGCCAGCGGCAATGTGCAACCTGCGCATGAATTTGACGTATTTGGTGTAAACGAGGAATATGATGTAACTTTTCCTAACAATGTTTATATATCCAGTCCTTTTAGTTATTACACACCAGGAACCGGTCTTACAAAAGGGATGAAGTTGGCCGCGTTTGGCACCCAGTATTTTTCGTACCAGGGCACCTACGCGCCCGGAGCTATCACTTTAGGGCTCACGGCAGCCGATCTTTCGTCGTCATCGGGTTTTACAATGACGCAACTGTCCTATTACGCGGGTGACGGGTACGCCCCGATTATTCCCTCGACTATAACCTATAACGGCACTAATAATTTTTCAACTTATGTGATATTCGACACAGGAACCGAACCTTACAACTATCTTGAAGACTCGCACTTTAACGGCTCCACAACGCTGCTGCCTCAAAACACCCCTGTAGCGGTTAGTGCCGGCTCTGGATTTAATTATAATTATACGGTCACGCCCGTAGATAATTTGACTTATATAGAAAACCCTACCACCTCTGGCGGCCAAGTTTCAATATTAAGCCTGGAGTATTTTTTAAACAATGAATATATGCTGAATTTTGCCAGTCATAGTTTGGGGTTGAAGGCTAATTAACACTATTAGCTATATAAACAGGCTTTGCACTTTTTGTGATATATTGTTTTTTACAGACAAAATAACCATCCCAATTTGATTTCGGGGTGGTTTTTTGTTTAGGGTCCCAAAAGTCAATGCTGCTGGTTTTTTTATGGATCATTTATAAATAATCAGGAGCAATAGTATACGGGGTTGGCAGAAGATTAGGAATCGTTCTAATTTATTTGGACCGGTTTATGAGAGACTTTAGGCAAATCGTGATTTTATACGGCTAAAAATTTCGGTGGGTTAATATTTTATTTGCACTACATTTAGTACAGGGGAAAAAAGATGGGGTGGCGCCTTTTCAGGTAGCCATTGATTATTTCAACTATTTGCAGGCGCCAGCGAAGTCATTTACCAGTTTCGAAAATTCTGCCCATATGCCTTATTATGAAGAGCCTGATAAATTCGCCTGCTTAATAAAAGAAAAGTTGTGACTATTACGGGTAAAGCCTGGCTTGCAGCGCATAATCCCGTACAATTGGCGTAAAATTTTAGATATCAAACCAAATCCCTTTTTTAATTTAATGATTGTTAACATTTGCCGTAATTAAAAAAGCAAGCCATTTTGACTTGCTTTCCTTTTTGTGATCCCATTAGGATTCGAACCTAAGACCTACAGATTAGAAATCTGTTGCTCTATCCAGCTGAGCTATGGGACCTTTTTATTTAATGTCTAAAGTCCTTAGTCAAAATCATTGAATCAAAAGAATATGACGTCCGACCTCTGACTTCCGTCCCGATAGCTATCGGGATCCGACTTCAGTTTTTGCGGTTGCAAATATGCAAAAATCTCCATAAAATGGCAATTTTATATTCAGATTGAGTTGAGTACGGTTTTTAAGGAGTCGTCCGTGGATTTTATTCAAATTAATGGCTTAAATTGTCCGTTTTCTGGAAAACAAGGCCGGGTAATTAATATTTGTAAAAATAATACATATAATTGTATACTAATATAAATCTGGCTTTTTGTTAATCAGAGATTATTATATGTTAATTTAACAGTTAATAATATTGCCGTTTGGTTTTTGAATTTCTGTGGGTTTTTTACGATTAAGGTGATTTTTAAGCAAAACAGCAGGTTATTTTAGAATAATGAAAATATTTTTCCCGTAAAAAATGCAAAGTGTTTTTTTTACAATAAGGAAATCATACTTTTAAAGAATTTTTAAATAAACTTAATTTATGATCATAATTGCTGACGGTGGCTCTACCAAAACAAACTGGTGTTTGGTTACCGAAGAAGGTAAAAAAGTGTACTTTAATACAGAAGGTTACAATCCTTATTTTTCGCCCACCGCCTATATAATCCAGTCATTGCAGGAAAACCTGCCAATCGATCTTGAGAAGGACGAAATAACTGAAGTTAATTATTACGGCGCAGGCTGCTCGACCCCCGAAATGCGTAAAATTGTTGAAGATGCCATGAAAGTGGTTTTCAATAAATCGAAAGTGTATATCGGCCATGACCTGCTCGCGGCTGCCAGGGCATTATTAGGCACCAGTGAAGGTTTTGCCGCTATTTTGGGTACAGGTACTAATACCTGCATTTATGACGGTAAAGAAGTTGTTCAAAATATTGACTCGGGCGCTTATATACTTGGCGACGAAGGAAGCGGATGCTATATAGGTAAAAAACTGCTGGTAGATTATTTAAGGGGCTATATGCCGGAGGCTGTTCGTAAGAATTTTTGGGACACCTTTAAGCTTACGCCCGACGATGTAAACGAAAAAGTTTATACCGAGCCGCGTGCTAACCGCTTTTGCGCGAGCTTCAGCAAATTTGTGTATGATAACAATGTACACATTGAATATTCACGCAACCTGGTGAGGACTTCATTTGAAGATTTTTTCCGTAACCTGGTTACCCATTACCCTGATTATCAAAAATATACTTTTAACTGTATAGGTTCAGTAGGTTATAATTTCAGAAATGTTCTGGAAGAAGTTGTAACTGAAAATGGAATGGTTATAGGTAATATTATACGCTCTCCAATAGATAACCTGGTGAAGTACCATTTAGACCTGGCGCCCTCTCAAATTTAGTTGGCAGTTTTCAGTAGCAGTTGCAGTTTAATGCATTATTAGCAGGATTTTTGTCCCTGAGCATTAAAACTGCTACTGCCACTGAAAACTATTCACTGCTCACCACTCACTCCTTCCCTGCCTCGTTATGAAACATTTTGGCGTACTTCCGCCGGTCAAATTTGTATAGCTTCGCTGCACGGTACGATACACCTTTTTGTTTTTCATCCAGCTCTTTTAAAAATCCGTAACTGAGCATCTTTTTCCGGAAATTCCTTTTATCCAGTTTTTTATTCTCAACTGCTTCATAAAGCGATTGTAATTGTGTTAGTGTGAATTTTTCGGGCAACAGCTCAAATGCTATGGGCTGATAATTTAAACGCCTGCGAATTTTACTAAAACCTGTCTTGAAAATTTCGGTATGATCAAATGCCAGTTTAGGTAATTCATTAACCGGGTGCCAAAAAGCTTTACGCGCGTATTGGGTAACCGGCCTTAACTCTTTTTGTCCGTTGATGCGTATGAGCGCGTAATAAGCCACTGTGATTACCCGGCCCTGCGGGTGCCTTTTTACTTCTCCAAAAGTGTGGAACTGCTCCATATGTAAATCACGTAGGCCCGTTAGTTCGTACAAAATCCTTTCGGCGGCATCGTCGATACTTTCGTCCTGCGAAACGATGTAACCAGGGAGTGCGAGCCAATCTTTAAAAGGCTCTTCGTTTCGTTCAATCAGCAGTATTTTAAGCTCGCCTGCTTCGAAACCGAATATCACACAGTCTACAGAAAAGACCGAGTCAAATAGAGGTAACATTGTTTCCAATCCTTGTAATATTTTAGGTTAAAAATCTGATGTACATGGTTAACGGCTAATGTAAAAAAAAAAAAATTAAATTTAATGGTGTAATTTTCACACACTATCTTCGTAGCTTAAAATAAGCAGTTAAAAATGCATAAAATTTCAAAAATTGCAGTCCTCACCTCCGGTGGCGATGCGCCTGGAATGAACCCTTGTATAAGATCGGTTGTAAGGACTGCTATCTATAACGGCTTAAGTGTAACAGGTATACGACGGGGCTACCAGGGACTTATAGAGGATGACATGTATGAGATGGCGGCAAGGTCTGTCAGCAACATTCTTAACCTGGGGGGAACCATTTTAAAAACGGCCCGTTGTTTGCCATTTCGCACCGACGAAGGGATGGAGATTGCTTACCAAAACCTCAAGAAGAACAATATTGACGCGTTAGTTGTTATTGGTGGCGATGGCACCTTTACCGGAGCACTCCGTTTTTCAAAAAAATACCCGGATATTGCCGTAATTGGTGTACCCGGTACCATAGATAATGACTTGTACGGGTCAACTTATACGCTTGGCTTTGATACCGCGACAAACACAGTAATTCAAGCTATTGATAAAATACGCGACACTGCCGATGCTCATGACCGCCTGTTTTTCGTTGAAGTGATGGGGCGTGACTCGGGTGCGATCGCATTGCGCGCGGGTATCTCATGCGGCGCTGAAGCTATCCTGCTACCTGAAAAAACTACGGCCATAGAAAACCTCATTGAAAATCTCAAAGCCGGCCAGTCTAATAAAAAGTCATCGAGTATCGTTATTGTGGCGGAGGGAGATAAAAATGGCGGGGCATATGACATCGCAAAAAAAGTGCAGAAGGAAGTGAAAAATTATGACGTAAAAGTTACCATACTTGGTCATTTGCAACGCGGGGGCAGTCCATCGGCATTTGACAGGATTTTGGGGAGCAGGTTAGGATTTGCAGCGGTAAATGCGCTAATAGCAGGTAAGTCGCAAATGATGGTAGGTTTAGAAGCCAATGTTATAAAGTTAACCACTCTTGAAGAAGCGCTTACTCAACATGAATATAAACTTGAGCAGGATTTGATGCAGATGGCCGACATTCTATCTATTTAACAATGATTGCAGTTGTATATAGCGGATCGAATCACGCCGACTGGAGACTTGCTGATAAAGACAGGATTATTGCGTCGTTTAAAACTAGTGGTATAAATCCTTATTTCGACGAGGAAAAGCAAATAATACAATTGCTAAGTAAAAATATCAACCTTATTCATCATGCAGAAGAAATAAGGCAGATTTATTTTTTCGGCGCGGGAGCGTCATCTCCAGAACTTAAGGCAACAGTACACAAAGCCTTATCCTCATTTTTTAAATTTGGGAAAGTTACAGTTGAACATGACATTGCCGCCGCGGCAATTGCTTGCTGTAAAAATTCACCGGGGATTATTTGTATATGCGGCAGCGGTTCAAATGCTGCCTGGTACGATGGTAAAAAAGTGAAGCCTAATAACTATGGGCTCGGTTATGTTTTAGCCGATGAAGGATCTGCAAACTGGCTTGGACAACAGCTGCTAAAAGGCTATATGAGTGAAACGCTTCCGGAGAATATCAAAAAAAAGTTTTTAAAACGTTATGATTTTGACCGGAAAACCTTACTCGAAAAAATTTACAGGCAAAAACATCCTGCTTTATTCTTAAGCTCGTTCACCGAATTTTTTTCAGATAACCAGGAAGACAATTATATAAAAAATATTATAAAACTGGGGTTTGACAAGTTAATAGATACATATTTATTACCCTTGCATGATCAACATCCCGAAGCTTTTTTGTACTTTGCGGGCTCCGTAGCAGCTGAATTTCAAAGCTATTTATATGAAACGGCCGGGGCGGCAAATCTAAAAATTGCGAGTATTATTAAAGAACCTATAAACAATTTATTAACATATTATTCAAGTAAAAATTAGAAATCATGAAAATAGGAATTAACGGATTTGGCCGTATTGGCCGGTTGGCATTCAGGGTAGCTGTCGAAAGGCCCGACATAGAGATTGTTGGTATAAACGACCTGGTTGATCCTGACTATATGGCCTATATGTTAAAGTACGATTCAACTCACGGCCCGTTTAAAGGCACAGTTACAGTTGAAGGCGGGCATTTGGTAGTGAATGGAAAAACCATTCGTGTGACTGCCGAAAAAGACCCTGCCAACTTAAAATGGAATGAAGTTGAAGCTGAAATAATTATTGAATCAACAGGTTTGTTCTTAACAAAGGAAACTGCCCAAAAACATATTGACGCCGGTGCAAAAAAAGTTGTTTTAAGCGCGCCTGCAAAGGATGATACCCCTACTTTTGTAATAGGTGTAAACGATAAAAAACTTAGTGCCGAACATACCATTGTATCAAACGCGTCATGCACAACCAATTGCCTTGCCCCATTGGCAAAAGTATTAAATGATAGCTTTGGTATAGAAGAAGGCTTAATGAGTACTATACACGCGGTTACTGCAACACAAAAAACAGTTGACGGTCCTTCACATAAGGACTGGCGCGGTGGCCGCGGGGCTTACCAAAACATAATCCCGTCATCAACCGGCGCAGCGAAAGCAGTTACCCTTGTTATACCTGAATTAAAAGGTAAATTAACCGGCATGTCTTTCCGTGTGCCTGTAGCCGACGTTTCTGTTGTTGATTTAACAGTACGCCTGACTAAACCTGCGTCTTACGATGAAATTAAAAAAGCAATGAAAGATGCATCTGAAGGTGACTTGAAAGGTATTTTAGGTTATACCGAAGAAGATGTGGTATCGCAGGATTTTAAAGGCGATCCACGTACATCAATTTTTGACGCAAAAGCTGGTATTGCTCTAAGTAACAGTTTTGTAAAAGTGGTTGCCTGGTACGACAACGAGTGGGGATACTCTGTTAAACTTGTAGACCTGGTGGAAAAATTGGGAAAACTATAATTTTAGAATTTTCCGTATTTTTAACGAAAGCCGCTGATATTTCAGTGGCTTTTTTTGTGCTGTGCCAATAAATTGTGAGGCAGGATTAGTTATCCTGAGATCAGTTGCATATTTTTAGGAACCAATTAAAGCATTATGAGGAGGATTTTCATATTGCTGTTGGGGTTAAATTCGGTATTTGATTGAAACACTGAAACCCGGCTATTAATTAAAAAATACGCCCGTTTGGTTTCTATATTAAATTAGTGAAAATATTGGTCGGTATTGTATACCTGTCCTAAAACCGGGAATGCTATATTCTGATTACCATATCTTATATCGCGATGAAAAAGGAGGTACACCAGGCCTCACATTAATTCCTTATCTTTTTTCTCGTGATAAGTTTTATAAGAGAGATAATAGAAAAATAAAGATATAACAGAATTTAGTATAATTCTGCCAATATCAGGATTTTGATGACTACTTATCAGCTGGTAAATAACCATTATTAATGCAAGTGTACCAGCTGCGAGATATAGTAACAAGTATTTTCTATTCATTTCAGATTTTTTAATTTATTAAAATTTATCCCAATAAATTACTTTCGATCTCAGCTATTCCGACTCTTCCTTTGTTTATAGCTATTATTAATTTCTGGCGGATAAGTTTTGTATGCCATGAAAAAAAACACCATATCGGGTATCGTAATTAATAAAACAACCTTTTCATTAATATCCGGAAAAGTTGCTATAGCATCGTAAATCAGTATCGCCAGTCCAATGAAACCTATAGACAAATATAGAACACGGAATTTAGGGTTCATCAAGTGCAGATTGTTTTATTGGATCAACGTTGCTTTTACGCCAAAACAAAAAAATAGTTGTGTTTAAATACTATCTTACTGTAAAATATAATTATTTTTTTCAATCGTTATTTTAAAGGTTATGAAGCCGACTTTTTAAAAACTGTTGCGCCAAGCGGTGGAACGGTTATGCATACAGAATTTTCTCTGCCATGCCATATAACAGTTTCCGTATGAACCGGTCCGGAATTGGACAATCCGCTCCCCCAAAATTTTTCCGCATCAGAGTTGAATATTTCCGTCCAACTGCCTTTAGAGGGTACCCCGATGCGATAGTTATAATGTGGCATTGGGGTCATATTCAAAACAATCACAAGGTCATTTAAAGTATCATGGCCCTTACGTGAATAAATCAAAATTGAATCATTCGCATTGCCGCCGTCAATCCACTCAAAACTAGTCCATTCAAAAGCTTTTTCATACAGTGCGGGCTCAGTGCGGTATAATTGGTTCAATTCTTTAACGAGTTCTTTTACCCCCTGATGATTTGGGTATTCAAGTAGATGCCAGTCTAATGAATTTTGGAAATTCCATTCTCTACCCTGTGCAAATTCAGCACCCATGAAAAGCAGTTTTGTGCCGGGGTGGGTAAACATATAGGTGTAAAGCAGGCGAAGGTTAGCAAATTTCTGCCATTCGTCCCCCGGCATTTTGCCCAGCATGGAACCCTTTCCATATACTACTTCATCATGCGAAAAAGGCAGCATGAAGTTCTCGGTAAAAGCGTATATTAAACTAAAGGTAATCTGATTGTGATGATATTTCCGGTGTATGGGATCTTTCGAGAAGTACTTGATTGAATCGTGCATCCAGCCCATCATCCATTTCATACCAAAACCTAAACCGCCGATATAAACAGGACGGCTTACCCCTGTAAATGAAGTGGATTCTTCCGCGATAGTTTGGGTGTCGGGGAAATGACTGTAAACTGCCTGGTTAAATTCTTTGAGAAATGAAATAGCTTCCAGATTTTCATTACCGCCATATTGATTTGGTTCCCATTCCCCTTGTTTGCGGGAATAATCGAGATAGAGCATTGATGCAACCGCATCAACCCGCAAACCATCTACATGATAACGGTCGAGCCAAAATAACGCGTTACTTATTAAAAACGCACGAACTTCATTGCGTCCATAATTAAAGATATACGATTTCCAGTCGGGATGAAAGCCTTTACGACTATCGGCATGTTCATATAAATGCGTACCATCGAAATTATACAATCCATGTACATCTCCCGGAAAATGTGAAGGCACCCAATCCAATATAACCCCAATTCCCGCGAGGTGCAATTGCTCAACAAGGTACATGAGTTCTTTCGGTGTGCCATATCGTGATGATGCTGCAAAAAATCCGGTAATCTGGTATCCCCAGCTTGGATAGTATGGATGTTCCATTATGGGCATAAACTCCACATGAGTAAATCCCATTTCCTTCACATAAGGCACAAGTTTTTCCGCCAGTTGCGTATAAGTCAAAAATTCATCCGGACTTTCCACATTGCGCGCCCACGAACCAATATGCATTTCATAAACGGAATAAGGCCTGTTCAACGCGTTATGTCCATAACGGGTTGCCATCCAGTCCCCGTCAGTCCATTCATAGTAGGTATCTGCCACTATGGAAGCCGTAAGAGGGGCAACTTCCCAGCGAAGGGCAAAAGGGTCGCTTTTTTCAAGGTCTTCGCCGGTTGATGATTTTATGTAGTATTTATAGGTTTCACCATCACCAACGTTGGGTATAAAACCTTCCCAAACACCCGATGCATCCCATCGCACATATAATGGATGAGAACCGCGGTTCCATCCGTTAAAGTTTCCAATAACTGCTACATATTGTGCGTTTGGGGCCCAAACTGCAAAATATGTTCCAATAACTCCGTTGAATTCAATTACATGGCTGCCAAATTTTTCATAAAGTTTGAAATGCTTTCCAGATTTAAACAGGCTAATATCAAAATCAGTGAAAAGGCTATAAGGTTCAACAGCTTTCATTTCAGGTTTTATTACCTGGTCCGTTTTTGACCTGTCTTTTTTTGAAAGTGATAATTCTTTTTTATCCTTATTTGATAGAGAAGAATCGTCCGCAGGAAGTAGCGCTTCGTTTTCGTCGGTTATTTTTGACATATTATATAATATATATAGCCCTATCAAAGGGTTATCAGCTTAAATCGGTAAAAGAAATAATTTGGTTTATAATAGTCAAATATAACAATATTAACACGATTTATAAGATTGAAAAGATCATAAGGACAGTAAATTTT
>Ga0302185_10001828_pt1 | contig 14439 bp, 9 predicted proteins | sample II_Bog_E1_1_FD_200231 | JGI IMG/M metagenome (GOLD analysis project Ga0302185, IMG submission 200231) | Peat permafrost microbial communities from Stordalen Mire near Abisko, Sweden - II_Bog_E1_2 | ecosystem: Environmental > Terrestrial > Soil > Wetlands > Peat | place: Sweden: Abisko, Stordalen... | reverse complement strand
TTATGGGTTTTGTCGAACACCTTATATGAAACAGGCTTTCCAAAATGGAGGATTACCTTTTTGTCTTTATGATCAAACATTTCATTTACAAGAAAAAACATTTCTAAGTTTATTTTTATTCCTACTTTCTTTCTGAGTGCTGCAAAATTGTAAAAAAAACGGGAATTTTTACCTTCTATGTAGATAGGAACGATGTCTTTATGATAATATTTCGATTTGGTTATAAAACTTTTCTTCCATCTGAGGTCTTTTATTTCATTCTTCCTGAATTTTCTGGAAACCAAACCTGCAGGAAATATGGGAATTGCCATTTCGGAAGAATAAATCTTGTCGACAGTTTCCAGCATGGGGCGGGTGCTGTTGCCGTTAATATTTACCGGAACTAAAATAGTATCAAGATTTTCCAGAGAAAGTAGTAATTCATTGACAAAGAACTTAATGTCGGTCCTTATTTTTGCAATGGAATAAATAACGGCTAAACCATCAAGTCCTCCCAAAGGATGGTTGGACGCAAAAATATAGCCTCCCTTAGGGGGGATATTTTCAATTCCTTTGATAAGTATGTCAGCACCCAACCTTTCAATGGAGGCATTAATAAAATCTAATCCTCTTTTTTCACCATTTTTGCTAAGAAAATCATTGATGTCGCTTTCGTGTACTATTTTTTTTACCCAGTTGATTGCAAAGCGGGGTATAAATTTATGTGCTCCAGGGGCTTTTGTCCGAAGCATTTCATCAATATCTATACGTTTTATGGCCATTAAATTTATTTATAGTCTATAAAATGAAAAACTGCCTGTGCAAGCAAAAGTAATTAAATCATATAATTAGGGCCGGAGTATCATTTTTTATTATAACCGCTTTCTGGCTTGGAATAGCATACGCAAATTGAAATATAACTAATTGTTATTCAAGCTAAAAATCCTAGGTATATAGACGTGGTAATTTGGGTGAATATCCGGAAAAATATGTACAATTAAAAATTATCCTTTTAACTAGTAACATAAAAAATACTATGTAGTTACAATAAAATATTTAATATTGCACCTTAGATTAATATAAACTCACACAATAAAATGAAAAAACAATCCATCAAATCATTATCAATCTTGGGTTTGGCAGCCATTGGAATAGCAGGATGTAATGGTTTCTCAAAAATGCTTAAAAATGCCAATTTGATCCACTATTCCGTAACCCCTAACCCCTTGCAGGATAATGGCGATAGTGTAGCTGTAAATATTACTGCACAGTATCCTGCCAAATACTTTGCTAAAAAGGCAGCCGTAACTGTTACGCCAACTTTAAAACTATCTGACGGCAGCGAAGTTGCACTAAAAAGCGTTAACCTGGTGGGCGACAAGGCTAAAGGTGAAGGTCAAAAAGTTAGTTACGATCAAGGGGGCAGCATAAGCTATACCGCTAAGGTTCCTTTTGCCAATGCCATGAAAAAGGATGAGTTGGATGTTAAAGCTACCCTTACAAATAATAAAAAGGATTTCCCCGGTGTAAAAATTGCCGATGGAACTATTGCAACCGCTTTGTTAATTCAAAACGACGATAAAGTCATCGCCGCTAAGGATAATTTTGTAAAAACTATTCCTGAACACGATACTACACGCATATTTTATGTTATAAGCCAAAGTAATGTTCGCCCGGCTGAAATGAAAAGCGAAGAAATGAAAAAGTTCAAAGATTTTGTGGATATGGGCACACAACAAAATTTTACTTGGGAAGGTATTGACGTAGATGCATACGCTTCTCCTGATGGGGAAACCGACATGAACCAACATCTTGCCGATGACCGTGCAAAAACAGCTATTAAGGCCATGATGGAGACTTTTAAGAACATGAAGATGGATGTGGAGAAAGCAAATAAAAAAGGTAAGGAACATGAGGTATTGGAAAAACTACCTATTGATGCCAAACTTGGAGAAGAGGATTTTTATAAAGTAGTTCATACAGGTTTGGACTGGGATGGTTTCAAGACACTGGTACAAAATTCCAGTATTGCTGACAAAGACCTTATTATCCGTGTATTGACTATGTATAACGATCATGACCAACGGATGAAAGAAATCAAAAATATGAGTAAAACCTATGTTGAACTTGCCAATGATATCCTTCCTAAATTGCGCAGGGCGATCATCATTATAAATGCAGAGAAGAAAGGACGTTCAGATGCTCAATTAACTGCGCTTTCCGCATCGCATCCTGACAGTCTTTCTGTTGAAGAATTGCTTTATGCAGCTACTCTTACAACCGATATGAACCAAAAATTAAGCATCTATAAATCAGCTGAAAAAATGTACGGCAACGATTGGAGATGTGCTAACAATGCCGGTTATGCTGAAATGGCATTGAATAAATTATCGGATGCAGATGCTGATTTCCAACAAGCAGACCGCCTGTCGCCTAATAATCCAGCTGTTCAAAATAACCTAGGAGTTGTTTCAAGATGGAAAGGTGATCGCAAAGGTGCAATGGCCTATTATAACAAAGCTACTGCCGCCGGACCTGATGTTTCTTATAACATGGGCTTAGTTGATATTCAAACAGGTAACTATGCAGATGCTGCTACCAGTACCGGAAGTTTCAATACCTTTAATGCTTCCCTTGCAAAAGTATTGAACAATGATGCTGCCGGAGCTAAATCTACTTTGGATGCTTCCAACGACCAAAGCGCAATATCTTATTATTTAAGAGCTGTTATTTCTGTTCGTTCAAATGACAAAGAAGGAGCTGTAGCTAACTTAAAGACCGCTATCAATAAAGATGCTTCTTTAAGGGCAATGGCTCAATCAGATTGCGAGTTTTTGAAATATAAAGACGATGCTGAGTTTAAAAGTGCTATTCAATAGTAGTATATATTATTCTATAAAAAACCCTGACCGTAAGGTTGGGGTTTTTTATTTATCAATGTAAGGTCTTTTTTATTGGCTGTTCAAAACAAGTTCAGCCGCATCCTTACCGATGCCTATTCCCAGCGCAACACCCATACCACCCATACGCACCGCACAAAATATATGAGGGAATAATCTTTCTACCATGGGCGATTTCGTCTGACCGATTCCCATAACCCCGCTCCATCTGTTTTCAATAGTATATTCAACAGTAGGCAGGATATGTACAGCAAGAATTTTTTCCAGGGCGGTTTGTATTTTTTGGGTTACTTCAGTTTCGGTAGTTGTTTCCTTTTCAAAATCAAGATTTCTTGCTCCTCCTAATAAAAGCCTGTTACCCACATTACGGAAATAATAATATCCTCTGTCAAAATGGAAATTCCCTTTTATTTTTAATTCTTTAATAGGTGAGGTAATCAACACTTGTGCTCTTGCCGGCTTTACATCCAAATTCTCAAGTAATGAAGAAGTATATCCATTGGTTGCGAATAAAAGTCTTTTTGCATCCAAGGTTTTCCAGGAAGTTTGCAATTCAACACCATTACCGGTATCCGCATAACTAATAAACTTAACTCCATTTAATGCTATTACACCGAGATTGGCCGCTTTTTTCATTAATGCCTGCATCATTTTGCCTGTATTTATCTGTGCTTCGCCACTTATTTCTATCAGGTGTTTAAAGCCATTAAACCCAAACGACTTAATCTTTGTGTCATTGATTTTATAGGTTTCTTTCATTCCGGTTATGGGTTGTAAATGCCTATTAAACTCTTTTAAATTTCGAGTGCAAGATTCAAATGTTTGTTCATCGTCAAATACTTCATACCCTCCTGTTGCGTCATATCCGATAGCAGAATCGCCGAGCAATGTCCTGAGCTGTTTAAGCCCATTCCAACGTTGCTCCACTAGCTTAAATACCTCAGCGGCGGAATGGGTTTCTAAATCTGTTGTCAATTCGGTAGGAGAGCCAAAACATGCAAACCCGGCATTACGCATGCTTGCGCCCGATAAAAGTACTCCCTGTTCTAAAATGACAATTCTTAATTCCGGTTTTTGCATTTTAAGATGGATGGCTGCACTTAACCCTACAATACCGCCCCCGATTATAGCCACATCTATGGAGTTTGTGAATGTATCTTGTTCCCAAAAACTATGATTCATGTGTACTTATAGCTTTAAATACTGTTAAATACAAAACTAATACAAAAAAATTACTACATTTGCACCCCTAAAAAAATAAAAATGGCTACTACGCACGATATTTCAGTTGGTTCCATCATACGTTTTAACGGCGAATTATGCTCAGTTATCGAGTTTCAACACCGCACGCCCGGAAACCTTAGGGCTTTTTATCAGGCTAAAATGCGTAATCTGAAGAATGGTAAGCTGGTTGAATATAGGTTCAGGTCGGGAGAAAATGTGGAATTGGCGCGGGTGGAATTTAAAGATCTGCAATATATATACCAGGAAGGTGACTTTGTTGTTTGTATGGATAATGAAACCTATGAACAAATCCATATTCCGGCAATACTTTTTGGGGAAGGCGGTAAATTTATGAAGGAAGGCATGGAAGTAAAAGTTGCTTTTGAAAGCGATGTTCCCATTATGGCTGAACCACCTACCTTTGTAGAACTTGTAGTAACATATACAGAACCTGGCGAAAAAGGTAATACCGCTACTAATGCACTTAAAATTGCAAAGGTTGAAACCGGAAACGAAGTTAATGTGCCTTTATTTGTAAATGATGGGGACAAAATTAGAATAGATACCCGCACGGGCACTTATTGCGAAAGAGTAAAATAAATTTCTTTAAAAATCAAATAAACAATGGCAAACCACAAATCAGCTATTAAAAGGACAAGGGCTAACGAAGCCAAAAGACAACGCAACCGCTATCAGGCTAAAACCGTTCGCACAATGATAAAGAACGTAAAGGAAACAGAAGCTAAAGCCAAAGGTTCATCGGAGAAAGACCTTCCAAAGCTGCTTTCATCTATTGACAAGCTTGCCAAGAAAAATATTTTTCATAAAAACAAAGCTTCTAACCTTAAGTCGAAGTTAATGAAAAGAGCCAATAAGGCTAAAGCTACTGCCAAGTAGTTTTTTATTCTATTTGAAGTATTTGTTATTTCAAAACCCTAAAGGGGATTTTATTATATTGTCATAAAAAAAGGAGGGTATTTACCCTCCTTTTTATTTTGTGAAATACGGTTACGTGTTATTTCGTTTTTATGATCTTCTTTTGGGTTGCTAAAGTTCCATCCTTACTTAGTATTCTTACAAGGTATACTCCATCCGGCTTAGTAGAGATATCAAAGTACATAGTAGTATTATCAGCTATACTACTATTTAGTTTTTGGCCTAAGTCATTATATAGTTCTATCATCTGGCCCTGAATTAAGCCGGAAACAGTAAATGCTCCAGTATTTGGGTCGGGATAAATATTGATATTGAATGAATTGCTAATACTTTCAATTCCCGTTCCGGTATTATTGGTAATAATTACACAGGTAGACTTTGTGCAGCCATTATTATCAGTAATGGTGCAGCAATAATCACCCGTACACTGGCCTTTAATAGTATCGGTTGTTGCTCCACCGGGACTCCAGCTATAAGTGTAAGGTGCCTTACCTCCGTTAACTGTTACGGAAGCTTGACCGTTACATGGTTTAATAGTAGTGCTTAATGAATCGCTGGTAACGACTAAAGCGGACGGTTGCGTGATGGTTGCAGATGCTGTTGCAACACATCCGTTATTATCCGTAGCGGTAATGGTATAAGTACCTGCACTCAGGTTAGAAACGGTCAGGTTCGTTCCTCCTCCCGGAGCCCAACTATATATGTAAGGAGATGTTCCTCCTGAAACTGCTGCCGATGCACTTCCGTTTGCTTCTCCATTACAGGTTATGTTTTTTTGGCTTGTTATATGTATGGCAAGGGCCGTAGCAGGCTGGGTTATGGTTGCCGAGGCTGTTGCCGTGCATCCATTATTATCTTGCAGGGTAATGGTGTAGGATCCTGCAAGTAACAACGTGTCGGTTGCGTTAGTTCCACCTCCTGTCCACAAATAGGTATATGGGGCTGTTCCACCTCCAGGTGTTGCGGAAACACTTCCGGTACTTGATCCTGTACAACCTACATTAGCAGTTACATTAGCCGAAACAACCAATGGAGTAGGTTGCGTTATGGTTGTTGAGGCGGTGGCTAAAGCTCCGCAATTGTCGCGAAGGGTAATGGTATATGTTCCTGCCGAGAGCCCTGTTTCAGTTGCGTTAGTTCCACCTCCTGTCCATGAATACGTGTATGGAGATGTTCCTCCCGAAGGACTTGAAGATACGCTTCCGTTACTGCTTCCGTTGCAACTTGCTTCGCTTGCTACACTAGCAGTAACACTTAATGTAGGTGGTTGGGTAATGGTTGCCGAAGCGGTTGCCGTACATCCATTGTTATCTTTTACGGTAATGGTATAAGTGCCAATAGGGAGTCCTGTTTTCGTGGAGTTTGTACCACCTCCACTCCATGAATACGTATAAGGAGATATTCCTCCGGAAGGGCTTGAGGACAAGCTTCCGTTACTGCCTCCGTTGCAAGTCACTTCCGTTGTTACGTTGGCTATAACACTCAATAGAGTTGGCTGAGTAATGGTTGCAGAAGCAGAGGCTGAACATCCGTTATTATCCTCCACGGTGATGGTATATGTGCCACTCGAGAGTCCTGTTTTCGTGGAGTTTGTTCCACCTCCACTCCATGAATAGGTATATGGGTTTGTTCCTCCAGATGTGCTTGAGGAAACACTTCCGTTATTACCCCCGTTACAGCTAACTTCCGATGTTACACTGGCTGTTACATTTAAAACAGTAGGTTGAGTAATAGTTGCTGATGCTGTAGCAGTGCAACCGTTATTATCCCTTAGGGTTATGGTATATGTTCCTATGGAGAGACCCGTCTCGGTTGAGTTCGTTCCGCCCCCTGTCCATGAATATGTATAAGGGGTTGTTCCTCCGGATGGAGTAGAGGATACACTTCCGTTATTTCCTCCGTTGCAATGCACCTCCGATGTTACGCTGGCTGTTACAGCCAATGCTGTTGGTTGTGTAATAGTTGCACTTGCCGTTGCTGTACATCCATTATGATCGGTTACGGTAATGGTATATGATCCGGCTGTTACTGTTGCGGTTAAATTAGTACCTCCGCTTGGAGCCCAGGAATAGGTGTAAGGTGAAATACCGCCAATGGCTGCATTAGCTGTTGCTGTTCCTGTACCGCCATGGCATGATACATTGGTATGCGATGCCATAGATATTCCTAGCGTAGTAAATAAAGTAGGACTGGAAGCAAATCCATTTACTACAACAACCAGGCTATAGGTTGTTCCGGGAGTAAGCGTTGCAGGGGGGGTAAATACGGCAGTATCTTCTGCACTGTCTGTCTGCACAGCTCCAATTCTGTTCCAGTTGGTTGTTTTGGCATAAAAAACATTTCCTCCATTGGTAAGACGGACAAGCGGCCAGTTGGTTGACATTTGCCAATCATCGCCGTATGCAGCGCCTTCCGAAATACCATTAAATAGCTTTCCTGTTATTTTATAACTGGGGCAGCCATCGGGCAATATGCTGTTAATGGTTGGTTTTCCCTGCGCAATAGCAGCGCTTCCGGGGGTATATACCCAGTATTGGTTTGAATTACCAGCCTGGTCAAGCGAAACGAGCACATTGCCATCGGGCAGGTCAAGCATATTTGTCTGGAAGCAGGCAACTCCGGCCATTGAATCGGCTCCCAGGGTTGGTATAGTGCTTGTTACCTGTGTAAAAGTATTCGTTACGTAATTATATTCTACAAAATAAGTTGGTGTACGGAATTCATCACTCGAACTGGTACCTAAAGGGGAAACAGCAAGTAAGATATGTCCATTAACCATCATAGCACCGGATGCATCCGGCTGACCTACCAGTGTAGTGCCAATGGTTGGAAAATCAGCGGCGGCAGCCCATGAACCGGGGGTAGAAGTTCCTGTAGGAGTATAGATAGCGTTATATTCAGTTGCTCCAAAGAAAATAGCTTTGCCATTGGGCAACATGAAACCGCAGCCCGATTCTTCACCATACTGATCAAAAATTTTAACAGGCACACCGGCGTCACTAAGCCAGGTATTTGTTTTAGGAAGATACCTGCAGGAATTTTGAGAGGCTATTCCTACATAAAGGACGCTGCTGTCCGGTAATTTTACCCACTCTGCCTCATCATGATTTAATGGGGCATTGGCTTCTGTAGTATAGTTTAAAGTAGTGGGAGACCATTGAAGAATATTATAAGATGAAGCTGAACCAATTTGAGGTCCTTCCAATACATTTCCTGTATAAAGAAGCTGGGAGTTTCCATCATAAATATTCCAACCGCCCGGGATGGCTCCGCAATTGGTCCATGTATTGGTCACCGGATCATAAACTTCTCCTTTTGTTCCTCCAGGTCCATATTCTCCACCGGCTACATATACCTTTCCACTTGGCAATACCTGTGAGGAGAAAAACAAACGGTTATTATTCATACTGGTAATGGATGTCCAGGTTCCATTTGCATAGCTTCCTGTGGCACTCGGAGTAAGCTTATCCCATCCGGTTCCATAGGTTCCTCCGTTAGAGTTATGGCAAATAACCGTTCCATCTGTTAATAAAAGCATTACGCCCATATTGGCATGAGGAGCAAGATTTGTCACTGCTGTCCATGTTCCGGTTTGAGCAGAACCAAACCGGCATAAAAAAAACATTATGGCAACAAAAAATATGCGAGCAAGGGTAGGAATATGTTTCCAGGGCGTATTTATTAACTGCGCTTCGCCTTTTTTTTCAATGTTTTGAGTCGATGTATTTATTCTCATGTGTGTGTGGTTAAGAAAGATATACAAATGGTAATATATCTTGTATGTAAATCTATTAATTTCTAATTGGCTATGGTGTGTTAATAATTATTTCCTATAATTTGAATCGTAAATGTAACTTTTTATTTCCGGTTTAGTATAGATCCTGTTGCAAATATAACATCCTGTTTTAATTACTCTATTGATATATTGCTATTTTTTTTAATCCGGGCATTATTTTCTTGTTAAATAATCGTATGTAATTTCAATTCACTACATAATCTCCACTTTTATTTACAGTAATTTCGGGAAGTAGTTTATTTGCTTCAAAATAGGTGTATCCCTGTTGTAAATTGGTCCAGAATTTAATCTTTGCCACATCCGTTGTAATGCTTTTTAAGTATGCTATACCCTTGGAATTAAGCTTGGTAGGAAAAATGTGAATCGGTATAACTTGTTGACCTTTATTCCTGGCTTCTAAAGCCATAATATAAACCTCTTTTATTTTATCATCTGTAAGAGGCATACATCCTATAGTAACGCAATTTCCGTGTATCATAATATCACCTCCGGGGTCTGTTTGGTCTCCTTTAATTAAATCCGATTTATTGGGATAGCTTACGCCCAGTGCGAGGTAGAATTCGCTTTGGGGATTAAACGACTTTACCTGGTAAAAGCCCTCCGGCACTTGTCCATCGCCTTGTTTACGCTTGGGCCCTAAAATTCCGGAAGATTGACAAATGGCATAGGTTTCTACCAATTTATAGGAGGTAACAGAATTTGATTTTGCCCAGACTTCCAGCTTTGCCTCTTGCTTGAATACACGAATAAATAACTCAAAATGAGAGGTATCTACCCCGGCTTTAGCTAGTTTTTCTTTTACAAGTGTCCATTTTTCTTCGTAAGCAGTTCTTACATGGGGGTACTTTAGTTGCTCTTTTTTAAAGCTTTCGGTAGTAAAACCAACCAATAAAGCAGCGACAAGCAGGGGTATGATTGATTTAATTTTCATAAAGGGCTTTAAAATGACTACAAATTTAAAAATTTGCTTGCAATTCACAAGGCACTATAGGCATTATGCCTAATCCCCTTAATGCTAAAATCCATCCGATCCCTTAATTTAGCATAACTTTGCAGACCTAATAAGCCCATTCAACCAAATTGAAGACAAAAACACTTAAAAAGAACAAGGTAAATGTAGTTACCCTCGGATGCTCGAAAAACCTGGTTGATTCGGAGGTGCTGATGACCCAGCTGAAAGCCAATAAATACGATGTGGAGCATGAATCGCCTAAAGAGGATGCTGCGATTGTAATTATTAATACCTGTGGGTTTATTGATAATGCAAGACAAGAAAGCATAGATACCATTCTAAGATACGTGGATGCCAAACAACAGGGCCGGGTTGATAAAGTATATGTCACCGGTTGCCTGAGTGAACGCTACAGACCGGAACTGGAAAAAGAGATACCTGAAGTGGACGGATATTTTGGAACGCGTGAGTTGCCGCGTTTGCTAAAAACTTTAAAAGCCGATTACAAACATGAGCTGGTAGGGGAGCGCTTGCTAACTACTCCCAACCATTATGCATACTTAAAAATTTCGGAAGGCTGTGACCGCAAATGCTCCTTTTGCGCCATACCATTAATGAGAGGCAACCATATTTCTGTTCCGGCAGAGCAATTGGTTTTGCAGGCAAAGAATTTGGTAAAGAAGGGTGTAAAGGAAATAATGCTTATTGCACAAGACCTTACTTTTTACGGCCTGGATATATATGGCAAAAGAAATCTTTCTGAATTGCTTTATAAATTAAGTGATGTGGAAGGGTTGGAATGGATTAGGCTGCATTATGCTTTTCCCAGCGGCTTTCCAATGGATGCGATTGATGCCATACAGAACTGTTCCAACATTTGCAATTACCTCGATATGCCCTTGCAGCATGCTTCAGATGATATGCTTAAGGCTATGCGAAGAGGCATCACCAAAGAAAAATCTACTAAGCTTTTAGAAGCTATCCGCGAAAAAGTTCCGGGAATAGCTATACGCACAACCTTTTTGGTTGGGTATCCGGGAGAAACTGAAAAAGATTTTGATGACCTTATGCAATGGACCGATGCCATGAAATTTGACCGCATGGGTGCATTCACCTATTCGCACGAAGAGAATACCCATGCACATAAAGCGGATGATAATGTTCCGGAAGAGCTTAAAAAAGAACGTGCCGGTATGTTGATGGAAGTACAGCGAAAAATATCACATAAACTGAATACACAGAAAGTAGGCGAGAAACTAAAAGTGCTTATCGACCGCAAAGAGGGTGATTATTTTATCGGACGTACAGAACATGATTCACCGGAGGTGGATAATGAAGTGCTCGTAAAGGCTGATAATAATACCTATCTTCGTGTGGGAGATTTTGCGACCATTGAAATTACATCCGGGGAAGATTATGACCTTTATGGTAAACCGGTTATGAGTTATAAGTTATGAGTTATTCCATATTAAATGTATAGTAATCTTCTAATATCAATTCGTAAACAACTTATAACTCATAACTTATAACTAATACAATGAGTTTTAAAAAGATAAATATTCCTTATAAAGAAACAGGATTGTTTTCAAAAGTCCTGATAGATTATATTGGTGGGGCGTCTTATCTCAAGCCGTTTTATGAATATACCCCATCTGTTAAAGATTTTGCGGAAGCAATAAAGAATGCCGGAAATCAACACATTTCCCGTAAAGAACTATCAACTTATCTCAAAGAATATTATAACCGTAATGCTCCGGGATTAGCTTCGGATGCTACACTCGAGAATATTAAAAAGCTGGAAGAGGCAAATTGCTTTACCGTTACAACAGGTCATCAATTATGCCTTTTTACCGGTCCGCTTTATTTTATTTTTAAGATTATTACTGCCATAAATCTGGCCGATAAATTAAATAAGGAATATCCTGAAAACTATTTTGTGCCCATTTACTGGATGGCTACAGAAGACCATGATTTTGCGGAGATAAATCACGCTAACCTGTTTGGTAAAAAGGTGGAATGGAATGCAGAAAAGATTGGCGGTCCGGTTGGGAAAATTCCCCTCACCTCATTTGCCTCTGCGCTGGAGACTTTGTTTGCCATAATGGGCGATAGTGAAAATGCCAAAAATTTAAAGGAAATAATCTCCGACTCCTATAGCGGAGAAAAGACCTTGGCCGAGGCTACTTTTTCTTTTGTAAATGCCTTGTTGGGTGAATATGGATTAGTGGTTCTGGAACCTGATAATGCAAGCTTGAAGCAAATATTCAGTCCCATAATTACGGATGAGTTATTGAATCAAAACGCATATAAACTTGTTAATGAAACCAATCAAAAACTTGGTAATGCAGGAGTAGATGCTCAAGTAAACCCGCGTGAAATAAACTTGTTTTATATAGATGAATATGGGCGCAACCGTATTGAAAAGAAAGACAGTCAGTGGTCAGTAGTCAGTGGTCAGTGGTCAGTCAATAGCGAAGAGGAATTAAAGTATTTGGTAAAAACATCTCCTGAAAAATTTAGCCCGAATGTTTTATTGCGCCCGGTTTACCAACAACGTATTTTGCCCAATGTTGCCTATATAGGTGGACCATCGGAAATAGCTTACTGGCTTGAACTGAAGAGTGTTTTTGAGCATTACAAAGTTCCTTTTCCAGTTCTCTTGCCAAGAAATTCTGCACTGGTTATAAATAAGGTAGTGGCTCAAAAAATGGATAAGTTAAATCTTAAGGCGGGCGATTTATTCAATGATGCGGACAGTCTTATTAAAGAATTCATCGGCAGAAGCACGGATGGTATAACCGGTTTTGAAAAAGAAGGTGCGGAACTAAAAACCATTTATTCTGCGTTAGGCAAAAAAGTGCAGGAGCTAGACCCTACCCTGGTTGCCTTTACCGAGGCGGAATTGCAGAAGCAATTAAATGCTCTGAAGACCTTAGAGACTAAACTGATGCGTGTTAAAAAACAAAAGGAAGAAACGTCTGTAGCGCAAATTCGTAAGTTGAAAGAAACCCTTTTCCCCGGTGGAGAACCTCAGGAAAGGACCGATAATTTTATTCCGTTTTACCTGCAACATGGATCGGCATTTTTCGATCTGCTGAAAGATAATTTCGATCCGTTTGAGTTTTCGACATTAGTACTGGTGGAAACGTAGAATTAAATAGTAATAGAAAAAACATTTTTTTATATTTTTGTGATAAATTTGGTCCATTATGAGAAAAATTTCCCTGCTTTTCGCAATATTCCTTTTTTTGAGTATCCCTTCTATAAAAGCGCAATACACTGACCTTTTTAATTTTGATTATACAGATGGAGCTTATACACAAGGTTCATTAACCTTTTCAGGAGGCAAATTTTACGGGATGGCCTATGCGGGTGGAACAAAGACCGGAGGTTGTCTATTTTCTATTGATACCAATGGAAACGGATATGTGGATATCCACGATTTCAACGATACAGATGGTAATGGACCTATAGGTGATGTAACGCTAATAGGAAACGTTATATATGGCTTGACTTCCCAGGGGGGTATAAATTCCGAGGGAAACATATTTTGCGTAAATACCGATGGTAGCGGTTTTAGAGACCTGCACGATTTTATGGGGCTGGACGGGATGTACCCGGAAGGTTTTTTAACTCATATCGGAAACAAGTTATATGGTATGAGCAGTGGGACAGGAAATAATTATGGCGATGTTTTTTCTATCGATACGAATGGCAATGGTTTTATAGACCTCTTCAATTTTAATGACTCAACCACCGGAACCAATCCGCTCGGTTCGTTGGTGCTTTCCGGTGGCACCTTGTATGGTATGACAGCCAAGGGAGGAAAATATTTAAATGGAACAATATTCTCTATCGATACAAATGGAAGCGGATATGTTGATTTGCTGAATTTTAATGACACAAATGGTTCCCAGCCTTACGGTACCTTAACGCTTTCCGGTCATGTATTATATGGAATGACTACATTAGGAGGTGCAAACGACTCAGGTTGCGTCTTCTCTATTCATACCAACGGAAGCGAATTTAAAGACTTGATGGATTGCAATTTGGAAAAGGGGTGGTTTCCGCAAGGCTTATTGAGACTTTCGGGAGACAGATTATACGGAATGACTGAATATGGAGGAGATTCCGGATACGGTGTGGTTTTTTCAATTGATACCAATGGAAGGGGATATGAAAACCTGCTCAATTTTAATGGGGCCAATGGAGGAAATCCTGAGGGTAATGTAACTATAGTGGGAAGAGGATTATATGGGATGGCACAATATGGAGGACTTGATAATGATGGTCTTATATTCCGGTTGATGGGAGTGGGCTTAGGAATTGGGAATACGCAATTGCAACAGTATGCTATTAATGTTTTTCCAAATCCTTCATATGGAACTTTCAATTTTTATACGAGTCTTATGAATACCTCTAATGTATTGCAAACAGTGGAAATTTATAATTCGTTGGGAGAAATGGTATATAATGCACCATTGCTTAAAAACGATAAAGTTGATTTAAACAGCCATCCAAACGGGTTGTACCTATACAGAGTTTTGGATGAAAAAGGTACTTTGATTAGTACCGGGAAACTGATTATTCAGAAATAAAAAAGAACATCCTTATTACTGTTCCAGTAGGATATTCTTTTAGTAATAAAAACT
>Ga0302185_10001827_pt1 | contig 14447 bp, 9 predicted proteins | sample II_Bog_E1_1_FD_200231 | JGI IMG/M metagenome (GOLD analysis project Ga0302185, IMG submission 200231) | Peat permafrost microbial communities from Stordalen Mire near Abisko, Sweden - II_Bog_E1_2 | ecosystem: Environmental > Terrestrial > Soil > Wetlands > Peat | place: Sweden: Abisko, Stordalen... | reverse complement strand
TTGAACGTCGGCTTTAACTATTACATTGAGATCCTGAGATTCATGTTGCTGATTCATCATTTTAAGAAGGTCAGCGCCAGTGACATTGGTGCTTGCTGCATTCTTTTCATTCTCAAGACGAGCTTTTGCAACAGCAGCACGAGCTTCTTTTTCAGCTTTTACTGCTATAAAACGGTCACCAAATTGTGGAAGTTCTTTAATACCAGTTACTGTAACTGGTGTTGATGGACCAGCCACCTTCATTGGTTTTCCAGCAAAATCAAGCAGTGTACGAACTTTTCCGTACGCTGTACCTGCAACGAGGAATTGACCTGGCTTCAGTTCACCATGTTCAACAAGAAGTCCAACAACAGCACCTCTTCCCACTTCCATATGTGACTCAATAACAAGTCCTTCAGCAGGAGTATCAATATCGGCCTTGAGTTCTTCAATGTCCGCTACAAGAAGTACCATATCAAGTAGCTTATCGATGTTTTGGCCGATCTTTGCACTTACCTCGACCATAACCGTGTCACCACCCCATTCCTCTGGGTTAAGGTTATACTCCGTTGCAAGTTGCGTCTTCACAAGTTGTGCATTGGCAGCTTCTTTATCGATTTTATTGATTGCAACAACAATCTTTGCATGTGCGTTCTGTGCAAATCGAATCGCTTCAATAGTTTGAGGTTTTACACCGTCATCAGCTGCAACAACAATAATAACTACGTCTGTAAGGGCCGCTCCATGCTGACGAAGTGCAGCAAATGCCTCATGACCAGGGGTATCTAGAAGTGTAATTGGACGACCGTTACGTACAGTTTGGTAGGCGCTAATATGCTGAGTAATTCCTCCGGCTTCAGCGTCAACTGCTTTGGTTTTCAAGATAGCATCAAGTAAACTTGTTTTTCCGTGGTCAACATGACCCATAACCGCCACGATTGGGGGACGACTAACGGCATCGCTACTTAATTCATGAGCAACACGTTCAGCTGCTACACTCGCCTTCTTTTCAAGTTCAACATCGATCCCAAGCTCTTCAATAATAATTGAAGCCGTTTCAAAATCGAGTCGTTGATTGATCGTAGATACGATGCCGTTTTTAAACAACTCACCAATAAGATTAGTGACGGGCAGATTGAGCTTTTCGGCTAGTTCGCCAACGGTAATCGAGTCAGCAATAACAATAACTTTCTCAGCCATTTTAAAAGCTCCTTTCTGCCCAATTACCTAGTCTCTAGGGATGGGCTTTTAGTTTATTTTTTTGATTTGCCTGTAAGGCTAAGGGAGATCTTGCGACTCTCTTTTTCAACATCAAGAACAATAAATTCCTTACGTTCATTGAGTGTGAATACCTTTTCAGGATCAATATCGTTGCCTTCACCAAGCTCACTAACGTGAACAAGTGCTTCTACGGCTGGGCTAATTTGAACAAATGCGCCGAATGGTGTGATACGAGTCACAGTACCTTCGACTTTGTCACCTGACTTAAATTGATCAACTTCAGTCATCCAAGGATCTTCTGAAAGTTGTTTGATACTTAGGCTAAGGCGATCTTTATCAATCGCAATAATCTTTGCATCGATAGTGTCGCCAACCTTAACGTAATCACCAGGATTGTTAACGCGTTCCCAGCTAATTTCTGAGATGTGAACGAGTCCTTCAATTCCTTCGACATTTACGAAGACACCGAAGTCGACAACACCAGTCACCACTCCTTTAACAGTATCTCCAATAGCGAGCTTCTCGAATCGAGCTGCAAGTCCATCTTTAATAGCTTCTTTTTCGCTAAAGATAAGCTTGTTTGCCTTACGGTCACAGTCAAGGATTCGTACAGTAAGTGTCTTACCGATAAGAACGTTCAAGCGTTGTAGGATTTCATCCTTGTCGCTTGATCCAACACGTGGGTAGTGCTCAGCAGATAGTTGTGAAACTGGTAGGAACCCTCGGACGCCATCGTATTCGACAAGTAGTCCGCCACGGTTAGCGTCATAAGGTGAAACCTCAATGATTTCTCCGCTTTCCATCTTGGCCATAACTTCGTCCCAACCACGATCTTTCGCGGCCTTACGAAGTGATAGGAGTGCGTAGCCGTTATCAAGTTCTGGGTCAACGATACTTGCCGTTACCTCATCACCGATAGCTAGTGCACGTGAAAAACCTACTTCACGACGTGGAACAAGTCCAATTCCCTGTGCTCCAAGGTCAACAAGGACCTCGTGTTTACGAATTACTAAAATTTTACCGACGATTACTTCGCCCTGGGTTAATTGCTTAGCAGTCGTATCTGCGTTTGCAAGTAAATCATCCATTGTTAGTGTGGCTTTTGCCATAAGTCTTAGTCAGACTCCTTCCTTAATTAATATTCTTGGGGCGCATGATAACACAGCAACCTCATAGACTAGGTCTTATTATACTCGAGAAACAGATACAAGTCAAAGGGATCTAAGGAGTTGACGACGTGAAGTTACATAACCTACGACAACCATGACAAGAAGGCCTAAACCGACATATTCTTCAGCCGAGAAACTACTGCCTGTGTGCGGAAGCACACCTGTTGTAGCGACAGTCGTTGCAGCACTCGTATTTGTAGCAGAACTTGCAGTACCCGAACCAGTCGGAGTACTGACAGCCGTACTATTTGTACTGTTAGCCTTATTTGCCGCAGCCTGTTCAGACGCAGCCAACTTAGCCTGTTGTGCAGCGATTGCATTCGCTTTATTTACCCGAGCCTGTGTACCTTGTGCTTGAACAAAATAAGCAGCTCCACCTACTACTACCGCAAGAACAACGCCAATAACAATATAACCTGTGAGCGAACCACCCAATTTGATTCGAACCATATAGCACCTCTTCTGTTAATGGGTGTAATTATACCTTCATCTATTAGTAAGTACAAATTATGAGAACGAGGAAGCTAGAGAAAGCCTAGTTTATAACGATAACAAAGTCATCACTCGAGCTAATGTCAGCAGGTAGTGCAGCAGTAGTCGCCGTTACCTTTAAGGTCGACTGAAGTTCAGCCAGTGTCTTTGGCATCTTTCCATCACTTTCATCATAGAGAGTATAGCTTTTGGTTCCGGAAACATCAGTGCTACTTGCGTCTCCTATCGTATCAACGTCTAGTCCTTGCGCTTGTAGCGTCGTTTGTTCACTCGAGGCTGCGCCGGCAGTGCCAGATGCGTTATAGACTGCAATAGTTGCTCCCTCTGCAACAGCAGGGTTAGTCGAGAGTTCTTTGGCTAGATAATTCGTAATGCTGCTGAAGTCATAGGTCCCAGACGTAGGCACAACGACGCTTTGACCGTCTATTTCACTCGTCGTCACTACGGCATTACCAGTTTGTACTAAGCTTACCTGAGCAATGTCGCTCGTGCTGATAGTCTTAGCAAAGGTAAGCATTGTCTTTAGTTCACCAGCAGTAATATTGGTTGAAATATTATTACCAAATGCATCGAGTAAGCCGTTCAAAGCGACCGGGTTAGCCAGAACACTAGCAGTTTTTACTTTCGCTTCAAGAGCAATAAGAACTTTTTGTTGATTCGCCTGACGGTCGAAATCTCCCTGATCTAGACCAAAATCTTTATACGAATAGATGCCCGTATCGGCTCGCGCCCGTGAAAGGAATAGTGCCTGTGTTCCATCTAGGTGATAGACGCCATTCTTTGGATAGTACACATTCTTACAGGTATATGGCCCATTAGGACAATCCCAGTCAAAGTTCGTATCGTAAATTCCGCTAGCTCCATCACCGACGATATCAACATCAACACCACCGACGGCATCAACTGCTTTTTGGAGGACCGTATAGTCTGCGTGTACATAGTATTGGGGTGTTATACCGGTTACTTCTTGGATGACGCTCATAAGGTTCTGCGCTCCATCAGAGTCTTCAGACTTATAATTAGAGCCTGGATTTGATCCTGAGTTAATTAAACCTGACCCACACTCATAAACAGCATTTATCTTAGAATAATCACCAACTTCACAGCTTTCAACCGCTACCCAAAGATCTCGTGGTATACCGACGAGCTTCACAGTCTTTGTTTTTTGATCAATACTCATTAACTCAATAGAGTCAGTCAACCACAGTCCTCCACCACCCGATGCATCTTGGTGAGCAGTATCATCCTGCGAGGTACCAAACAAGAGAATATTTGTCCTGCCTTCACTGTCTGTTTTTAATGGAGTACCTGGGTCAATTAAGCTACTTATGATATTTCCACCAAAGACCTTATTAAAGACATTGTTTGCTTTTATGTAGAGATAGCCAGCAATGATAAGTCCGATAATAACAAGGAGGACAATAGGAATGATGACGTATTTTTTCTTGAACTTCTTCTTTTTTTTATCGTCTTTTTTTCGTTGACGTCGAGATCGCTTGGCTAAACTAGCATCTTCATCAATAGATAGCTCGCTCAAGCTACTTTGGACATCGCTTTTTGTGGTGGGTTTGTTCATTACTGCCTCTGATTCTGGTTCTGTGGGTACTATTATTGGTGTTGCCGCTGGTACGTGTATGGGTTCACTGTTGGTAGGAGTAGGAGACCCGAAATTAACAACTATTTTCTCGCCATCACGGTCATCAGTATCCGATATTCGAATGAAGCCATCAGCTGCAAATGTTTTCTTGGATTTCATATACTGAAACTAGTATCTCAATCCCATCTCTATACGTCAATCAGCTTATGTTCCTTAAAATAGGCTTGGGATCTGAGCCCTACCTACAAGATATAAAATAGGGCATTTTCTAGGTGTTTGGGTGCCGCCCATATGCTACACTTGAGAGTATGTTAGTGACGGTCGACACGGGTGGGACAAAGACGCTGGTTGCCAGCTTTACCGAAGAGGGTCTTTTGGGTGAAGAGACTCGCTTTCCGACTCCAAAAGACACCAAAGAATATGTGAAAGTTTTAAGAAAACTGCTTGTTGATACGTATGGTAAAGAAACTGTTGAGGCGATTGTTGTCGCAATACCCGGCACCATTAAGAATGGTGTAGCGGTATGGTGTGAGAATCTTAAATGGAAAAACTTCGATGTCGCTTCAGCTCTTGCCGGTGTGCTTGGTGATACGCCAGTACTTATAGAGAATGACGCAAACCTTGCAGGACTTTCCGAAGCGCGTGAGCTTACCCCTATCCCCCGATCGGTGCTCTATGTCACTGTCAGCACAGGAATAGGTACGGGGATCATTACAAATGGACATATCGACCCAGGTCTTCGCTATAGCGAAGGTGGACGTATGCCGGTTGAATTCCACGGGAAGATACGAGAATGGGAAGAATTTGCCTCAGGCCAAGCCATTTATAAGACCTATAAGAAATACGCACGTGACATCATCAGGAAAAGCACTTGGAATGAAATTGCGGACAGGATAAGCCGTGGACTTTTAGCCATTATTCCTATCGTTCAACCAGATACGATTGTTATTGGAGGAAGTATAGGAACCTACTTTGAAAAGTACGCCCCACAACTTCAGGGTATTCTCTACGAGAAACTTCCTCCTCATATCCAAAGCCCTGTCATTGTCAAAGCTGCTCATCCTGAAGAAGCAGTCATTTATGGATGCTACTACTATGCCCTCGATACACTCTCTTCTTCCGAAGCTTAAAACGAACTACCCTTCCATTACATTCCTACCAGGAACTGATTTTATATGGTCACCTAGTGATAAAACTGTCTACTACGACGAAAAAGGTAAAGATCAATCGATAAACCTTATCCATGAGCTTGCTCACGGGCTACTAGAGCATACCGATTACACAAAAGACGTGCAATTACTCGCTATGGAGCGTCAAGCCTGGGATAAGGCCGTAGAGCTTGCAAAGGATTATCAGGTAACGATCGACGAAGATGATATCGAGGCTCATCTCGACAGCTACAGAAACTGGTTACATAACCGAAGTACCTGCCCTGCTTGCCAAGCTATAGGCCTACAAACCAAAAAACAGACCTACACTTGTCTCGCCTGCCATCATGAATGGCGCGTTAACGAGGCAAGAACCTGTAGTCTAAGACGCTATTCACTTACATAAAAAGACGCCCATAAGAGCGTCTTTTTAGTTATATAAGCTATCTAATTAGTTAGCTGATACAGTAGTTTTCTTGCGACGGCTAATACGGCCACCTTTTGCACCAGCAATACGTGCTAGCTCAGGGTTAGCTGCAAAACCACCTGTGTGACCTTGGCGGCCACCTTTTGCGCCAATTTTAGCGTAAAAGTTAGGATCTTTAGCTTTGTTTGCTGCTGCGGCCTTCATGCCACCTGCTTTTGTTCCAGCCATGATATAGTTCTCCTCTTAATTAAAAAGATTTCCACGTCGTTTCTGACATGAAAACCCTCGATTTACCTCACACATGGTATGTGTATGCTTTACATATTATCATAGCATAGGCACTTTGTCAAGTTTTACATGAGCATTATATTATTGTATTAGTATGTTTGAATTATGATAATAATATGTTTATGCTAGTGTTGCATATATGCTTACCATGCGATATTATTAATAAGCACCTGTTTGAGTTAAAAATTATGATTCAAACTAAAAAACGACCACATCTGCGAGATTGGTCGTTTTTTAGTTATTAGATATACTAACTATTCTTCCGGCTCGTCGTGATTAGATCGTAAGTGGGTAAATACATGCTTTCCGAATTTATTATGGAAAGTTAGCTCTTCGACAGGCTCCTCATTAACGTCTACTACCAAACTTGACGTATAGGCTGCTTCTTCGTCTGCCGCCGATGCTAAAGCAGCTACTTTAATAAGGTTATAAAGTAGTAACGATTCTCTAAATGATTCCCTGGAAGTATCTAGAACCACAAAGCTTCTATGCTCTGGATCTGGAGAAATATAGTTATTAATCCTGTCACGCATTTCATTCTCTACAGCCGCCGGTATGTCTGCGGGTAGTTCACCACTGTTATGACGCAAAATATCGACAGCAAGATCGGCTAATTCATCGAATTCAAGCGCATATGACCCATCTTTTGGATAACCAGTTGCTTTGTGATGATCACGTAAGTATTGGTCGAGTGCATCAATCGTCTCTTTTAGAGCCCTCATCTTAGATGATTGCTCCTGTGAGAGTGGCTGAATGCCTGTTTTTTCGAATATCTTATCTTCGTCCATGAATTATATTAAAATATCATAAATCTAGCGTATAGTCAACCTCTAGCACTACCTTTAACACTTCTCATATATATTTTGACAAAGAAAAAGACCATCCTATTCGGATGGTCTTCTTATAATTCGGCATCGTGCTAGTTTCCCACTTGCGCAGTATAATCGCCGCTGCTGAGCTTGACTTCTGTGTTCGGAATGAGAACAGGTATTTCCCCAGCGCCATGGACACCGAAGTAAGGTTTAAGACACTTTGCGCTGATATAAAGAGATCAGTGGGCCTAAACCTTGCTTCGGAGTCCATACAAAATGGACACGATGCATTGGATGTAAATTCTTAAAAAACTGACGTAGTGATTTTCACTAAATACTAGTTAAGTCTACCCTATCACCTCTGTTAATGCAAGCATTAACATTAATGATAAGGACATAAAAAGGCGATGGGACTATTAGTATGCTTCAGCTACATGCATTGCTGCACTTCTACCTTGCACCTATCAAACTGATATTCTTTCAGTGTCCTCATAGGGAAATCTTATCTTGAAGTTAGTTTCGCGCTTAATATGCTTTCAGCGCTTATCTATTCCAAACGTAGCTACTCGACAATGCAGCAGGTGGCCACAATCGATACACCAGAGGTTTGTCCGCCCCGGTCCTCTCGTACTAGGGGTAGATCTCCTCAAATTTCCTTGCGTCCGTACCGGATATAAACCGAACTGTCTCACGACGTTCTGAACCCAGCTCGCGTACCACTTTAATCGGCGAACAGCCGAACCCTTGGAAGGTGCTCCCCCTCCAGGATGTGATGAGCCGACATCGAGGTGCCAAACAGCGCCGTCTATGTGAACTATTGGGCGCTATAAGCCTGTTATCCCCAGGGTAACTTTTATCCGTTTTCGCTGTCATTCCCACATATACGTACATAAATGTACTTACAGCGGTTCACTTGCTCCGACTTTCGTCTCTGCTTGGGATGTACCCCTCACAGTCAAGCTGGCTTATGCGCATACACTATCACTTCGATTTCCATCCGAAGTTAGCCAACCTTTGAACGCCTCCGCTACTCTTTAGGAGGCAACCGCCCCAGTTAAACTACCCACCATACACGGTCCCAATACCAGATAATGGTATTGGTAAGATTAAGATCACAACAAGGGTGGTATTTCACTTGGCGCCTCCACAAATACTAGCGTATCTGCTTCAAAGGCTCCCACCTATTCTACACATGTTGTAAGCCGAATCAATGTAAAGCTGTAGTGAAGCTCCATGGGGTCTTTTCGTCCTGGTACGGACAGACGGCATCTTTACCGCCAATGCACTTTCACCGAGTCCTTCGCTGAGACAGTGCCCACATGATTACTCCATTCGTGCGGGTCAGAACTTACCTGACAAGGAATTTCGCTACCTTAGGACGGTTATAGTTACCGCCGCCGTTCACCGGGGCTTCAGTTCGCACCGTAAAGCGCTCCCCTTAACCTTCCGGCACCGGGCAGGAGTCAGCCCCTATACATCTTCTTTCGAATTAGCAGAGACCTGTGTTTTTGGTAAACAGTTCCGTGGGCTCTTTTGCTGCGGCCCCCACATCTTAAAATGTGAGAGATCGTGCTCAAGAATCATTATTAATCAATCATGATTTGTCTATCTCAGTAAAAAATTTCGTGTTTAAAAAGGATTTGATCACATTACTTCACTACTGAAGCAACGCGTACTCACTTATTCAATGGACAACGTCCATTGAACGTTTTTTAACCACCTCTACTAAGTTAGTTGAACACGGCTCACATCCAAAGATGTGGGGGCAGACCTTATCCCGAAGTTACGGTCGCTGTATTGCCGAGTTCCTTAGCGAAGGTTCTCTCGTAAGCCTGAGTCTACTCGACTCGAGCACCTGTGTTGGTTTGCGGTACGGGCGGCTATAATCACGCGTACATCTGCTTTTCTAGCCAGTGTCCTCACCGAAATCGTCAGTCCGAAGACTAACTTTTACTCCCTTAGCGTTCCCGCCAGGTTGAACGAATACATACCATGAATTCGCTTCGACTACTCCACCGTGAACAGTGTACAAATTATAACCGGTTCAGGAATATTAACCTGATGTCCATCGCCTACGCTATGCGCCTCGGCTTAGGCCCGACTAACCCTGAGATGATTACCATGGCTCAGGAAACCTTGCTCTTACGGCCGACATGATTCTCACATGTCTTATGGTTACTCATTCCAGCATTCTCACTTCCTAACGCTCCACCCAACTTTCCAGTTGAGCTTCACTGCAGATAGGAACGCTCCTCTACCACGCATAATAAATTATGCATCCATGTCTTCGGTAATATACTTGAGCCCCGTTACATTTTCCACGCAAGATCTCTTGACTAGTGAGCTGTTACGCACTCTTTAAATGAATGGCTGCTTCTAAGCCAACATCCTAGCTGTTTAAGAAATCTCACCTTGTTTCCCACTGAGTATATATTTAGGGACCTTAGACGATGGTCTGGGCTGTTTCCCTTTTGAGCGCCGAGCTTAGCCCCGACGTTCTAACTGCCAATGTACCACCAACGGTATTCGTAGTTTGTTAAGGGTGGGTAGGATTGCTCCCCCCAGTCCTTTACAGAGCTCTACCCCCGTTGGCTAATTAATTGACGCTAGCCCTAAAGCTATTTCGAGGAGAACCAGCTATCTCCGAGTTCGATTGGCATTTCACCTCTAACCACAAGTCATCCGAGCACTTTGCTGCGTACGACGGTTCGGTCCTTCACTACCTATTACAGTAGCTTCAACCTGCTCATGGTTAGGTCACCCGGTTTCGGGTCTAATTCCCAGTACTAAATCGCCCTATTCAGGCTCGCTTTCACTGTGGCTCCGTCACTTGACTTAACCTTGCACTGGAAATTAACTCGCTGGATCGTTCTACAAAAAGCACGCCGTCACCAGAATAAATTCCAGCTCCGACTCCTTGTAAGCACACAATTTCAGGATCTATTTCACTCCCCTCCCGGGGTTCTTTTCACCTTTCCCTCACGGTACTAGTTCACTATCGATCGTATAATATATTTAGCCTTGGCAGGTGGTCCTGCCGGATTCAATCAGGGTTTCTCGTGCCCCGACTTACTCGAGAAAAGACATATAAAGTCAGCGTGGTTTTCGCATACACGACTTTCACGTTCTTTGGTTAGTCATTCAAACTATTCCGCTAACCATGCTAATTTCTTACTTTACTAACTATTTTCAGTTCGTTATCGCATATCAGATTCCTGAAGTAAACTTCAGTGCTCTGATATGGTCTTGTCTTATCTCACAACCCCTTATACATATTCGTCTGAAAACTTATTTACCCAGCAATAAATTGCCAGGCAAAAATGTAAAAGGTTTGGGCTGATTCCGTTTCGCTCGCCACTACTCCGAAAATCATTATTTATTTTCTATTCCTCAACCTACTAAGATGTTTCAGTTCAGTTGGTTCCCTCCAAATCCCCTATATATTCAGGGACAGGTAACACGACATGACTCGTGCTGGGTTTCCCCATTCAGAAATTCCCGGATCAAAGCTTGTTGACAGCTCCCCGAGACTTATCGCAGTCTTCCACGTCTTTCTTCGGTAATATACGTCTAGGCATCCGTTGTGTGCTCTTGAGTACCTTTTTATGCATCGACTTAACTAGTAATTGGAAAAAACCAATTACTTGCCGTCAATCTTAAAAAAATTTTTTCTTACATCCAAATTGTCAAAAAACTTGTGTGCTCACACTTGAGATCACATTCATAAACACCATATTTGATGCGTACTGTCTGAACTCAAGCCTTCCGATCGTAACATTTCATCTCGCAGACGACAAGGGGTTACTGATGTATTTTTTGCAATAAAGAGAACCTCACACGATGCACTTATTATTGCGTATCGCCAGAGGTTCATGTGAACATTCGCTTAACTTCTAATAACTATACTCGTTTGGAACAAGATTTGCAAGCTATTTTTTAAATTCCAACAGAGGAAATTCGTTCTCAACCGTATTACCCAAGTACGTATCCCTGACACGACTAAATAGACGGCAGAAATGACCATATAGAAGATATTATTTCCCAAACAAAAAAGCATCTTCTAAACTGGTGGGCGACGAGGGACTTGAACCTCCGACCTCGTCATTATCAGTGACGCGCTCTAACCAGCTGAGCTAGTCGCCCACATTTAGAAAATGCTTTTTTGTAAATAATTCCTTGGTGGAGTGACCCAGACAAAAGCCTGGTTCACCCCATATGGTGGAGCGTCGGGGACTCGAACCCCGGACCCCCTGCTTGCAAAGCAGGTGCTCTAGCCAACTGAGCTAACGCCCCATATAGACCAATGAACTTAAACCATTCTAGCTTATTAACTCCTCTATCGCAAGGTGTAGATGCATCTTCAAACAAAAAACCTCCGGCTTTCGCCCGAGGTTTCCGTTTAACAACTTAGTAGTGCAATCATCGTCAAGCTTATGGTCGAGATTTTTTTCGAACTTAGTCTTGTTCTTAATAAATTAAGAACTACGTTATTATGTAAGCTCAACACAATAACAAGACCGACCTAGCTTCAGCAATAGATTACTCATATTGCTGGCATAACTCTCCCTAGAAAGGAGGTAATCCATCCGCACCTTCCGGTACGGATACCTTGTTACGACTTAACCCCAATTATCCCCCCCACCTTAGGCCGACGAATCGGACTTCGGGTGTTGGTGACTTTCATGGTTTGACGGGCGGTGTGTACAAGACCCGGGAACGTATTCACCGCAGCATGCTGATCTGCGATTACTAGCGATTCCGACTTCATGCAGGCGAGTTTCAGCCTACAATCCGAACTGGGATTGGCTTTGATGCGATTTGCTCCATCTCGCGACTTCGCTGCGCATTGTACCAACCATTGTAGCGCGTTTCTAGCCCAGGGTGTAAGGGTAATACTGACCTGACATCATCCCCTCCTTCCTCCCCGTTACCGGGGCAGTCTGAATAGAAAAATACAACTATTCACAAGGGTTGCGCTCGTTGATGGACTTAACCAAACATCTCACGACACGAGCTGACGACGGCCATGCAACACCTGTCACTTGGCCCAATAAAGTACTCTCTCCTTTCGGAGTGATTCCAAGGATGTCAAACCCTGGTAAGGTTCTTCGTTTATCATCGAATTAAAGAACACGCTCCACCGCTTGTGCGGGTCCCCGTCAATTCCTTTATGTTTTAGTCTTGCGACCGTACTCCACAGGCGGGATACTTAACGCGTTAGCTTCGCTACTGAAGGGGTCGATACCTCCAACAGCTAGTATCCATAGTTTACGGCGTGGACTACCCGGGTATCTAATCCGGTTCGCTCCCCACGCTTTCGTGCCTTAGTGTCAGAAATGGTCCAGTAACCTGCCTACGCCATTGGTGTTCCTTCTAATATCTACGGATTTCACTCCTACACTAGAAATTCCAGTTACCTCTACCATTCTCGAGCTTGCCAGTTTGAATAATAGTCTGTACGGTTGAGCCGCCAGATTTCACTATTCACTTAACAAACCACCTACGCAACTCTTTACGCCCAGTCACTCCGGATAATGCTTGCACCCTACGTATGACCGCGGCTGCTGGCACGTAGTTAGCCGGTGCTTATTCATAAGTTACCGTCATATTCTTCACTTATAAAAGCAGTTTACAACCCTAAGGCCTTCATCCTGCACGCGGCGTCGCTCCATCAGGCTTTCGCCCATTGTGGAAGATTCCTCACTGCTGCCTCCCGTAGGAGTCTGGACCGTGTCTCAGTTCCAGTCTGACTGGTCATCCTCTCAGACCAGTTAACGATCGTAGACTTGGTAAGCCATTACCTCACCAACTATCTAATCGTACGCGGGCCACTCCCAAAGCGGATAAATCCTTTAATCCGAAGATATTATGCGGCATTAGCTACCCTTTCGGGCAGTTATTCCTCACTTTGGGGCATGTTCCCACGCGTTACTCAGCCGTCCGCCGCTCGTCAGCAGATAGTAAACTATCCCTGTTACCGCTCGACTTGCATGTGTTAGGCGCGCCGCCAGCATTCATCCTGAGCCAGGATCAAACTCTCCATAAAAAGATGTACCGGATAAATCCGATACATCCGTACTCAAACATAAACTTAATTGACGATGATTTGCACTACTAAATTGTTAAAATACTTATTGATCTGTTCAACTCCACGTTGTTACGCATCTATATAGTTGCGACCAGACTTAAACAATCATACCTAGATATTGTGGGTGCGTCAAGTGTTATTTCACTTATCGTGTAGCTAAAAATACAATGATGCCCATGAGGGCTCCAAATAACACGCCAACGATAACCTCTTGAGGCGTATGTCCCTTGGCAACGATAGGTATTTTAGCACTACTTTTCGTTTCTTTCATAACTTGGATAAGCGCAGCACCTTGCTCACCCGAAGATCGTCGAACTCGCAGAGAATCATGTGCCACAATTAACGTAAATAAGACAGAAAGCGCAAATAATCCAGAATTAAAACCACCCTTGGATAACAGTATAACGATGGTTAGTGCAACAGCGGTCGAAACATGTGCACTCGGCATACCACCGGAGACAAACACTTGCTTAGAGAAACTTAATTGTTTACCTCGTATGATTGCAATCACATACTTAATAATGTGCGCAAATAGCCAAGTTATTATGATTGCGAGAAGGTATGGCGAAAGCCAATATTTCATTAGGCTTCTTCGCCACCTTCTTCTTCATCTTCTTCACTAATAACAGCTGTTTGCTCAGGCATAAGCCCTAGAGAAGCGACTTTGTCACCTTCACTCATGCGCATGATACGAACACCCTGGGTCGTACGTCCGAGTGTTGGGATATCTTTAAGCCCTACTCGTATAGCCTGGCCCTTGTTAGATATAAGAAGTACTTCGCTCGCTTCTGGATCCATAGTACGAACAGCGACAATTGGACCAGTCTTAGCCGTCACGACAGCTGCCTTGATACCAACACCACCACGCTTATGGGATGGGAAGTTAACAACTTTTGTTGCCTTTCCGTATCCATTCTCACTTATAACAAGGAGGCTTCGGCCATCATCATCGACGATATCCATACCAACTACCTGGTCATTAGGTCGCAAACGTACCCCACGTACTCCTCGTGCGGATCGGCCCATAGGTCGTGCATCTTTCTCACCAAATCGTATAGCTTGTCCAGCAGACGTCGAGATGATCACGTCATTCTCCCCCGTTGTCTTCTGAATCCAACGAAGTTCATCACCCTCATCAAGCTTAATAGCGATAAGACCATTAGTACGAATATTCGCATAATCCTTCAATGGGGTTTTCTTGATCGTTCCTTTAATTGTAGCCATGA
>Ga0302185_10001824_pt1 | contig 14466 bp, 8 predicted proteins | sample II_Bog_E1_1_FD_200231 | JGI IMG/M metagenome (GOLD analysis project Ga0302185, IMG submission 200231) | Peat permafrost microbial communities from Stordalen Mire near Abisko, Sweden - II_Bog_E1_2 | ecosystem: Environmental > Terrestrial > Soil > Wetlands > Peat | place: Sweden: Abisko, Stordalen... | reverse complement strand
GTACCAACCTTAAATAACAATACCGTACCCCTGCGTGAAATTTCAAGTATTAAGAAAATTACCGGCATTAGTATGATCTACCGGGATGACCATCAGCGTTATGGGGCCATTAAGTTTTCCATTCGGGGCAGGGACATGGGCAGTACCATTAAAGAAGCCCAGGATAAAGTCGACACACAAATAAAACTGCCCAAAGGCTATTCCCTTCAATGGGCAGGTGATTTTGAAAACCAGCAACGCGCCACCAAAAGGTTAGGCCAGGTTGTGCCTATAAGCCTGCTTATCATATTCTTTATATTATTTATTTTGTTTGGAAACTTTCGTGATTCGCTCCTGGTTTTAAACAATGTGCCGTTCGCCATAATGGGGGGCATCCTCGCATTGTTGATAACCGGTATCAACTTTAATATTTCGGCAGGCATAGGCTTTATTGCGTTGTTTGGCATTTGTGTACAAAACGGGGTTATTTTAATTACCAAGTTTAAGAGCAATATCCTTGAATTAAAACATCATACTAACTGGGGTACGTTCGCAATCGCCATAAAAGCTGGTGTCGCTGACCGTTTACGGCCCGTTGTAATGACGGCTTTGATGGCCGCCATAGGTTTATTGCCCGCAGCTATGTCAAACGGTATTGGGTCTGAAGCGTCAAAACCATTGGCGACCGTAGTAATAGGAGGTTTAATAACCAACACCATATTTAACCTGTTCATTTTTCCGATCGTGTTTTTTTGGTCATACCGCAAAAGAGTTGAAAGCGGCGTTGTAAGCAGTATATAACCGGCTCATTCTTAAATGTTTTCCTCATTTTTAAACCAGCCTTTGGCTTTGCACCGGGGCTGGTTTAATATTGATGAATTTGACCGCGTACACAGTCCTTTCATTGCAGACCGGATATGCCGAATCGTCAAATAATGTTTACATAAATTAAATTTTTTTTATATAATCATAAAAAATATTAAAAAGATTACAATTATCTAATCGATTTCTAATTTCAAATTGTGCGTGAATTAATTATCAGTATGTACTTTTGCAACCATCCGTAAGAAGTTTTTTTAAAATTTTCAGTCGGATTTAATTACATTATGTATGTATCGGAAATTTTTTCGTATTACCTTCTTAATTCAAATGGCATTTATTGTCATAGCTTTTCCTGCGTTTTGCCAGGGCCAGGCCAGTGACACGCTTAAGCTAACCGTTAAACAAGCGGAAGACCTGTTTTTAAAAAACAACCTGACGCTTATAGCTCAACATTATAATATTGGTATTGCCGAGGCTGGTGTATTAACAGCTAAATTGTTCCCCAATCCTGATTTTAGTTTTTCAAATGGTTTATATGCGCAAAACGCAAGTGAGGGGCCTGCCCTTAATGAGCAGTCCGCCAGCCTTTCTCAACTTTTCACTACTGCTGGCAAACGCAATAAAAGCATTCGTCTGGCCCGGATTGGCGTCGACCAGTCGAAATTTCAATTTTTTGACTTGCTCAGAACATTGAAGTATGAGGTTAGGAACGATTTCTATACCGTGTATTATCAACGGGAATCGGCAAGAGTTTATGATGAGGAGATCAATTCGCTGGGCCAAACATTAACGGCCTATAAAGAACAATATGCAAAAGGGAACATTGCAGAAAAAGAACTCTTGCGTATACAGGCCCAATTGTACTCGCTCCAGGTAGAATACAGCAACCTGGTTACCGGCATAGATACAGTGGAAAGCCAACTGAAGCTATTGCTTAGGGTACCGCCGCAAACAGCCGTGGCCCCCCTGGTGCCGGAAGACCTTTCAGCAAAAGAGAATCTGACAAGTGTACTGTATCAGCAGCTAATTGATTCGGCTAATGTTAACCGGTATGATCTTCGCTATAGCAAGGTTACGGTGGACTATAACAACATGAACCTGGAACTGCAAAGGGCAAATGCGGTGCCCGACGTTAACCTGTCGTTGAATTTTGATAAGCTTGGCGGTTACGGAACCAACTTTTTGGGTGCCGGCATAGAATTTAACCTTCCTTTTTTTAACCGCAACCAGGGCGCCATTAAACAGGCAAAACTCACTGTTGACCAAAGCAAGGTGCAGCTTCAAAGCCAGCAATACCAGGTTGAAAGCGATGTCGCCGTGAATTACAAACTGGCAGCCATGCAGGAAAAGATTTACAGCAGCTTTGACCCAAAGTTTAAGCAGGACTTTACACATTTGATTGGAGAGGTTTACAAGAATTACTTGAAAAGAAATATAAGTTTACTGGAGTTTCTCGACTATTACGACACCTATAAAACCAATACCCTGCTTATGAATGGCCTGCTTTTAAGCAGGGTAACCTCGCTTGAGCAGCTTAATTATGTAACGGGTACACCATTTTTTAATCAATAATAACGGGTTCTATAAATATCTCAATGAATAAAAGGATCATAAAAAATAGTTTAAGCACACTAACCGTCGGTTGCATGTTATCCGGCCTGGTTTCTTGTTCACACCCCCCGGCTCAGGATGTACGACAGGCATACGTCGTGCCCGATTCTTTAATGGGTAAGCTCGTGATCGATACTGTAAAAACATCAGATGTGACTGAATCGATCAAGTTTAACGGAATAGTAGATTTTAATACCGACAAGGTAGTAAACGTTTTTCCGTTGGTGAGCGGTAATGTAACGGATGTACATGTGGTGCCCGGAGATTATGTACATGCAGGCGAAGAACTTGGCGTGGTAAAAAGCGCGGAAGTAGCCAACTATAATTCTAATCTTGTTACTGCCGAAGCTAATGTACGATTAACAGCAAGGCAACTGGAGCAGCAAAAAGATATGTACAAAAGCGGGCTGGCGTCGCAGGTGGATATTACGAATGCAGAAGTTAACTACGAGCAGGCTGTCGCGGCCAAAACAGCCGCCGAAAAAATTCTTAAAATTAATGGTGATAATAAAAACGGCGAATTTGTTATTAAAGCGCCGGTGGACGGCTTCATCGTACAAAAGAATGTAACTAACGGGATGTCCATCCGTACCGATAACGGCGCTAACCTGTTCACCATATCCGACTTGAAGAATGTATGGGTGCAGGCCAACGTGTATGAAGAAAATATCAGTAAAATACACGAAGGCGACAATGTTGACGTAACCACTATCTCCTATCCCGACAAAGTTTTTAAAGGCAAAGTAGACAAATTGCTGAATGTGCTCGACCCAACTACAAAAGTGCTGAAAATGCGTGTAGTATTAGACAATCCGGGGTTTATTTTAAAGCCTCAGATGTTTGCTACTGTTTCCCTAAACGATGATGAGCATATTCAGGCCACCGCTATATCCAGCAGCGACCTGATTTTTGACCATAGTCAATACTATGTCATCACAGTTAAAGGCAAAAAAGATGTACAGATCAGGTCTGTAGAAGTAATTACAATTAACGGTAAAACTGCTTATATAAAAAGCGGCGTTACTCCCGGTGAAAGGCTCATCGGTTCACAGGCCCTGCTTATTTACGGCTCGCTGAATAGCTGAGAAAGCTGTTAGCTATTAGCGGTTAGCTATTAGCGCTGAAATAACGAATTAATAACTAATAAGTAAAACAAAAAGCTAATGGCTAAAAGCTAAAGGCTAAAAGCTAATTAAGATAATGAACAAATTTCTCAGGGGTATCATCGGATTTTCTTTAAAAAACAAATACCTCATTTTGTTTGCTTCTGTTGTACTGGTTGTTGCGGGAATAATTACATTCATGCAGATGCCCATTGAGGCCTTCCCGGATGTTACTAATACCGAAATAGATATAATTACCCAGTGGCCCGGGCAAAGTGCTGAGGAGGTTGAAAAGCTGGTTACGATACCTATCGAAATTGCCTTAAACCCGGTACAGGACAAAATAAGCCTGCGCTCAACCACCATATTCGGGCTAAGCTACGTAAAGGTGATTTTTGATGACAACGTAAAAGACCCGGCAGCACGCCAGCAGGTAATGTTTTTATTGGGCAATGCGAATTTACCAAATGGTGTTACCCCCGCTGTGCAACCCCCCACCGGACCTACCGGCGAAATTTTCCGGTACACCCTTAAAAGCACGTTCAGGGATGTCAGGGAACTCAAAACCATTCAGGATTGGGTGATTGATCGTCGGCTGAGGGCAATACCGGGTATCGGTGATATCAACAGTTTCGGCGGCAAAACAAAAACTTACGAAATTACGGTTGATCCAGGTAAACTCGCTACTTTGGGTATAACCCCCCTCGACGTTTTCACCGCGATACAAAAAACCAATATTAATGTGGGTGGTGATATGATCGTCCGGAACAACCAGGCCTTCGCGGTTAGGGGACTCGGTTTAATAAAGAATATAAACGAGATAAAGAACATTGTAATCAGCAACAATAATGGCGTACCGCTGCTCGTAAGCGATGTGGCTACCGTGTCTATCTCCAATGTACCCCGTCTTGGCTGGGTAGGCCGCAGTGATGTCATTACAGATAAATACGGTAAAAGAAAAGTGGTTGACGATGAAGACGCCGTTGAAGCGATTATTGTGATGCGGAAAGGCGAAAACCCAACAGAAGTAGTGAACGCCCTAAAAGCCGAAATTGATAAACTGAACAATGATATTTTGCCTGCAGATACGAAGATTGTCCCATATTACGACCGTTCGGACCTGATTGGCTTCGCCACGCACACTGTTTTGCATAACCTGGTTGAAGGCATATTACTGGTAACCTTCCTGGTTTCTATATTTATGTTCAACTGGCGTACCACGCTCATTGTTTCTATCATTATCCCAATGGCGCTGCTGTTCGCCTTCATATGCCTGCACCTGATGGGCATGTCAGCAAACCTGCTTTCGCTTGGCGCGGTCGATTTCGGGATTATCATCGACGGCGCTGTGGTGATGGTAGAAGGCATGTTTGTGATTCTTGATCACAAGGCTATGCACGTAGGCATGGAACGTTTTAATAAACTGGCCAAACTCGGGATGATCAAAAACAATGGCGCCATACTTGGAAAAGCCATCTTTTTTGCCAAACTGATTATTATAACCGGCCTGTTGCCGGTATTCGCCTTCCAGAAAGTAGAAGGAAAAATGTTTTCGCCGCTGGCTTATACGTTGGGTTTTGCCCTGCTTGGCGCCTTGATAACTACGCTTACACTGGTACCGGTACTGATCAGCATGTTGTTGAGAAAAAACGTGCACGAAAAACATAACCCCTTTGTCCATTTGCTTTCCGGGTTTATGCTTTTTGGTTTTACCAAGGCTTTCAAACATAAAACGCTGGTGGTTGTAACCTCGCTCATAGTAATGGTGGTGGGGTTATATTCTTTCACTTTTTTAGGCAGTGAGTTTTTACCTGAACTGGACGAAGGGTCGATATGGTTGCGAGTGCAACTGCCTTACAGCGCTTCGCTTGATGAATCTGTGGCGACTTCAAAACAGGTACGTAAGATCTTGATGACTTTTCCACAGGTACATTACGTTGTATCCCAAACCGGCAGGCCCGATGACGGAACAGACGTAGCCGGGTTTTATAATAACGAATTCGATGTGCTTATGTACCCCGAGGACGACTGGCAGCCCAAAATAACAAAAGACCAATTAATTGATGAAATGAATACGGCGCTGGCCAAACTGCCGGGCGTGGACCTTAATTTCTCACAACCGATTATGGACAACGTGGAAGAGGCCGTTTCGGGTGTTAAAGGGTCTATAGTTGTTAAAGTATACGGCGATTCTCTCGATTATGCAGAAGCAAAAGTTGATGAAGTTTACAACGTTTTAAAACATGTAAGGGGCATTGAAGATTTAGGCGTTCTGAAAAGTATTGGTTTACCTGAACTGGATATTACACTTGACCAGCAGAAAATGGCGCAGTACGGAGTTGCCACAACCGATGCCAGCTCGGTGATCGCGATGGCCATTGGCGGACAGGCTGCTTCTACTTTGTATGAAGGAGTAAGGACTTTCGACATACGGGTACGGTTTCCGGAAGCGTACCGGAAAACCCCGGAGGACATTGGCAACCTGCTGGTACCCACTCAAAACGGTTCGAAGGTGCCCATAAAGGAAATAGCCACTATTACTCAAAAAACGGGGCCTTGTTTAATTTTCAGGGATGAGAACGAACGTTTCGCCACGCTAAAATTCTCAATCCGCGGCAGGGACATGGGTAGCACCATTGCCGAAGCGCAGCAAAAGGTAGCCGCGAAAGTTAAAGTAAAACGCGGTTATCACCTGGCCTGGCAAGGCGATTTTGAAAACCAGAAACGGGCCGAAAAACGCCTTACACAGGTTGTACCTGTGAGTCTTGCGCTCATATTTTTGCTGCTTTTTGTAATGTTCGGAACTTTTAAAGATGCCGCGCTGGTATTCCTGAACGTTCCTTTCGCCATCGTTGGCGGTATAGCTGCACTGCTGATCACCGGTACCAATTTCAGTATTTCAGCCGGTATCGGGTTCATCGCGCTGTTCGGTATTTGTATCCAGGACGGCGTATTACTCATCACGGTTTTTAAACATAACCTGCAAATAATAAGAGGCGAGCGGCTTACCTTATTCACTGCCATAAAACTCGGGGTAAATTCAAGGATCAGGCCCGTAATGATGACGGCCCTGATGGCTGCTATTGGCTTATGCCCGGCGGCCCTTTCTCATGGTATTGGCTCCGAAAGTTCACGTCCGCTCGCCAGGGTGGTAATTGGCGGTATCCTTTGTGCAATGATTTTTAGCCTTTGGGTTTTCCCGCTCATTTTTGGTTGGGCCTACAGAAAAGTAGACAGCACTACCAGGTAATATAAAAAGCCAACCTATTTTTCAAGATATTACATATTTTTATAGTTGAATTCAACAAGTATAAAAATATGTAATATCTTTGCTTATATTGCTTTGTCGAAAGCAGGGGGCATTTAAAATTGGAGTATTAGCATTCTGAGCCAAATTATATTTTGCCAGATATGGAAAATATAAGTGTCTTGCGAAATCCTTGTTCTTTTTTAGTTAGAAATCTGACCGATGGTGGCGAACCTGAAACAGTATTTTAGGATAACGATACGAACTGGTATATTGCACTCGTTTTAAATTTTAGTCTTTTTTTAGACAATCCCTTATCATACATGGTGCTAAAAATATTAATTATTGAAAGTGTAGCAAAAGAAAAAACCCGCAATTACAGTAGAGTATCCTTATGATAAACCCTAACTTTTATGCCTGTGAAACACAATTATTTTTTTAACAAAAAGCGGTTATTTTTTTATACGGTCCTTATAGTATTATTTACAACAAAACAAGGGTTTTCACAACTAGTTTATCAGCCCTATTCCTACCAGTTTTACCAAAAGCTTAACACAGCAGAATACTCCCCGGGTTCCGCTTTACATACTTCCCTTAAACCCTATTTTCTTATTGATTCAACAGCGGTAAGACGGGTTTATGATTCATTGATGATGAACAATGTGGACAATACCGGAAAAAGTTGGCTAAACAGAGTCTTTTTCAGTGGGCATGTGGCAGATGTTAAAAGGAAAACATACACATTTTATCTTGATTACCTGCCCGATCTTCAGGTTGGCGAAGATATCTCCGGTCACCCAAAGCAAACAACTTATTTAAATACCAGGGGCTTCCAGGCAGGCGGTACCGTTAACGATTATTTTTTCTTTTATACCAGCGCCTATGAAAACCAGGGCAAATTCGCTAATTATATCACTGCTTATATCAATAAAACCCAGGTAGTGCCAAGTGAGATCCCGGTTAATGGGATTCCTTTTGCTACGGGGACTATAGACTGGACTTACGTAACTTCATTAATAGGCTATACCCCAAATAAAAATATAACTATTGCCCTTGGGGAGGATAAAATTTTTATTGGCGATGGTTACAGATCAATGTTATTATCTGATTTTGCACCGGTTTATCCACTATTGAGATTTACGGCAAATTTGGGCAAACACGTACAATATACAGCTATCTGGGCGTATATGGAAGATCAAAATGCACCGAATTTCAATTCATTTGTAAATAACAGGCGCAAATGGGCTGCATTTCACTACATCGATTGGAATATTACAAACAGAGTCTCCCTCGGCTTCTTCAATGCAATAATTAATGAAGAAGCAAATAACGTTGGGAAATTGCATGGTTTTGACGTGAATTATATCGATCCCATATATTTTTCATCCTCTTTAGGTCCGGCGAACAAGGTACCCGACCATACCTTGTTTGGTTTTAATGGCAAGTACAAAGTCTTAAACAAAACTACTGTTTATGGTCAGTTGTTATTCGATCAATCGGCGCCTACCCCCAATAACGCAAATAGCATAAGCGCCTGGCAAGCCGGGTTCAGGGGATCGGATTTATTTGGACTTAACGGTCTCAATTACATCTTTGAATATAATACAGCGGCGCCCTATGTTTATTCCAGCCAAAATCCAATTACCAACTATGCGCAACTTAGCGAACCATTGGCAGATCCTTATGGCGCTAACTTCAAAGAATTCCTTGGCATCATTAATTATTCCATCGGTAGATTTGATTTCCAGGTTGAGGGCGATTATGCCAAGTTAGGTTTAAATTTAGGCACCACCAATTACGGTAATGATATAACATTGCCCAATGATATCAATATCCCAACGGTTATTGGTACTACGGGTCAAGGTTTGCCAACTACTGTGAAATATGCAGAGGGTACTGTTGCGTTTGTATTGAATCCGAAATATAATTTTCGCCTTGAACTCGGAGGTTTACTTCGCCAGGAAACAAATAGTCAGTCTGATACAAAAACGATTATGGTGACTTTTGGGTTAAGAAGTAGCTTCAGGGACCTTTACCATGATTTTTGAGCTTAATTTTTTATTATTAATAAAAGCTTTATGAAATATATTTTTCTACTAAATAAGTATAAGATTTTCATCCCGATAGTAATATTAACCGTCCTTAGTACAGGCGTATGGGCGCAAGCCGTATTCCAGCCGTATTCATATCAATTTTATCAAAAACTCAATTCAGATTTATACTCTACAAGTTCAAATGAACACACGGCTTTAAGACCACTCTTTATTGACGACACTTTATTAATGCATCATTACGATTCTTTAATGAATATTGGCGGTAACAATAAGCAGCATGGGGGGGCCTACCAAAAATTGTTTAACGAACATTTAATTGATTATAACCGGCCGGGTTCAACATTTTATATGGATATTTTGCCTGATTTTTCTGCAGGAAAGGATTATGCCAGTGGGCAGGCAATAAATACAGTGTCACTCGGCCTCCAACTGGGAGGTACAATAGGCCACAAATTTTATTACAACGTTAGCGCGTCACAAAATACGGAAGTTTTTCCCGAATACATTACAACTTACATAAAACAGGTTGGGATAATTCCGGGGCAGGGCATTGCTTACGCCAATGGCTCAAACGGATATCAATGGTCATATGTAACCGCCACGGTTTCCTATACCCCATTAAAATTCCTGAATATTTCAGCAGGCCGGGACAAAACATTTATCGGCGACGGATACAGGTCGATGCTTTTGTCTGACTTTGCATCGCCGTACCCATTTTTTAAACTCATAGGTAATATTGCGACATTGAAATATATGGTAATGTGGACGTATATGAATGACCCCACTTCTACTTCTGAATATGGTATTGACCGAAAGAAATTCGGTGTTTTTCATTACCTTGACTGGAGCATAAGCAACAGGCTTTCCTTTGGGTTTTTTGAGAGTGTTATTGGTTTCTTTACTGATGACAATGGCGTAGCACGTCCATTTGATTTCAATTATATTAGCCCTATTATATATTTAAAGCCGATTAACAACGCCAGCAACGACCCCGATAAGTCATTACTCGGGTTTACAGGTAAATATAAAATAAGCAATGGAATAACCTGGTACGGCCAATTCGCGCTTGATGAATTTCACTCAAAAGACTTCTTTTCCAGCGATGGCGGTTTCGACAATAAATATGGATGGCAGGTAGGTTTTAGAGGGACAAACCTTTTTACGATTAAAAATTTAAACTTCCTTGTAGAAACCAATTCTGCAAAGCCGTACACTTATGAAGCAAGGTCGTCAATAGAAAATTATTCAGATAATGGCGAGCCGCTCGCACATCCGTGGGGGGCAAATTTCAGAGAACTGGTTGGCTTATTAAATTACTCCTATAAACGTTTTGACTTTAGCAGTGAAGCCGATTTAGGGCGTTATGGATTGGATATGAATAATTTGAACTATGGGAAAGACATTTTTGAACTTTATACAAGCCCGGCAAAAGTCTATGGTAATTACACCAGCCAGGGCTTAACCACCAATATGGGATACTTTGAAGCGAAAATAGCTTATGTACTCAATCCGAAATATAACCTGAGGCTTGAGATTGGGGGAATATACAGGGTAGAAGAGAATTCTCAGTATACCGACAGAACACGGGTGATTACAATAGGCCTGAATAGTTCGTTCCGCCAGGTTTATAATGACCTCGCCAGTTTTAAAGCGCATGGATTTGGCCAGTGATGAGGTGGTGAGTGGTGAGTCGTGAATAGTGTGTGGTGAACAGTGTGACCATGCCTGAATAATTTATCAATATTGTAACTAATCCTGCGGAAATTAATCTCAAGGTTAGTTACAATTATTCAATTTAATAAATCACATTTTATGTCAATGAAAGAATCATTCTCCATTAATGGAGAGGCTTTACTTAAAAAAGTAAAAGAATTGATAGAAGAAGGCAATGTCAGGAAAATCACCATTACTGATAAAACGGGCAAAGAAATAATGTCTTTCCCTTTAACTATAGGAGTTGTAGGGGCTTTCTTTATACCGGTATTGGCTGCTGTAGGAGCTTTGGCAGCCTTAATTGGCGAATGTACAATTACGGTGGAACGGGAAGAAATTAAAAAAGAGGAAAACAACGAATAAATGGACCGGCAAGAGGTTAATATTTTAACGGTAAATGGCTTAAACGTAAGCTATGGAAGTTTTCAGGCCGTAAAAGATGTTTCTTTTAATGTCCGAAAAGGCGAAATATTTGGTTTGCTTGGACCAAACGGTGCAGGAAAAACAAGCACACTCAGTGCGATAGAAGGGCTGTTAAAACCGCAGTCGGGTGTAATTAATGTTGATGGCTTTGACGCTATTGAAAAACCATTACATGCCCGCGCATCTTTGGGCGTTCAGTTGCAGTCAACCAGTTTTCAGCCCGAGCTTTTCGTGATTGAAGTACTACAGCTCTACGCAGGTATTTATGGGTTAAAATTAACTAAAGAACAAGTATTAACTATTTTGAGGGATATTGGCCTTGAGGACCAGGCCTTCAAAAAATTCGGGCAACTTTCCGGGGGGCAACAGCAAAGAGTTTCCCTGGTTATCGCTACTATCCATAATCCAAAACTCGTACTTTTGGATGAGCCAACCAGCGGACTTGATCCGCAATCGCGCAGGCAGCTTTGGGAGCGAATAGAGGCCATACGCGAAAAAGGACATGCTGTGTTGTTAACGACGCATTCTATGGAGGAAGCGGAATCTGTTTGTGACCGCATTGCCATTATTGATCATGGCAGTGTGATTGCTATTGATACCCCACAAGCCATAATAGATAAACACCGCAGTGACCCGGATGTTATTGCTGTTTCGCGCCGGGGAAAAATAACACTCGAGGATGTATTTATAGCGCTTACGGGAAAAGCGGTGAGAGCATAGATTAATCTATTGAATTAGTGAGTTAGTGAATTAGTGAGTAAGAAATCTTTCAATTCATTTTTCAATAATCGCCGATTCAACAATTCCCAAAATCCCAAAATCACTAACTCACCAATTCAATAATTCACTAACTCGATAATTCAATAATTCACTAATTCACTAATTAAAATGGAAACAGCTATACCAAAAACATCTGTTGTATTCGCTTCGCTTTTGCGGGCCGACTTTACTACGCAATGGCGCAACCGGCGCGCAGTGTTGCTTACGCTGATAGTTCCGGTAATTATACTAATGTCATGGAAAGGGTTGATTGTAGCTATCGGTGGCCCTTTTGTTTTGGCAAACAGCATTACGATCGGGCTTTTTGCGTCGGGCTTAATGGGTTATTCAAACGCAGTTGCCCGGGACCGAGACAAAGGAATTTTTCAAAGGCTGCGCGTAGCACCTATACCATCGTGGGCCATTATGGCCAGCCGCCTGCTGGTACAAATCGCTATGATCATAATAATTACAACAGCAGTTTTTATTATAGGCGAAAAATATGATGGGATAGCTTTAACACCCGCGGCTTACGTAATTACTTACTTTACAGCAATTATAGGCGGCTCTGTTTCCTTAAGCCTGGGGCAAATGATTGTCGGCCTCATAAAGAACCCGGAAACGGTGAATTCGACAACCCGGTTGGTTTATATTGCTTTTATAATTGTTGGGATGCTGGGCGAAATATATATTTCGTTAAAAAAACTAGACCAAAATTTGGCCTATATTGTTCAATATTCGCCCTATGGCACTGTTAAGACTATCCTTTCTACCGGTATGGAGCCTGATAATTGGAATAGCAACACCACGACAGCACTTTTAATTACTATTGCATACACTATTGTATTTACCATATTGGGTTTAAAATGGTTTAAATGGAATACGAAGTAATGAATTAAGGAGTAATGTGATTTATTGAACGCTTTGCTCAAAATACACAAGCCTGCCGTCCGCATCCATTCCCTGTATAATTATATTGAATTTCTTCGCCCTGTCCGAATTGTAAAATTTGAATTTTAAAACACCGTTAATGTCTGTATTCAAATCATGGTTCCAATAGAGGGTTATCCTGTTGTCGACCACTTTTGCATTTTCAGGTTTGCTATAATCCGGAGCGTTAAATTCGCGGGTAACGCTATAACCGTTAAAAACAAAGTGATCAAAATCCGATGATCCTGTCATTTTTCTTACCTCGTCGCTTTGTTTACGGGTATAGATCATAATAGCGCCGGCGGTTCCGCCGTTATAGGGGGCAAACCATACGGGTGGCGGCATAAACCTGATAAGGGCTACATCATAGAGTGAAGTATTGTTCACAACATCGTCCAATGTAATCGGGGCTTCATTCAGGTAAAAATAAGGTAGCGGCAAACCGGAGACTCCCGGGCTTGAAGAGTTGAAAAGACTGTTCCCTCCTCTGTACACAAATTCTAAATTAGGATAATTCCCCTCAATCTGCAGATTAGTGAACTTACCCCGGATATAGTCTATGACGCCAATGTCAACTGTTGGATTGTTAACAAGGTCTAAAGTAAATTCCCTGGTTGATTGGTATTTAGCAGAAACATGCTCTTTGATTAGTTCGTCTGTTGGCGAAACTTTTGTGTCCTTAATATTTACAGTTTTTAATAGAATTCCATTTGCCAGGCTAAACTTCGTTTCATTTTGTTCAAGGGAAATATAATGCGCTGGGAAAACCGGTGTTGTTTCAAAAGTAAATGGAGGTGATTTAACTTGTTTTAAACTATCTGCAAGGGTAGGGAATATTTTAATCGGTAATTTTTTTATATGATTTTTTTTATCCGAAGTTTCTGAGTAAATATCAGACTGTCCACTATGGTTAAAATTGTTTAATATAAAACTGCCGTTAATATCCGGCGATATATTGCCAAGGAATTTACTTGAATCCTGGTTCATAATCAGCAATTTAGTCGTGAACTTTCTCGCGTCTTCTGCCTCGCTTTTGTAACCCAGTATTTTTCCCGAAATATATTGTGATTTTTCCACAGGATATTTTATGGGGTAAATTTCATTATTCAGCAAGCTCGTCCAGGTGAAATGGCGCCAGCCGTTAGTCTGCATTACCAGGTCGAGCTGTTGCGCTAATGAGTCGCTCTCATTTTTAAAATAATAAGCCGGGTCGTTAATTTCACCTTTCAATTCCGGACTTAATAAAAGCGCTGAAAAAATATTCTGACCTGGCCGTTCAATTCCAAAAGCATCCCCGTCAGTAATGGCTATTGAAAACTTACCATTTACCGGCATTCCCAGCTTATCTTTCAATATCGCAGAAAAAACATTGCCTCCTTTTGGAGAAAAAGACAGGGTGTCCATTTTAAATGCGCTTAAATGCAAATCATGTTTATCGATGAATAAAATCCTTTCAGCCTGGGGTATTCCCTCAGCGCTAAAAATTGTAAGCCTTATTATACCTGTGCTAAAATCTTCTTTCGGTAAATCAAATAAATTAGTCCCTTTTAACAAATGCAGCGAACAGGTTATTACCTGTCCATTGTTTTGAAAGGCGGCAAGCGTACAATATTCATACTTGTCTTTCGGACCCGAATAGGCAAGTTTAAGATGAACGGCACTTAGCCCCTGGTTGGCCTGAAAAGAAATCCCCGACTCAAGTACCGGTGGTAATTTAACCTCCTGGCGGCTTCCATCCGGAAACGTGGCCGAAGCATTGTAAACTGCCCCAGGTAAGGCTTCCAATGCAAAATTGCCCATTCCGTCATGTGCGGGTATAAGTTTT
>Ga0302185_10001822_pt1 | contig 14488 bp, 11 predicted proteins | sample II_Bog_E1_1_FD_200231 | JGI IMG/M metagenome (GOLD analysis project Ga0302185, IMG submission 200231) | Peat permafrost microbial communities from Stordalen Mire near Abisko, Sweden - II_Bog_E1_2 | ecosystem: Environmental > Terrestrial > Soil > Wetlands > Peat | place: Sweden: Abisko... | reverse complement strand
ACCCCAACCCCAACCCCAACCCCTTAATCTTTTTATCAAATATAATATGAAGCGGAGTCATCGAAAAGATATCTAATTTAAATTTCCTATTTGTACAGAGGTAAAATTTATTCCAATACAACAGGAGAGACTATCTCCCTCGGTATGATTGGAGCTTCTGTCGTTTTAGGATTATTTTTGCAAAAATAACTGTTCATTCAACGATCTAAATTAGGTTAACCTATTCTTATTTACATTTGATGATTTGATAATTAAAAATTATTAGTTTTATGAAAAAGAAAGGATCTCTGGAAAATTCCGCAATAGCTGAGCTTTGCTTTGCGGCCTATCCCATCTCATTTCAACTTTAGAATTAGCCCAATTGTAAACTAAGCTTTTAGTTCGAAAAGAGTAACTATTTCTTCACTTAGGTCAACAAGTCATCTTCAAAATATAAGCTCCTGGTCGTTTCACTCAATAAAAAGGAATCTTAACTTTTCCCTGCCCCAAATATATTCAACATTTTCGAACTGTGTCTGATAAAAAATTGGACTACCAATGGAGTTTATACATCCAAAGTTTGGGAGATGACTTGAGTTAATAATTCATTGAGACTCAAAAGATAAACTTGGATCGCATTTGGAAAGATTATCAGATAAAAAAATAACCCGTTTATGAAAATACTGTTTGCTTCAATAAGATTAAGGGCACATTAAAATATTTGATCACAATGGGCAATAGTAATTAAGCTGTGCTGGATAATGTCAAAGCTTACTTCCGAAGTATTCCGAACTATTCCTTGAACGAAGAAGTTTAAGTACAATTGCCTGCATCCGTTGAGAAGAAAAGAGAAGAATTTGTAGGTTAGATCTATAGTCCCTCCCCTTAAGGAAAAGGTGAGAGCGATTAGATCAAAGAATAATTCTCGAAAATCAATACGATTTAATCTAAGATCAGTGAGGTTTTCGGTAGTCCCTCTCGAGTTTAAGAGACTTAACAAAAATAAGAAAATAAAGAGCAGGCTTAGGTTAATAGACTATCTCAAGGTCATGAAGAGCTACCATTACCATAAAATCAATAAAGCAACTAACCTGCCCTTCATCTTACACTTTCAGAGAGAGAATTAGGAAATACAATCGAAGTTGATATTATTAAATCTGAAGTTAAAGAACCTGAAAGTGTGTTGTAAAAAAAAGAGAAGTCTGGTGATTTACCATCCCAGCCCGGTTTAAAAATGGTGCAATCTTAAACCATTTCCAAACCATTCTATAAAAATACTAAATGTGCAGTGGTAATACTGATAATTTTAATCCTACTCGCAGGTGGTGTATTGGTTACTCGTAAATTTGATATTTATTCTTCCTTCCTTAAAGTGAAAACTCAATAAAAAACTCAGAAGATCGGAAAGAAGAACAAAGATAGAGTTAAAAAATGAAATGATGTGTTCATTAAATTGATAGATTTAAATTACTGCATTATTAGCTGAAAATAGTTTATTAAAAAGGTATTATTAATTAAATCTCACTCATAGAGAACAATATTTAATCAATCTGATCGCGTAGTTTATTCGGGAATCTTTAAGTGTTGAGCCTGAAATAAACTCTTTAACTCATTGATGAAGGGCGGTGTTAGCACTGCTGTTGCTATAATACACTCGGCGGCAAACAGATAGAAGATGTAGTCGAAGTCAATATGGGGAATGAAGATCATCTCGATTGCAGTAAAGAGGGCGGCTGAACCTTATATTAAAGATGAAACTTTCGTTACACTGCCCTTCTGTTTTATACGATTACCAATATCAATTGCAATTACTGTTCCGATTATGTTGTATGGCCCACCAATAAAATTGCCAATAAGAAACATAGCCACATAGTATTACCAAGGCTGATTAGTTAAAGCATAGGACACTATAAACATAGTGATTGCGCTCAGAAGGAGGAGAGGACTCAAAAAGAGAGCTCTTTTTTCAAATTTATCAGCCAAAAAACCAACAAATGTGCCTCCAATTAAACTACCTATATCGATCATGGCTGAAATATATCCCTTTTGATTACTAATATCTTCTCCCTTACTATCAAAGAAAGTTGGTAGCCAAAAAAGTAGTCCATAGACACATCCCTTCAAACAAGAGTAGCCAATAACATAAGCAGGGACTCGAGGTAAGCACAAAACAGAAAATATTCCATACTTCAAAGTTATATTTTAATGGGTTTGATTTTGTTCATTGACTGTCTCTCTTGTTTGGTTTCCAATGGTTTGATCCTACTCGGATTATATCATTGATTATTTAAGTTTTTCGTCTACATGGTTGAAACCTGTCTCATCATAAGGTGAAGGCTTTTCCTTCAAAGCGAAAAAGCATAGGACTGCCACTCCAATCGCCAGAAAGCCCGTCAGTATAAAATTCCATATCCAATTGACGCCATTTCCTTGAAGTAGATTGCATAAGTTCGAAGCAATAATGTTTCCGAAATTAGCATTCATTGCCCAAATACCCATAAGACATCCTTTTTTATTTTTTTAGAACCAGTTACCGAAGATACCCATCATGCCAGGCCACCCTGTAGCTTGAAAGAATCCGTTAATACACATGAAAATAGTCATAAAAACTACATTATAGAATGAGGTCAAGCCATACACCACAGCAAATAGCATGTAACTTCCGCTTGAAAGGACTAATCCGATAATGATGTAGATTTTCAGTGAGATACGGTGAATGAAGCTACCGAGAATGGCCATGCCGATTGAATAGAATATCAGATATAGGGCATCAACGATTCCGAGGTAATTCATGGAAACGCCGAACTCATCATGTATCTGAGTTTTCGAGTAGGACCATCCCTAGCGTAGTGCATGAAGAGCTGCGTACCCTAGGAAAGTAAGGATAAATGCCAAAATCTTCGGGCAATAATTCATTTAACTTTTATAATTCAGACGAGAGAATTATCATTTATGATTATTCAGTTTTTTAAACTAATTAATGATTGAACTGTGTTGGAGGGAATAGATATTAAACTCATCAAAGCCTGTCAAATATAGATTATTTGAATTTATTGTTCTATTTGATACCTAGTCCAAACAGGAGCATAGATTAGAAATACCAAATGAGTAAGACCAACAAATATAAATCATTTGGGAGTGCTACTTTCTTTGTATTGAATTTCGGAATTGGTAATTGTTTTTATTAGATCACGCTCGTGCTCCTAGTAAAGATTATAAATTTGGCAATATCGACCTAAAACCCGGCGAACTTCCTTAGACTCCAACCCTAAGTAAGTTGATTCTTACCGAGCATAATCATATAGTGAGTGTAAGTCACGAGTCCGCTAAAAATGACGTTTTTCTGTCTCATTAAATAGACTTCTCTCAATTCCACTCTTTATATACTGGGCAAAAGGCTAATTTGTTCATAACTTGCTTCAAAGACGATTGCTTCCCAAAAATCGATATTTTCCCACATCTATATCCCCGCAATATCTGAATGTTGAAAGAGATAGCAGTTCATGCCTTCTTCCTCCCAGTAGCAGCCAAACAGAAGAGCAATAACCCCTCTTATTACAAAAATATCTTTGGTATTGAAGCTCTGGATAAGAAACAAATACCTCATTCAAGATGGCAAGCACTATCTGCACATAATTATTGGCGATCTCTGTGTTTTCAATTTTATTCTCATGCTGATTCTGGTACTCCTCCAAAAAGAGGAAGGCCACGAACCGATAGAAATGATGTAATGAAAAGTAACTTCTGAGCAGCTATATTTTTTATTAGTCTTTCACCATACTTTATTATTTTTTGCTGCAGATGTGTGCGATGTTGTGCAATATTTCTAAGGAAATAGAATAGGCTTATTCGGGTCGCAGTTTTTCTTCTCTAAGCTGATCATTATTGACATTTAATTCTCGGACTACTCTATTGGTCTTGATGATTTCTTCGAAATCATTCAAGTACTCACTATCCTCTTCTTTCTCGGTTGCATCAAGTCTTCTCCACATCCTTTCCATCGCATATCGAAGAGTGGAATTGCTCTGGATAAAACATATGCTACCTTATTTTACAGCATCCAGTCGAAATGCCTGTTTTATATTCGCATCAGAGTCTACTCCATCAATGTACGATTGATAGGATACTTGTAGTCTATTTTTCGATAACTATTCTCCAGAATTGGCCCTTAATTATAGATACTAAGGATGGGACTAACAAAATTATGCTTGTTTTCATTGACAAATATTTATATTTGAGATTGCAATTTAAGCTACTCCATCTGCTTACTTATGTTGAGCAAATCATACTCGATATTCTTGAACATACTCACTTACGATACTATTAATTTCCGCAGGCAATCGCCCTACACCATCACTTCCGCCTTCACTGATTATTCTAAGTTTGACATTATCTTTTATATTTCTCTGACTAAAATACAAAATACCCATTGTAACGCTCTGCAAATTCGTTGAACACTTCAAGACTATCTACGTATTTGTCGTAGCAAGCATCGCTTTCACGTTTGTCATCTTGTAATCTAATTCGCAAAAGGTATACTTGACTATCATTTTGTCTTTGTGGGACTGTGCAACTCCAGGTGTATAAAAGAGGATGCTTTTATTAATCATCCTCTCCTCCCAGGTCTGTTTACTCTTGAAAAATCGTTTTAGATTCTTTTGGTAAATCTACTCAATAGTTTAGCCTTCTTTATAGTATTTTTTTAATTATCTCTCCAGCTTCTTCCCCTCTACTTCGTGATTTTGCATTATCGTCTGACACACTACTTCAATCTCAGTGTGTAGATATTAGGCTAATTGCAGCGCGTGGCGAGCTCGTTGCTCGTTTTAAACCTTGAACGCCGAGCAGATATAGGATAGGGGGGAGGGGAGGTCCGGTTGTACGTATTTAATTAATAGTTTGCTAATTTTAAACAAAGATTTGGAGTAATTAATCTCCACTTCGATTCTTTCCTTGAAGGCGTCAATAAAATGTTGCATCTGCCGTTGGATGTTTAATGAATACTCATAAGCATCGAGGGGATGCAGCTACATGAGTCAGATAATTACCCCAAAGAACTAAGCTAAGAGACTATTGCTTTTTGACTCGCCTTCTTCCATTTGGATCAATAATAATTATAAATCTAACACTAATCAAGTAATTAAGATATGCATGAGTGAAGCATAATTTAACTTCGTCAAAATGATGATAATTTATTATCTTTTTATATCTTTCCTTCATTCTTCGCCTTTAAAATGGACTTATTTATATCAAAAGCTTTGTTTTGTTCATATTATACAAGTTTATCATTTATGTCGCAGATCAATGAGGACTTTTTTTCTTAGCTCGAATTGTCACGTCACTAATCAGCATGGGTTAGATTTCCTCAGCTCTCACTCTCTCCTATACTGAGGAAGAGTAAGTGGAAAATTGGATGAGAGAAGGTTTAGGGTAAATAATTATGTTCAGCTTGCCATCCTGGAATTGTCTGCTGACATCACGAGGATAAACCTTTTGGAAATTGGCCTCTCCATGGTACAGTTCTACTTCAGTTTTTCCCTTGATGAAGTAATCTCCTTCTTCGTTTTAAGGGATCCACTGCCCGTTGATTTCACTTGCTGCCATACATAAATTTATCAAATTTGCTGCATAACAATATCCATACAATTGAGGACCAGTTTGCCTTCGTTATCGACAAGTTCCATAGAAAGAGTAATATTCCTCTCTTTATAAATAACCAAAGGAAATTTGCCTTTGAGTTTAAGCCGGTAACGGTATTGTCTATCTCCAAACAGTTGTTTTAAGGTCTTGTCTGAAGAGTTCCAAATTTCCCCTGTCATTCCTGTTTCTGCTTTATGTTCTATCTCTTCTTATTTGTCAGAGGCCAGCTATAGGGCTTAATCTAACAGTTTTTCAGAATCTTCAATATCCTGAATAAATTAATGAATACCTTCTGGAGTTTCGAGAGTAGTTCCGAGTTTGATACTAGAGAACCGAACATTTGTGAGAGTATTGAGTAATCTGGAACAAAAAACGATGAGAAAGACTCAGAATTTGAGATAGTGCTGAGTTCAGATTAAGAATTAAAGAAACACTTTGCTTATGGAGATTTGGTAAGTCCATTATTGAGATTGGAGTCGCTGTCATAGAGCGATCGACTTCCTAAACACGAATTTTTAATGAAGCACATAACTTAATTAATTATGATTTCAATACAATGAGGGAAAGGTTTAAGAATTCCCGACATGATAAAAACATGTTTTTTCGTTCACAGAAATCCTGGCACTGCATTGACAATGAGCAAACAAGAAGTTTGCTACAAAAAATAAACAAAGATAGAGATGCGTATATTTGTTGAGACTGTAATTATATTATTTTCTAATATAAATATTTAAATTCGAATGATCTTGAAATGATCAAAAGTCTCACAAGTAAAACAAACCTAAATTATTGTTGTTTAACGATAGAATTCCATTTTTCCGTTTTGGATGACTCTACAGTTATTAATTAAAAGAACTTTATGAGATACTTTAAAGGCCCTAAATTGATTTTGAAAACACGGAATGTTTTAAGTTGAGATTGACAGCAAATAAACGTTTTTTCAAAAGATTAAATCATCTCTATGTATTCTTTGAAGAGTGATCATAGTTATATATTTTTAGAATTTAGCTCAGATAGCTGAATTCATTAAATAAACATAATTGGATGTCATGCACTTCATAACTTCTATCAAAGCTAAACAAATATTAACTTATTCATGTAAATTTATCAGTGATAAAAATTATCATCAAGAGGCGCTCATATATTTCGGCAGCAAGGCGCATTCCAATCATATTGCAACACCTATATTCCCGAATCTTTAGATGAAGAAACACTTTGATTTTATAGTTGGTCATTCTTTAGCGGAGATTGAAGTCCAAAAGATGGGGTATCATTTATAAAAGAATTTCGTTTACCACTCATCACACTTTTCATTTGAACTCTTTTTGTGGCCTCCATAGACTCTATCTTAACTTCGGCAGGGCTAATACTTTGAGCTGGGGCTCGTGTGATCGGCATCACTCTTATTCTTTCCTTAAAATTTGCTGGATTCCCTATTGAATTGAAAATTATGTTCGTATGCTTTGGAGAATAGGAAGTCACTACTTTAGGCGAAAAATATGATGGAGGGTTTTCTTTTCTCGTTAAAACACCATCATGCCGATTAGAAAATCGAATAGTTTCTGTACCGTGCTCCCGAAGGTTGTTTAAAACTGAAATCTGATTGTTGTTTTAAAAATTTATTGCGCTGCTAATATGTGAGGCTTTTTGTCGATCTTACATCATATTTTTTGAATGTACTAGATTTATTTGGCTGTTCAGATTGTTAATTATAGTTTATCGTTTTTGAAATAAATGATTCTCAAAAATTTAAGGTTTTTGTGTCTTAGAGTCACTTTGAATGGGCTGAATGGAGCTTAGATGATGAATTGAATTTTAATTTTTAATGTTCTGATTATGATTATCAGATAGGCTATTAGATATTTCGCTTTTTTAGCATTATTTTATTGAGTCCTCAATAATTTTGATTTGATGTGGTTTGTTTGGTAGTCCGTATGAGATGCGAATTTTACTCTTGCTTTGACTTTGAGATCGACTGTTACTGCCTCGTCTCTGGATTAGCATTTGTTGTTGGATAATAGAGGGTCTAGATATGTATACGGGTGGCGTTATTGTGACATAAACTGGCTTATAAAAGTTAGATTTAGAAGTCTATTGAGAATATTAAGAAATGACAGGCGGCTTTATTGATTCTACTTCACTAATGATCCTTTTGTTATTACTTTATTGAGGTAAATATTATGCTTAATTTGGAGAGATTGGTTAAAGCTTGTTGAAGGCATTGCTATATTTATCTTCCTACTCAATGTGTTTTGTTAAGAGAGAGCTTGATATTCCCACCTATTGATCTTTACTATTTAAAGCTAAACTGTGGATAACCTCTCTTTTGACATTATCTTAAAGACTAAATGTTGCTGGATGGCTGCTTTAAGAATCAATCATTTCTTTTCTTTGCGCTTCTGTTCGTACGTTCTATGAATAAATTCTTTACCTGTCAGCATCATAGTTTTAACGAATAATTTCATGAGCAGATGAGCTTTTCTATTTTTTTATCATCTTTTATTATTAGATCTTTATTTAGTGCTTTGAAGCGGCCTACTTTTACATATTGCCTTTTCCGAACACGATCTTGCTGCTATTGCTATTATTTGACTTGCCAAGGTCATATCTACTTTCTTGACAACTAATCTTAGAAGGATCCTTGAGAATATTACGAGTCAGTGAACTCACATTTTATTGACTTTACTCTTGCACTTTATCTGATACTTTAACCCCTTCTTCCAAATCAGAACTATTTTTACTAGCTATAACAATATGAAACTCCTCTTCTCCTTAATTTCTTTTTGACCCTTTGCCAAAGGTGTAGATGGCAGCATTGAGTTCTTCGTTTTGAATTCGATACTTTTAAATCTCCTATTAATGTTTACTAATAGTTTATAAATGGATTAGTGATTCTTTGCGGAGTTGCGAATATGACTATTTGCATCGTATAAGTTGCTCGTTAGTTTGTTATAGTTGCTGCTATGTGATGAGCCGCTATTGTTCACTAGTCTTCCATTTCTCTATTGCTTGATTAAGTTCTTATCTAATTAGATTTCCGTTTTAATTTATAATGGTTTGATGAGTCTATTATCTCCTCTCTGATAGTTCCCGCTCATATTCCTATATTTTTAGTAAAGCTGCTTTTAATTTTGATTAGTTTTAAGTAAGTTCTTAACAATTTTTATTCAAATTGAGTACAGTTAGTTAGGAAGCTTCCATTCTTTCTGCCAGCGTCGTAATTTACTCCTATTTCTGTTTAATATAAAGCTAAGTTTATATCTTTTCCCTATCAAAATCAATGATAATAGAATTTTGCATTTCTATTTTCTCTTTCAAAATTTTAATTTCACTAGTTAGCATTAAAACCTATTCATTCAACTATTGGTTCTGGCTTTTTGTCATCTGTAATTATCTTTACATTCTTTAATTTTATTACAGATACGAAGCGAGTAATTTTGGTGTATTCTAAGCATTTGAGTAAGAAAGATTAATCATTTTATCATCTGACGATATACCCCTATAAGAATTTAGAGCTTACTCATCTATCGAACTTTGTTGAAGTCTGTACAACTGGAAAGCTATTTCTTATTTTTACGAACGAAGACCATTGATAATATGAAGCATTTACTATTTTTCTTGCATCATCTTGGAAACCACCTAGTTTTTGTCTGCCATTCCATTTATCCATTCTTGCTTTTCTTTATCGTAATTTTCCTTTAAACTGATTCTGACTTGCTACTTGGAAGAATTGCCTTCTGAAATATTTAAAGACATCTCCGACATATTTTATCTTTTCCTGTCTCCTTTTTCTAATTCTATTATGCCTTACTATTTTGCTCCACCTTCCAATTTTGAAATGTTACTGCATAATTCATTATTAATTTATCGGAGTTATATATTGTCTCTCTCGAGCTTCTTCTCATTCTCTTCGAACTCATACAAACTTTCTCGGATGTTGTGAAGTTATTATTCAATAATTTTTCTTTATTAAAGTTATTGATTATATCTCTGCTGTTATTGCTCAATCTTCTTCTGTAATTAATTAATGACTTGCCTCATATCCGTAAATTGAGTTTAGTAATTTATCCTTTCCCTGTTTCTTTCCTCTGATACCTATTTCACCAAATTTTATCTTTGCTATAATGTCTATTGAAGTTATTGGTATTTGGTTGCAGATTCTCTTAACTGTTGCACTTCCTATTTAAAACTGTTAAGTTGATCATCTTTCTGATGAATCTGGATTGTCAGCTCATTCTTTTCAGCTAATAACCTATTGACTTGCCCTTAAAAATACTATTGATCCATATCATTGAAATTATTATGACTTTCCTTCAATTCAATCTTTTCATGTAACTGCTTTATGATTCCGTCAAATTATTACTTATGAGATGCTATTTTTTTGAGCTCCTCCTCATACAGTTGCAGGTCTTTATGATATTTATTCTATCTTCGGCTACTTTATTCACATTTGGCTGTTAAGTCAGCAATTTGTTTCTCATAAATGAAGATTTGAGACGGGTAATTTGATTATTGTATGAAGGCTTAAGGGTGGTCTTTTTGAGAGCGAGTTAAATTGATCTGCTCTTTAATTGATGCCAATTCTTACTACCGATTGCTGATAACTTCCCTCGATTGATTGAGAGAAATCTAAAGCTACCCAGCACTACTGGCATATTTTTATCTATCCTTCATCAGTTCTTTTTGACTGATTTCGTACTGCCCTATTGCTGCTCTCATCTGTTCAATGGAGACAGTCAACTTTCTTATCTCTTCAAGCTGATTTTAGTTAATTAATTTCAATTCAACCACCTATGATCTTTAATCTTCACAAAGTTTTTAAATTGAGTATTTCTGGCTTTGTAACTCATCTATTTATTTTTTCAATAGAGCTGTTTCGCTCTAACGCTGAGCTGAAATCTACACCTGTCGAGTAACATTGCTGTCCAGATCTTGTATTATCGATTTACACTCTTTTAATTAATCATGCAAATTTATATTTTAGGATTTGATTTTTTGGAACTCAACTTAAAGCTATTGTTGAATACTTGCACTCTCCGTAATTTAAGAATCCTGAGCTTGAAGTTGTAGTAAGAGACTGTTGATACTATAATTGATTCCCTTATAAGTTGCCTTAGTTTGCGTCTATAGGCTGCTGTTTAACTACCGCTATCTCTTCTTCATCCTTTCCACTTCTTAAGAATTAGCTTGACTCTTGCGTTTGAGTGTATCCAACTAAAAAGTTAATTTTTGAATTGTTTGATTCCGTTTTACTAATTCTTCCTCAAGTGTGCCTATATGAGCTGCAGACTTTGATATGCTGTCTTGTGCTTGCTCTTAAATCTATTTTATTGTTTGATTCTTTGCAGTTATCTCCATTTGTAAATTTTGATAAGTATCTTCGAAAATCTATTGGTTTATCGAACCACTCAGTTCATTAATTAATTTGGACTTTCGCCCCAGTTCATTATTCATTGCCCTCATGTACTCTGCATTAGAATTCCCAATCAAGTTTTGATGTGTTTTGCCGTTGACTTCAAATATTTGATTTTTTCTTGCAAGCTCACGTTCCAGGATCGAAATTCTCTATGTAAGAACAGCAGCATCAGTTTGTGATGGAATGTCATGCAATATCAAGTTTTCAATTTTATGTCTTAGTTCATCAAACTCCATTGCTTCATTTCCCAACAACTTTGCCAATATTTTAAACTGTCGGGTATAGACAATGTTTGCTTGCTTTTAATACTGAAATTATTCAGCTTACTTGTCCAACAAAACTAAACGACGATCAGAGGCTGGTAGAATGAAATGCAAATCCTCTTTAACTATAGGATAACTGCGATTGGTAGCGGAAATGTCTTTGGTTGGTTTGATAAGAGGGTGCTGAGAGGGAAGCAGTTCCTAGTTAAGGGTTGGAATACTTCTCGGATGGCAGCTTTACGATCTGCTGACTTCACAGCGTATATTATGTCCTTATAACTCATATTTAATTATGCATGCCAGTATAATTAGGCGGAAACCTCATGATATTATTAATAATTCCTTTACTTGGTTCCTTTGAAAAATGAATGTGAATTCTCTTCAACATGATATGGTTAATATTAAAGATAAGAAAATGTTGTGTTTCACAATTAATTTAAATGTGAACACTTTAAAATAATTAATGTAACACCCTCGAGGTATAATTCTGTTGGCTAAAAGCCTTTGACGTATTTTTTATTTTTTAAATTTGAGGTGCCTATATAACTATTTATTGAAGAACAAATTACAGTACCGTTTTCAGGTTACAATTTCATGTTTACCAATAATCTCATGACATCTGAGTTAGGATTGATCAGAAATAGATATGGCTCGCGGAATGCTCTATTAATTGTAGTTTAACTTGCTGATTTATAACAAATAATAATTCCTCAGAGAAGTTTATGCAGCTGATAAAATCGTTGCTTTCGCCCAGAAGTAGATATCAATTCGAAGATGAAGTCAAACGTATTATTCAATAGACTGGAATCAAGAGCAAAGGCCTCCTCTCTTAAAAATACAGTTAAGTAGTAAATAAACATATGGCTAACTCGAAAAACCCGTATAAAATAATGAAGCTCCTGATCAGCAAACTCCAAGATATGGATAGTTTGGAGTCCATTGTAAAATTATTAGTCGTTATTCATGGTTCACTGATGGATGGAGGATATCGGTATGAAGTTCTTTCAGCATTGGAAGATATGTAGTTAGTTATCAATCGGAAATTTAATCTAGAAAAGAGTTAGGAGTGGTTTATACTGTTCTATCGAGCATATTGTAGTTATCTGGCTAAGCTGCCTTCTATTGCTGAAGTTCTCGCTCGCACTTTTTAAATATAAACCCGGCCTCCGAGTCATTTCTGCTTAACTGATCTATTTAGACTCCTCAATCAAATGTCTCTGATAATGTCTGCCCTAAATTCAGCAATAAACACAATTGGTCGATATTACTCGAGAAAAATTCTTTTTTTTCATTAACTGTATTGCGTACTTCGAAGGGAAATACTGACTATCTACTCTTATTTAAGGCACCTTATCAACGATTTCATGGTGCATTACGAAGAGCATGATTTGATTGATGTCCGCTGCTTTGTGGAATCTATACCTGAAATCGAGTTAATGGTTGATAAGATTGATGACTTCCTGGTAAATAAGTATTTCAAAGGGAGGGCTCCAAGCCAGAACATATATATAAAGGAAGAATAAGTTCAAAAGGCCCAGTATTACCTTAGACGAAACCATGAAATAGAATGAATAAATAAATAATTGATATAAATTAGAGTAAACATAATTATTTTGGATTACAATTTGTATTTTCAATGATAAAATACAGCTTCTCACCGCTACAATATTTAATGTTTAGCTTTATTTTATTATAAATTTATTTGTCTTTTTAAATAATTTGATAACTAATATTTATGAAGATTAGCTGCATATAATCTTGCTTATTTTGGCAAGCCAATATATTTATAAGAATTATTATGGTTTTTAATTAATCGTCTGTGCTTTACAATTTAAATATATACTCTTCGCAAACAATCAAATAGTTCTTCAGTATTTTATTTCGTGCAGAAGGACGTAGTGATTTTCATTGTCCCAAAAATGAAAAATTATAGTATTACCGTCATTCACTACTTTCCTGTAGCCTTGAATGGCAGCAATGTTCGAATTAGCCTTAAACTGTCCAAGATTGCCTCCGATTTTGACTTGTGCTTGGGCGAAGATAAGAGCAAGGTCTTCGCCTCCAAGGCTGGCACCTGCTTGCACTTAATAGTTCTAAATTTCGAATTATTCTTCCTCGAGTCCATATTACTCCTTAATTTCTTATAGAATATGCTGGTGAGTGACATCTCCTTTAGGTTTAGAACTGAGAATAACAGTATACCTGCCCACTGAGCCAATAGTGATATCTTCCAGTTCTTTGTGATTGTTGCACTATAGTTAGTGATCGTGATTATTTGTGATGTTAATGAGTGTCCTCTCCCAACTCAACATATCAAATTAATTTAAATATAATATAACCAGACTGTTCATTCATAATCAGATTACTTCAATGAAGACTATTGAAAAATTATATTTAGTTGCGATATTCTTCGATATTGATTAAATTCTACTTTGATATGTCATTTTTGTTGAAATTATTGTCGCCTTATCATTTCGGCAGGCAGTTTAAATGAAGTCCCTTATATGTAAGAAAAGATAAAGTTAATTCATAACTCATTATTAATAGTGAAATATCATTAATAATGTAAAATTGAATGTTTAAATGATATTCTATTTTTATCAAGGATTTTTTACAATAGTTACGGATTGAACATGCCTTGGCATCCATGATTGAATGTGAACTGTAATTTGATGGACATCTCCAGCATCATTTTCATAAGTTAGCGTGGCATTTAAACTCTTCGGAAAGTATGTTGACTTCTTTGAAGAGTTTATCAACCGCTATATTGATGAGGCAAAGCGAATTTATGGATATAACTCTTCAACAGGATTCAATGAGGAATAATTAGGCAAGAATGTAAAACGACTTTATGATAAAACTTTTCTCAAACTCAAGCCAATTAGCCCGTAATTAGTGGGACACCGATCGCCAGAAAAGCAATAACCTGAGTTTCAAGTTCACGAAGTGTATATCGAAGCCTAGCCTGAAAAAATATAATCACCTATAAAATACAAAAAATAGGAAGATGCTTCTTCTCTATCAGTGTAGTAGTAGAAACTAACTGACTAGATTCCAGCATAATGCCGATACCCAGCGGCAGCAAATGTGTACCCTATGCCAAGGTTGCAAGAGTAGGACATCGAAGATCTCATGATTGATGAAGTGAACAATTCTGACAAGAAGAAAGATATGATAGTCTGCGAGGAAA
>Ga0302185_10001812_pt1 | contig 14566 bp, 14 predicted proteins | sample II_Bog_E1_1_FD_200231 | JGI IMG/M metagenome (GOLD analysis project Ga0302185, IMG submission 200231) | Peat permafrost microbial communities from Stordalen Mire near Abisko, Sweden - II_Bog_E1_2 | ecosystem: Environmental > Terrestrial > Soil > Wetlands > Peat | place: Sweden: Abisko... | reverse complement strand
TCATTCATTTTGAATAATAAATAATTTTGTAAGTGAAAATCTTTCTTAATAATATAAATGAACTTCATTAAAATCATTACTCATCATAGGCAATAGAAGATTTAATAAAAACATTAGTTGAATGAAGAGAACCTATCAAAACGGTTTAATAACAATATTTAAATTAACTTGAGCATTATCAATAATGTAGTAGAAGCAGCGATTGTCCTTTGTATAAGATAATACCAAAGATTACTATTAACTGTTAAAGTAATTCACCATGTACCGAGAGCAATCAATTTCAGAGAAGGAGCACATGAAGAAATAAATATAAAAATGCAAACAACAATTATAAAAATTTATGTCCAAACTCGACAAAAGAGTAGATTCACGCATCACCGAAGAGAAGAGATTACACAATCATTACTTATAAGAACAATAGAAGTATTATAAGGAAGAAATAGACAAATTGAGGACACTACTCATTCAAAAAGATAAGCTTATTTAATAAATTAGGAATGTTTTAAGAATGGTGGAGAGTGAGAAACGTCAGATGATTGAAAATAACACTGCCATGCTCATTTAGTTAAGTCAAGGACTTGATTCCAAATAAAATAAATTAAACAACTCTAAAGATAATTCAAATAAATAACTTTTAAGAATGTATCAGTTTCTGATTGAATAGAACAACGATCTAAAGAAATAGATTTATTTGCTGAAAAGGAACAATGTCAATTCATCTGCAATTGTGACAAAGTAAGAAAAAAGTATGCTCTCGTCTATTTCTGAACTCAAACCTAAATCTCCAACTACTTATAGTGCTAAAAACGACAATACCAATTCATTTAAAAATTCATCATTTCGAAACGAAGGTACGAAATAAAAATCATAAAAGCAAAAGAAAGTAGTGAAGGGAAAGACCAACAATCGATGACTTAATTGATAATTTATTGGATAAAATATAAATCAATCATACATTGCCTAATTTATTCATATTTTGACTGTTTGGCTCACAATTTTGGGAATTTGGGTTTAGGTCCTTGTTGCTGCAACCCTCGCACCTGCAGAATACAGTGCACTGAACCCCACTTTGATAACACTCGCAGTATTTTTTTAAACATTTAGTTTTTTTGCATTTGCAACCTTTTCTGACTTAATCAGGTTCTACACCCAAACTAAACCCTTTGGGATGTTCTTGCACACACTATGCGCCTCCCTCCTCCTCAAACCCATGCGCATTTCTCGCCAAAGCTTCAATAACGGCTTGCTTATGTTCTTCCTTATTATCATTCTTATTTCCACATCCGTGACAATTGCAATCATTCGAACAAAATAGTTGCTTCTGAAAACATTAGCAGTATAGCTTCAAACATCGTGATTTTTTACAGTTGCAACCGAGTTTTTTTTCCTACACCATTTACTCCTCTTTATAATACTTATAAACTGCGGGTATTATGATATTATGCGAACTTTTAGAATCGCTCCGCTCTGAAAAGGATGAAGAAGAGTCTCTGACAGTGTGTGAAACAGAAAAACTCTACTATAATTTCTTTTTGAAAGATTTACGAAAGGATTAAGAGTCCACAGAATTTTAAGTCTAATTATGGTATCTCTCTCGTTCAGAATTTTATCTAGAACTGTCGTTTTTAATGGAGGATGGGATGAGTCGATCGTTTTATCCGGAAGAATTTAGGATCTTTTTAAAATCAGACCGCCTGAGTAGATTTTTAGTTGATCGATAGTGATAAGGTTTTTAAGATTTTTCAATTTCGATGGAGTTATTCGGAATTTATTCAACTAAAAACTCCTCAAAAATGTCGTTTTTAATGGCGGGCAATTATTCATCCATAAAGGTCGGTCTATTCTAGTCGATTTCGTTGTTCTAATCATCCATTCGAGATTACCTATTATGACAAATCAAAATAAATCAAATAATAAGATTGCTTACTATAGTTATATCGCAATTAAGGCAACTAATGTCGTAATATCATCATGACCCTCCGAAACGTTCATTCAATGAAAATAATATAAATAATGTGTTTAGCTACTCAATAGCATTTAGAAATTTAGAAATATTTGCAATAATGATTGCTATATTTTGACTATCACGAAGACATTCTCATTACACATTTTTGAAGCAGATACTTTTCCTCAAATCTGCTCTCTTCTATCTTTCGCAGCTGCTTTAAAAAGTCTTAAAGAGATATCTGCTATTCACTGAATTTATTTTACAAGAAGACGACGCAATCGTATCTTGCCTTTGTTGAGCAAGTAAGATTTAAAATTTGCTCGGAGAGTTCGTCTTTGGGCTGCACAATACTAGTCAAATCAAGGGTTGGCTGAGACTCATTAGTTTTTAAGAAATTACTCATTTCAAAGTTTTATTGTCGGAGATAAGTTTCTTCAGATTAAAGGGATTTCTTGATAACATCCAAATTCTGACTTTTGTCAATAACCTTAAAATACTGAGCGTTTAGTGATTGAAGAATCCCTTTTTATTTACTGACTAATTTTTTAGCAGAGTCAATAGTGCTGTTGACATTACCTCCGCTATTGATTCCTCCCATACCTCCCATACCTCCTTTTGCATTCATCTGCCCAATATTTTGATTTGATCCCCAATTATTAGTATTGGCAGTATTGGCATTATTCCCCCAATTTCCTCCTCCGTTATTATTGACACCTCCCCAAGCATTATTGGCAACATTGGTTCCCACATTGGTTCCCACATTATTCCCCCATCCATTGTTATTGTTATTGCCCCAACCATTATTATTGTTATTACCCCAGCCATTATTATTATTATTTCCCCATGCGACATTGTTATTATTAGTCAAGCCGCCTCCCATGTTTGAGTTAGGATTTTTTTTCTGGTAGAGAGAATCCCAGGCATTTCCTCCACTTCCAAAGTTATTCTCAGCAACAGGTTTTGAAAATGGAAATTTGTTCTTAAATAAATCGTTACTTTCAAGAACGACATTGACCTATATGATAAAAACAGTACGAGACTACTGGAAGGGTGCCAATTTTTAACTGCTTCAAGCTTAGTGTTTAAAATATAGGAAGAAGGGTCGGTTTTAGATTGTATTGACTTGTAAAAAGGATCCACGACATAGTCAGGGTTTCGATTGACTATTCTGACATTTGGAGGAGAACGGGGATAGTCGAACGGAAGCATCATATTGAAATCTATTTTGCATGTTTTGCCCTTGATATCAACTTCTAAAATTCCCTTTAATTCAATATATCTTTTGTTGTAGCCTCCTTCAGCTGCTTTACGAAATTATTACCGAACATCAGTAAGTCGGGGTTGAAAAATGGGTAGACGTGAAATACCTGCTTGACTGCTTTTTCAATCATATATTTTGTTCTGCCTCATAAGATAGTTACTAATCAGGATAAGTGCATGTTTCTAAATTCTGACGGAGCACTTGATCTTTTGCATTGCCTGCATTCCATTTGTTGCCTCCCATCATGTTCATAAGCCCCTGAGACAAGTCGGTTCCAAAAAAGTTCATGGCAACAATCGTGAAAAATAATAAATATGAGATGATTTAACAAGAATAATTTGTTTAAAAATTCTGAGGATAAAAAGTGTTATCAATTTTAAAAATCTTAAAAATTGATGAGGATCTAAATAATTATTTTTATTTTGATATAGTAATTCAAGGCCAACGCCTAATAATGTAGTCAAGGTTTATTGGAAGATTTATGTATTTGGATTGAATTTTTTTGTTTTTCCTTTCAAATTAAAGGAACATATTAATTAAAAATAATTCTAACATAAATTTAGTTGGAAAACATCTGTAATTTATTTCTAATAATATATATAAAAACTATTTGCAAGATTGATTTTCATTCAATCAATTCTAATATGGCATTAGATTTTTTAAAATTTTGTTACAGTTTGCATATTGTGAACATTTTTAAGAAATTTTGTCCCAATACATTTGCGTTGTGATAGTTAGGAGGATTTTTTTGATCTTTTTTTGAGGGAGTAGGATTTGAGAGATTGGTTTGTATGACAGTGCCTCTAATTGAGAATTAAATCCCTTGATTAAAATGAATATTGGGATCATCGACTTTCTTCCCAAAAAGGCAGCATATGGCTTAATGAGTTAAAGTTGTAATTGAAGAACTAGTATCAAGAAGATAGTGGACATAGTAATAGTCTTGAGAATTATTTCGTGCAGTTGGAATTGAGAAAAAAGGTCTCAAATTAAGTCCAATAATTTTTCCTTCATATTTAACCTTCTCTCTAAGTTTCTCCATGCTCTCTTCATACTTTGATAAGTAGGGAATCTATAGTCCCTGTGAAACCTCTTATTTAAGTCCGTCTTTATTTATATCAGTGATCGAGATGTCGAAAGGAGGGGGATCAACCACCAAGATATTCCTTCATAAATGTATCCTTACCGATAGAAGCTCATTTTGAAGCCTTTTTGACTAAATAGTCTTATCATCTTTCAATTAAATGAAAAAGATTTATACATCAATCTTAGCCAATGGCGAAGCTATTTATTAATATATTTGGAGGAGGTTTATAAATCTACCCAATTATGAGATTATTTAAAAACAATAATTTCTTAAAAATTATGAGGATAAAAAGTGTTATAAACTATAAAAATCTTAAAAATTGGTAAGAATTGAAATAATTATTTGTATTTTGATATAGTAATTTAATTAAGAAGTAAAAACTAATGTTTATGTGACCTGTTAAGAGATAATAAGCAAAAACACTTTTTTATATAAATAATTTTTCATTTATTAACCTTAGTTATTTTGAAAAGTAGCTTCGTTTTTTAATTTATCTTTTTGATTTATTAATATATATTAATTTATTGATATCTTATTTTTATTGGATGGAATTGTAATCAATCATTATCAATTCAAACTGAACAATAAGCTTATTGCCAATTTATTACTCCCTTTTCCACTTTCAATCAAACTATTTTATCCAAAATCTGACCCATTCTGATGCTCGACATATTTTAATCTTTATCACTTTACTAATATATATTTTTTAATGCCTAGGTTTATCAATATTCTTTTACTGGGAGACATGCGAGTGGGTAAAACCTCCATCATGGAAAAGTTTGTCAAGAATGAGTTCAATCTTGATTATGATCCTACTATGTGTATTTATCACGTAGATTATCATTAACCTTAGAAAGAAAAATTAATTAACATTAACAATAAGCAGGTGCTCGTGCAAATAACAGATACTATGGGGCTCAAAACAGAAATGGACCTTCCAATTATTAGTAAAACTATTGAGTAATTACCTTACTATCGCTTAGAATGGCCGATGGAATTTTTGTGGTCTTTGATCTATCAAGGAATTCAACCAAAGAAATGGCAAAATTTTGGCTGAATTAAATAAAAAAACAGAAGTAACTAAGACTTAAATTAGAAACAACAAATAATGGCTTACTGTTACGCTATTAGCTCATAAATAAGACTTACCCAGATAAATAAGCCAAGATGAAATCTACTAATTTTCTCAGTAGGCCTCCACTGAAATTGTGGAAACTTCGTCAGTCATGGAATCTAATAGTGTTGAAGAGGTTATAATTAAAATGGCAAAAAGTATTATCTCAGATAAAGATGCTGCTGCAAAGGTAAGTTCAAATTTATTTAGACAATGAAAACAACGACAAAAAAAACGAAGGATGAGTTGACATAATCCTAGCATTTATCGAAGAAAGGCAACAAGTCGAATTCATCTTGTTAAATATATTGATTCAATACTTCTATTTTAAAATTTAACAAATAATAAGATCGGCCATGCGATAATGCTGTAATATCCAAAGATAGGCGACCCGCTCAGGCAATTGTCAATTGAAGTAATAATTAAAGATATATTTTTTTAATTGTTTAATTAATCAAAGATCTACTTTTATTAGAGATATTTATTCATTCTTTAAATTAACCTATGGAGGACCCTAATTTTGTAGTTTAGCTTTTCATTCGCACCCTCTAAATCAAGCACAAACTCACCTTTGAGAAGGACAAAGAGGAGTAAGCAGAATCCTATGTAGATATTTCAAAGTTTTGTTCGATACATATCTCAAAGGGCAAGGCAATCCTGACGAACTCAAGGATTATATCGCTGCCGGTGTTTAAAATCCAGATGTGATTAATATTATTGCTAATTAAATTGTGGAGTGGCAAACCAAAGCGGCAGACTTGAAAAAAGCCGAGCAGGCAATGAAGGATGAGAAGGAAAAAGAGAAATAAAAAATAAACTAATTTGTGGCTGCACGCACTAAAAAACTCAAGGAGGAAGCTGAACGGGAAAAGAAGGAAAAAGGAGAAGAAGCTCCACGCAAAAAACACAAACGTTAGCAACCTGCCGTCCCCGAGGCTCCCTCTGTTGAAGGCAAGTAGGGTGTCGCCCCTGAGGGTACTGAAGGAGTGGAACCGGTTGAAGGAGCGCCAGAAGGTGCTCAGCAAAGTGAGGCCGTGCGCAAGGGCCTAAAGCAGTAGTTGCAGCAAAAGGGTAAGGAAAAATGCAAATTTTATCCATATTGTAAAAACCTTGAAACTTGCTAATTTTTCCACCCATCCCAGCGCGTACTATTTTTACATCATTCAACAAGTAAAAAAAAATCAAATCCACCAGAGAGAGAGTATAAAATTAAAAATTAAAACATAAAAATAAAACATGAAAAAACTAACTCTCTCTCTTAAAGGTGCAAAATTTGTAAAAAATAAACTTACTTGTTGAATGGCGTTTTTATTTGTTTTATATCATTTAGTGTACGTTCTTTCCCAACTGTCGGTATGGAGATGCGTGTCTCTATGAGCATGAGGCTTGCAGGTTTAAGGAGAAATGCACGCGACCCAATTGCGCGTACTCTCATCCCTTCAAGAGTAACTTTGATTATATACAGAAACCAACCCCATTTAGGAAATGATGAAGACCTTCATGAGCAAGAATAACCCTCTCAGCCGTGGAGGCAAGAAGAAACCCTTCAATAAGCATAAACCAGAGCAGAAGGACCAAAAATAACAGAAAGAATAGCCCAAGTAGCAGCAGCCTCAGGAGTGATCTGCATGACATAAAAATCATATTAGTAATATTATACTATTAATTAAATATAAGGACGAATTCATTTTATTCAATTTTAAGATAAATTTAGCAACCATCATGGTATGCTCACCAATATCCGCCATGTACCTCCTGGAGATGCGAGTAGCATAGGTTATAATCGTCATAGGCGATCATTTTTTATGGCTAACATTTGAAACACATGCTCTTGTTGCAGCGACTGCATGTAATACGGTAGCAACCATCTATTCGGATCACTGGAATTTTGCAAGCAGGGTTAGGGCACTGCCTTATTCCATTGTCTTTCATGTATTTCTTAAACAGCTCGTCAGTATTGTTACGGGCCTCTTCACAAGTGATCAATGGATGATACCTCATCTTAATAAGATGATATTTACCTTACAACCAGAACAATAGGTATTCAGACAAACATCACATTCGAAGTGATCGGTCTTTAACATATTTATCTGTTTACAGCCAGGAGTGTAACAGAAAGTCATGACATCCGATCGCTTACCGACGTATTGGTTGGCAGCAGTAGTTTCGACCTTTAACCATTGAGCAGGTTAGAGAATGCACTCAAGATCATCGATAACAATCTCAACGCTGCAGTGGGGGCATCGAAGAGGAAACATAGTCACATCTCCAAGGGCAGTGTTGATTGATTGGGTAAGGCAATCTCTACAAAACTTATGACTGCAGCTCTGTAATCGATAGGGGCGATGTGGCTCCTCACAGCAGATGCCACACACATCTGCATTGACCATACTTTCTTCAGGTACACTTAAAGATTCAATCAAATGCATGAGGAAGTTAAAAGCTTTCTGTACATTTGATGCCCTGCCCTCAAGTAGTAATGCTTTACTATCTTCTTAAACTTCTACTAATGTTAGAGTAAATTTGGTCTTGATTTAATTTGCTTTATCGGGAGTAGCTTTAAAGAATTTGAAAGCTTTGCTATGAAGTGATACACGGTAGAAGAAATGCTATTCGACCTTTAATTTGATTTAGGCTTGGATGTCCTTTACATATTTATCTTCAATTATAACATGAAGAGTATGATTTTTGACATTAGCTATAAATTTAGCATGATATTTTTACTATAGATCTGACAGATTGGCTAAGCCTATGTCTGTCAAAATGATGTTTTTATCTTGCTCAGACAAGAAAATGGGGCATCCAACCAATTTAAGGTTCAATTTTTAATGAAGCAAGTTAAGAGTATCCTTCACTCCACTTTTTAGGATTATATAAGTCTTCTTTTGAGCACTTTCTTCAATATAGGTTTGTATATTAGAGCCTAATCCATCACGAAGGCACTCCTTTAACAATTGTTAGTATAGGGTCAAAGATCCATGAGGCACTAAAATAGGTGTTTCAAACCATGTTTGCGCATAAAGTCGACCCTATCCAAGCTTTCCAGTGGTCCTGTTAAGCGCATTAGCGATCTTATTCATCTCATTGAGATCTGGAATATGCACCCTGCATATTCTCAAGCCGTTTTTACGTTTCTCAATGGGTTACATCTTGATGTTATTAAGAGGCTGCACTCCTTTGATTAGATTTTATAAATAACTGCTTTCCCCTGCTATTTATTTGAGCGGTGTTTTCAGAATTTATACTTATTTAATGTTTCCATAAGCTTTTAGAGCCTCCTCGATAAATATTTAGTCAGTCATATCTTTCAAGTCTTCAATAATAATCTAATTTTCGATACTGCTGACTTTGACCTTCACCCCGTCTAACTCAGGATTGGTCTAAAATGCAGCGATGGCCTTACCTGCTGCTTCGGTAGTTTCAAATTTAATCAAAGCTTTTTTATGAGATTTCCAAACATACCACTTGAAATCAATATACTGTTTGCTGCGAACTGTTGCTTGACTTTAATCATCTTTAAGAGGCTTAACATCCATAAGTCTATCAAAGTAGAGACACTCATGAAAGTAGTCATGGAATGTATAGTAATCGCGTTGCGAGTTGAAATAAATAATCGCCGATTTGCTAAACTTTCCTTGTTACGGCTCGACTATCACAATATCTTTCAAAAGGAAAAATTAGTTGAAGAGGTCTTATAAATCTTCCTTAGTTATTTATAGATGAAGATTGCTTAGAATACACCTGTTTATGTAGTCAGTCTTCACTATTTACTTGATGATACCTCCAGCGCCCAACACCAGATTAGTCTTGCCCAAGTAGTGCACCAACTTACTTGATACAGATAGCTTTTCGCGAATACGCCCGAGAATTGCATCAAATTTATTCTTGACGAGTGCAGATTTCTCTTTATTGCAAAGGATAATTATTTGTGCCATCTCTTGATTTGGTTCAATGAGGCAGTCGTATTAATTTTCGAATTTGGTAATTTCAAGTCCGTTATTCTTCCATAGCTGCTCGAAGATAGAGCTTGATAAACCATGAAAATCCATCTCTATCTAACTTTGACTCTAGCTGTATCGAGTTGGTTAGTGACCGAATATCTCCAAATACATTTCTCTTGTGAACGAGTTACACATCAAAATTTATTTTCGGTTACTATTCTCAGCCAAACGCACGATAAACAGATATTCGGGTCTTTCATTTAGCTGAGAGATGAGTGATGTTTTGTCAGGAAACACTCCAGTTGTCGATCCTTCTAAGAGAAAACCGTTTCGACGAGAACCAGTATACACAGCCACTGGTTTGTTGTAACAGTGAAGGAAATGTTAGATTACTTTATGCAAGTCATTAGGTTCGAGGATGATGTTAGTTTGCGTGACTTGAAATTGTTATCGGAAGTGGTCTAACTCATCGCGAAGATGCGCCAACAAGTCCGAGTTGACTGCATACTCTCGGATTAAATCAGGAATGTCCATGTCTTCAAAAGTTTTCTTCTTCGGCTCTACCATATCATACAAATTGCCATAAGCTTCGAATTAGTTCTCGTTAAACTTGCTGGTGTTTCGCCGGAAGGACTGACTCTTAGAAGTTGAATTTCTTTTTCTGAACTAAATTAATTCGCTTTTCGTTAATATCTACAAGCAGGATTACAAATAACCACTCTTACGCCAGATACCGCTGGGCTTAATGTGAGCGGCATCTTATAATTATTGCTTAGCTTGACGCAAATTCCCCTAGCTATGACAAATGACTAGTCCCATGATCAACAGGTTCAACCGTCTTCGCTTTTATTATTATGGCAGATCCTATTTGTCCAATAATTTAAAGATTATTTGTGATTAGAGGGGCGAGATTCCCTATTTGGCTGTCTATAACACTCGATAATCTGCGATCAAAAAACTTTCTCCCTCCATTTTGATCACTTATAGGTGTTTCATAATCTTAAGACATTCGGAAACTCTTAAGTTGGCTTGATCGATGAAAGAACTTAATCCATAGTCGATCATTTTAAGCAAATAAGTTGATATCTCCTTGGCCTCTTAAGCATAGTGCTGATTTGGCTTAGCATGTCCCTGCAGGCTTGCGTAACATCCGACTCTAGTAATAGCTACCTGCGTCATACGTTTAGCTTTCTCCATTTCGCTGCAGTCACCCGCATAACGTACGTATGCTCCGTTACTATAATCAAAAATGAATTTGACTTCTTTGCCGTAATCGGCAACATATATGACATTAGAATAATCGTAATTCCATGATTTTAGCTGTTGTGTGCTTTACACGAGAAATATTTTATTCTTTCCGGGTACTAAGTTAAGTTCGTGAGCCTTTGTTATAATATGGACATGCTCTTTCATCAATACCTTTGATAACTGCTACTGCAACTTAGAAGTGAATCTTCGTATATGCATATCAATGGGATAGAAGATAATTACGTCCTGCTTTTCAGGATGATTCAGGTCTTCACGCAAAAAATCTATTAGTTTTGACAACAGTTAAGATTCCTATTTCTAGACGATGAATTCTAACGGATGTTGAGGCCAAATTTGTAAAGGCACAAATTCATTACAGTTTGCTCCATTTAATAAATCTTATATCTATTTATCCTGCAGGTGACTGTGATAGATATAAGTTCGGGCAAGATCGCACAAAGACTGACAATTTTGCAATAGCAAAGGAGAATAGTCAATTGGATTGAGTCCGAAAGCATCGAAAACAAAAATATCTCCGGCCTTTAGAGGAAGGGCTTCTTTGTTCCATTCAGTCATATCGTGGAGTATAACACCCTCTGTTTCCAAACTATCTCGAAGGAATGTCAGTTTATCAATTTATGCATCGTCTACAAGAAAATGTGCTGCAACTAAAAGTGATTCCTGAGCAATGGCAAGATGCACCTTTCCTGATTGCGTTTTGGCAAGGAATAATGCCAACATGGGACTTTGTGAGCAAGCATAGCGATGACTGATTGTACATCTAGGTTCTCCTAGCTGAGTTATCTGTGAACAATAAGTTAGAAGACAGGTGGCATATTTGCTGGGATCAACCGCAAGTTTTTCAAATAAGGAGGTCTTGGTGTTGTTCTACTTGAGAAAATGTATACTTTTTGACAAAGAAGGAGCAGAGCCTCTATAAGTTATAGTTCGCTATGTTCCAGATTATGAAACTGGTATTCTTGATAGGACTCATTCTCAAAGTTACGTATTTGGCCTGATTTATTCAGGCAGGCCTTTCGCTGCTGAGTTAGCAAATCCGACTGGAAGGCTGATTTCTTCATGGATGGTGGGAATAAATCTTTTATATTTGAACAGCTGATCATATCATTTAAAACAAATAGGAAAAAAGGAAAAAGGAAAGGAGAGAATATTGTTTGAATTATAATGGTGAAAGTCCCCTAATAATTATGAAAATTATTGGCGATCCTTCTTTGAGCTGCGAATTGTGGTGTAATAAATTAATTCTGAGATAATCTGACGAATATATTTATCCTACATTTCTCTTATAAAAACTTCTAAAGGACTTAAATGATATTGAAGACAATTGATAAAGGAATGGTCCAATTCTGTTGCTAGAGCATCAATATTTGATTTTTCATATCAATTTGCAAATCGTTTTTTAATACAGCAATAATCTAAGACATTCAATTTAACAATAGTTGAAGCCAGCTTAGACTCTGGATTTCCTCACTCACTTAACAGGAGTCATTAATAATAAATGATTATTCATCAAATAAAAGAGAATCGAGAAGGTGGCATTTTTACACCTTTGGGGAGAAGAAACTCCCCAGCCAAGTGGACAGAGTAAAGACAATGCGCAAGCAAAAGATATTATGGATAACCAATCGAGAGTAGATCCAATTTTAAAACTCGATAGTTCTCGTAAATAAATAACGGGTGTTTATTCTCCACGCAATCATAATATACACATAAAATTGGATGCGAATCAACTAATAAAATGCTTGATCACATTATGGGAGAAGTCAAAGAGCATTACAAATCATAGAACAGAAAGAAAAGCAGAAAGGAAAGATAAAAAATAGTCAAAAACAGATCCATCAATCATAGTAACTCAAAATAACAACAGATAATCTATAAGGAAAGCGTCAGTAGAGCATTACAAAAGATTTTATGGATTTAAAAGAAAAGTTTGCAAGGCAATGATATCCAAACTCCGTTTCACAATAGAAAATTAATCAACTTAAATAAAGGTAAGCTTGTGAGCTAAGCAATAAAAAATTAATACTTCCAAAGACAGAAAATATCACCGTCAAATAAGGCTCAACGGGATGCTTCATCCTCAGAAAAAAGCTTCAAGCCTCAAGGGAAAGCTTTATCCCCATCTGAGTAAGAATTTGATGATAGCTATCTCCCAAGTCAGTCGAGAAAACTAACTTGTTCGAAGGAGAAAACAAAAACCGAGGAGAGAAACATCTAGCCATCAGCATCATCCTTGGGTGTTTAGTATTAAAACGGAATTATAACAAAATCCGCAAAGCGCAAAAGTTTAATCCAGAGCAATAAAATGATGTTTTCACAAGGAGTAAGAGCCATTTCAGCGAGGCAAATAATAAATTTTCCTCAATTTTAGATCTCCCAAAAAGAAATTCGATTTTCATAAGGACAAGAGCAAACTTTTGATAAAAATCAGTGCTAATTCACAAATGGGATAGCGATCGCTGACCAATTCCAAAAGAGACTGATGATATTTCCACGCAAACAATCAAACAACCTTCGGAGAGAACACCTGAAGTAAGATCGCAAGTCAATCAAGACTCATCTTATTAACAGCCTCGACCTAGTCATAAACCTCTGATGATTTTTTAATAATTTTTAGACATAAGGAGTAAGCTATTCAATCAAAAATGCAGTTAAATTTATATTTCTTTTCTTTTAGATATTCGCAACTCTCTTTGAGCATCCTTTGACCCAGCACTAATTTCTTTTCCATACTTTTTTGGGTAATAATCTTCTTATTCAACTTGTCATCGGTTTTTCCATAGTTATCCAAGAAATGCAAAAAGAATCGCTTGAATTATCCATCTCTTTGTTTGGCTGGAACATTGGCTTTTGGTGCTTTTATTTTATCATTTACTTTGCTCAATCTATTCTCTTGGTCCTTGAGTTATTTTTCCTTAATTTATAAATTTCGTTAATTGAGTTTATTTACTTTTTTCTGAAGCTCAAAAAGGGTTTATTTATTGTTTTTCTTGCTGTCTAAAAGGTCATATTTAAGTTGCTGATTCTCCTTGCGCAGAATAAGACATAGATTAGTATAATGATGTAATTATTAAGCTATTTATTGCTTATTGAATTCCTTATAATTGTCTAAAGTTATAGTGCTGCCGATAGTAGCTGTTTTGTGTTGAAGCCCACTCGAACTTGCTCTCTTTGAATTCATTATGTTCTTTTTGCCTCCTTTTTGAGAGTGGCATGCCTTCCGCGATGCACACTGGCTGTGCTTCATTGGAACAGAGCGGCTGTCTATGGTGGTAGTAGCATGAGAGTGATCATCGAAGACCTTTTTGCTGATATCATTGAGCTCTTGATAATTATAATATTTGCTGAAAGGATACTTCTTAAAGGAGGTATCGTAGTCAATACTTTTGGCATCGCTATTCATACGTTATTGTTTAAATTAACTACGAATAATAAACTGAACCCATAAAACTAAGAAATTATTTTTAGATTGGAATAATTAAAATACCAATTGTGTGGCGTTTAGTTTTGTCCTTCATGAATGTTTTGATTGTATAAATCTATAAAAACAGTCCGTCTTATCCAATTATTTTTTTATGCACACCAATTTAATGAATTAGATTATTCGTCAACTCATTACATTCAAAAAGTACATATTATCTTATTAGGCTTCTTAAAAAAATAAGAGAGGCGGATTTTGATGAATTACATCATACTAAAAGACTGAATCCTTCATTTAATAAGCCGACACTTGTAATTTTTAATTTGAGAACATCCAGTTTGCAGTTTCTACTTCGATCTTAGAACTGAATAATGAGAGTGAAGATGTTTATTTATGGAGACACGTGAGTTCTATAGCGATTTGTATTTGTTATATCATAGATGATCAATTCAACTTTTTATTACTATCTTGTCAATAAGGAACTGAATAAAGCCATTGGCTATCACTACCGAGAACAAATGCATA
>Ga0302185_10001810_pt1 | contig 14574 bp, 15 predicted proteins | sample II_Bog_E1_1_FD_200231 | JGI IMG/M metagenome (GOLD analysis project Ga0302185, IMG submission 200231) | Peat permafrost microbial communities from Stordalen Mire near Abisko, Sweden - II_Bog_E1_2 | ecosystem: Environmental > Terrestrial > Soil > Wetlands > Peat | place: Sweden: Abisko... | reverse complement strand
ATGGCGCGCCCATTGACCAATGCATGGACCGCAGGCATTTGCCAAAACAACACCGCCCATTTCTTCAAAGGTGTCCAGGTAACCATCGCGGTCAACCGTAAAGCGTACCAGTTCTGAACCTGGCGTAATCGTAAATTCGGCTTTAGTTTTTAAATGTTTGTCAGTAGCCTGTTTGGCTATGGAAGCCGAACGGGTAATATCTTCATAAGATGAATTGGTACATGAACCAATTAAACCAACTTCCAACGCTGCAGGCCAGTTGTTTTCTTTTACCGCTTTAGCGAATTTAGAAATAGGCCATGCGAGATCGGGAGTGAACGGGCCGTTTACATGCGGTTCCAGTTCAGTGAGATTTATTTCGATAACCTGATCAAAGTATTGCTCAGGGTTGGAGTAAACCTCAGCGTCGCCGGTTAAATGTTCTTTAACAGCATTAGCGAGTTCAGCAATATCACCGCGTTTTGTACCGGTAAGGTATGCAGCGATCTTTTCATCATAACCAAAAACAGAAGTCGTGGCGCCAATTTCAGCGCCCATGTTACAGATAGTGCCCTTACCGGTGGCGGAAAGGGAACGGGCGCCATCGCCAAAGTACTCAACAATAGCCCCGGTACCGCCTTTAACGGTCAATATACCGGCAACTTTAAGTATAACATCTTTAGCAGATGTCCAGCCGGATAATTTGCCGGTAAGCTTAACACCAATCAGTTTAGGAAATTTAAGTTCCCATGGCAAACCAGCCATCACGTCACAGGCATCCGCGCCGCCAACACCGATGGCAATCATACCCAAACCACCCGCGTTAGGCGTATGCGAATCGGTACCGATCATCATACCGCCGGGGAAAGCGTAGTTTTCCAAAACAACCTGGTGTATAATGCCCGCCCCGGGTTTCCAGAAACCCAGGCCATATTTATCGGACACAGAAGCCAGGAAATCGTAAACTTCTTTGTTTACGTCCTTTGCCGTAGTTAAGTCTTCGACAGCGCCAATCTTGGCCTGTATAAGGTGATCACAATGCACGGTTGAAGGCACAGCTACCTGTGGCCGACCGGCCTGCATAAACTGCAAAAGCGCCATTTGCGCAGTTGCATCCTGCATAGCCACACGATCGGGCGCAAAGTCAACATAATCAACGCCACGGCCAAAAGCTGTATGTGCATCACCTTCAGAAAGGTGGGCGTATAATATTTTTTCAGTTAAAGTAAGGTGTTTACCTGTCGCTTTACGGGCAGCAGCCACGCGGGCGCTGTAGCGGTCGTAAACTTTTTTGATCATATCTAAATCAAAAGCCATCGTATTGATTTTTTAGGTAAAAAGTAAAAATTCGGAACAAACGACCTGTAAAAGGCCTTCGCGGCGAATTTACAAAAATTAGCACGAAATGGTATTGTTGTATTCAACAAATGTTATTTAGAGAGGTTTTAAATAGAGATTCGAGGTTAGTGATTGGAGATTACTAGTTTGAGTGAATGGGCTTATGGGTTCGTGGTTCGGCTGCGTTGATGGGGCGGGTCAGGTTAAATTAGTTCCAACTTAGTGCCCTTCGTGCTGTCTTTGTGCCATTTGTGGTAAAAAAATCTTCGTAAGGGCAGGAAGCGGAATCGAAGTAAATGTTTATATTTTGGGCATTGCCTGCGGCCCGCGCTATCCGCTAATACTGCACAGGCCTTAGCCACTAAGGCCGGTATCCGCTACTATCGCTAATGCTTTCATTTTCGTTCAAAATCTCGCCTCACCTGGGGGAAATTAAATAAACATCAAGTCAAGCAGAATGGAAGATCAAACCGACTTCATTCTAACATTAGATATGGTACAACATCGTCATGAGCTAAAATTAAGCGCTTTAAACTCAAACCCCTCCTTACTCCATATCTCCATAGCCCTCGGCAAAACATATTGCAAACGGTCAAACGCCTTCAAACTATCATGAAAGACGACAATATCGCCGCTGCCGGTACTTTTCAAAACATTCTCCAGGCATTTTTCGGGTTTGAGGGTAATATCAAAATCCCCCGATAAAACAGACCACATCACAATTTTCAATCCAGGTTTAGCCTCCTGTAAATGCCCGATCTGTGACCGTTTGATCCTTCCATACGGCGGCCGAAACAGGTTGGTTTGGAGTAAGTCGCCTGCTTTTAAAAAGTTTTCAAGATATGTGGTATCATCCGTTTTCCATCCTTTTAAATGGTTAAAAGTGTGGTTGCCTATGGCATGCCCCTCATTTTTTACCTGCTCAAAAACGTCCGCATGTTTCCGTACATTGTCACCTATGCAAAAAAAAGTAGCCTTCGCACCGTACTGTTTTAAAATATTTAAAACAAATGGTGTAACAATGGGTATAGGGCCATCGTCAAAAGTGAGATAAATGCACCGGGCGCTTTTATTTTCATTCCATAATAGCTTTGGATATAGCTTTTTAAGCAGCCCGGGTGTTTTAACAAGGTACATAACAGATATTAGATATGAGACAAGATATAACCATCAGTAAATTGAAATAGTAATGCAGAAGAAATATTCCAAATCTAACATCTCAAATCTCATATCTAAAATTATTATTAAGTATAGCCTTATGACACAACCGATATTCATAATAAAAAGGGTAAGCCTGCTAAGCATTTTATTTGTGATTGCTTTAAGCTTCAAAGCAGGAGCGCAGCAAGTAATCAGCCTGCAAAAAGCCGTTGACCTTACCGTACAAAATAACCTTACAATTAAGCAGGCGCAGCTAACCGAAGCTTTGGGTGATGCAGATTACAAACAAGCAAAGTTTAACCAGTTACCAAGTTTAACCGCCAGCCCTCAGGGATCGTACAATTTAGGCCGTAGCCCCAATTTAACTACATATACCTATAGCAGCCAGTCGTTTCTTTATATTACCGGCCAGGCAGCGGTATCGATGACCCTGTTCCAGGGAGGACAATTGCGAAACCAAATATTGCAAAACAAACTAACGCTTGACGTCGATAAAACCAGTACGGCCAAAATTAAAAACGACTTGCTTTTAAATGTCGTGACCGATTACCTGACTATACTCACCGATCAAGACCTGGTAATAGCTGCAAAACAGCAAATTGAACTGGCAAAAATCACATTGGACCGTACCCAGAAAAACTTTGACGCCGGAAATCAAACCAGGGCTGACCTGGCCCAGGCAGAAGCACAGCTTTCTACCGCTGAATTAAACTTAACAAATGACCAAAATCAGGTTGATCTGGCTATTTTAATACTCAAACAATATATGGAGATGGATCCGGCAACCGACATTGCCGTTGAAAAACCGGATATCAGCAAATTAAGCGACGTAAAAACATACTATGACGTTACCGATGTAATCAGGACCGCTTTTACAACTAATCCAGATATTAAACTTGCTGAGTTGCAACAGCAAACTTATGCCCAGGCAATAAAAATAGCTAAAGGTAATTATTATCCCACTTTATCTTTATTTGGTGGCGTTGGTACAAATTATTCCAACCAAATCTCAACACAGGTAACTGGTATAACCCAAAATATACAACAAATAGGCTCGGTTTCGGTTCAAGGTACCACTTACCCGGTAACAGCTCCCGCCTTTGTACCCGTCTACGGCCCTTACTCTGCATTCAGTCAGCTTGGGAATAATTTTAACGAATCGATAGGTTTGAGTTTGCAGATACCGATTTTTAACCGTTTCTCTGCACGCACCTTGGTTAGGAAAGCAAAATTAAACTATGAATATGCTGAACTATCCACACAACTGGCTAAGAATACGCTAAGCAAAACCATTATACAGGCGGTACTCGACCTTCAGGCAGCAGTAAAAAGCTATCAGTCATCGTTACAAACTTATACATCAAACAAGGAAGCTTTAAACATAACAAAACAAAGGTTTGATGCAGGCCTTGTTAATACGCTGGATTATAACACAGCACTTACTAACTATGATAAATCACAAAACGATATGATTGAGGCAAGGTACCAGATGATATTCAGAAGTAAAGTAATTGATTACTATATTGGCAATCCGATAACGTTATAACAGTCAGAAAGTTGGGCGAGCCCGAAAGTCTGGAAGCAAAAAATAAAATAAATCTGAAATTGAAAATCCGAAATAATAAATAACCATGGGAAAAACTACAAAATATATTCTTATCTCGTTAGGTGTACTGATCGTATTGATCGTCATAGCTAATGTAACCGGCATAATTGGCAAGCCTCAAAAGACCCAGGTTGCCACCGAGAAAGCGACTGTACGTGAAATTGACGAAACAGTATCTGCCAGCGGCAAAATAAAACCACACGTGGAAGTAAAGATAAGCCCTGAAGTTTCAGGTGAAGTTGTAGAGCTTCCTATAAAAGAAGGTGATGTGGTTAAAAAGGGGGAATTGATTTGCAAAATAAGGCCCGACATTTTAAAGTCCGAACTTGATCGGGCAGAGGCGCAATATAATACGCAAAAAGCACAGATTGGTAATTCAAAAGAATTGCTTAATCAGGCCAAAGCCACTCTGGATAACCAGGAATCGATTTACAAACGCGATGTTGGCCTTTTTCAAAATAAAGTAATTACCGCTGCAGAATTTGAAACGGCAAAATCAGGCTATTTTGGAGCAAAGGCTGGTTATGATGCTGCAAAAGAAAACGTGGTAAGTGCCACTTATGGGCTGGCACAATCGCAGGCATCGGTAAAGGAAGCAGCAGACAACCTTATAAAAACAACCATTTATTCTCCTGTTGATGGGGTAGTTTCCAAACTATCTATCGAAAAAGGCGAACGGGTGCTTGGTACCCAGCAATTTGCAGGAACTGAGATCATGACGATATCAGACTTGAGCCAGTTGGATGTAAATGTTGATGTAAACGAAAACGACATTAACCGGATTAAACTTGGTGACTCATCAAAAATAGAAGTTGATGCTTTTTCGGGGAAAAATTTTACGGGCATTGTCACTGAAATTGGAAGCTCCGCAAATGTTGTAGGTACGAATGCCGATCAGGTTACAAACTTTACAGTTAAAGTACGGATAAGCGCGCAATCATATAAAGACCTGCTTGTTAAATCTGCAGCAAACCCTTCGCCTTTCAGGCCGGGACTAACAGCCACAGTTGATATAAACACCAACAATGCAAAAGCATTGTCGGTTCCAATACAATCGGTAACTACCAGGGAAGATAAAAAGGTGGCAGCCAATCCTCAAAAACAAACAGGTGACGAAAATAAACCCAAAATAAACGCCCCTGTGAAGGAATATGTATTTGTTTACAAAGCAGGCAAGGTAAAACAGGTATTAGTAACAACCGGCATTCAGGATGATACGTATATCCAGGTGCTATCAGGTTTAAAAAGCGGCGATGAAGTTGTTTCAGCTCCATTTGCAACAATCACTAAAATCTTAGCTGATAACATGCTGGTCGAAAAAGTAGATAAGAGCAAGTTATTTGTGGCAAGCAGTAATTGAAACAGTGAGTTGTGAACGGTGAGTAGAGAGTGGTTAAATGCGCTGACTATTCACTATTCACCACTGACTTATTCACTACTCACTAATATTTAACTAAATTTGTCCCGTCAATTAAACCTGGCGGGACATTTTTATTGTTGATGCATAAACAGAAAAACAAGATTGTCGTTGTTGGAGGCGGTAGCTGGGCAACAGCCAATATTAAAATGCTTGATGATAATATCACTGAAAAAGAAATTTTTTGGTGGATGCGGGATATTATTTCTGTTCAGCACATTCATAAGTTCAGGCATAACCCAAATTATTTGAGCTCGGTTGAAATTAATGTTCCCCCGCAAAATATTTCAACTAATTTAAAAGACCTCATTAAAAAGGCAGACTTTGTTTTGTTAAACGTACCGGCAGCATTTTTGAAAGATGCACTTTCGGGAATAACGGCAGAAGACCTGGCCGGAAAAAAAATAATTTCCGCAATAAAAGGTATTGTACCTGATGAAAACCAAATCATCGGTGAATTTTTAAACCAGCACTACAGCATCCCATTTGAAAATTTTGTAGTGATAAGCGGGCCATGCCATGCTGAAGAAGTAGCATTGGAGAAATTATCGTACCTGACTATCGCATCCCGCGATCCAGAACTTGCAGCTGAATTTGCCGGGATGATTAAAACGAGGTATATTAAAACCATCATTTCCGACGATATTTATGGCACCGAGTACGGGGCGGTGTTAAAAAATATTTATGCCATAGCCAGCGGTATTTGCCATGGCGTTGGTTATGGTGATAATTTTCAGGCAGTTTTGATTTCGAACGCTATCCGTGAACTCGAGCGTTTTGTTGCTGCGGTACACCCGATTAACCGCGATATAAAAGAATCAGCTTACCTTGGCGACCTTATGGTTACCGCCTATTCCCAGTTTAGCCGTAACCGCACCTTTGGCAATATGATTGGCAAAGGATATACTGTAAAATCAGCGCAATTAGAAATGAATATGATTGCAGAAGGATATTATGCAGTAAATTGCCTACACCAGGTGAACAAAGTGTACAATGTTTATATCCCTGTTTGCGATGCGGTTTACGCTATTTTATACCTAAAACATTCCCCAGCCCTGGAAATGAAACATTTGGCAGAACTATTGAGCTAATGTTTGGGAATTAAATAATTTAAAGCTTATGAAAAATCTGTTTAAGACAGCGTTGTTTACGGCGGCTGTATTTGCTTTTACCCAAAGCCAGGCGCAAAATACTCATAAAGACTCCTCACTTGGCCACAAAATTAGCCAGACAGCTACAAAAGCAGGCCACAAAACATCTGAAATTGCAGCAAACGGTGCCGCGTTAGCCATTGATAAAAAATATGACGGCAAATACGGCCCTGAAGGTCAAAGCGTTTACATCAATAAGTACTCACACTATTACTACATAGATAAAAAAGGCCACAGGGTCTATTTGAAAAAATCTCATTTACGCGACAAACCGTTATCCTGAGTATCATAAAAACAGCACCTTTCCAGGTGCTTTAATAACGTTTAACCATGGAAAAATCTGCTTTAATATTTGTGCATTTTGTTTGCGCGTTCCTTTTATTATCGGTGGCATGTTCAAATCCGGTTAAAAGTAAATTAACGAAACTAAAAGGGAATTGGCATTCAACAGATGGTGTGACGAAACTTAACATAACCGAAAAAGAATTCTCAATGGAAGACGGTGAAGATATTCCGGAGGATTATTTTATAAAAGGCGATACCATCTTTACTTCATTCCAGGGTAATGAGCCGCTCACCAGCTTTGTAGTGCTGAAACTTGATGACCATTCCCTGAGCCTGCTGGGGCCCGATTCTATAGCTGTTGAATTTAACAGGTAATAAAAAAAACCTCCCGACCGTTTCTAGCGGAAGGAAGGTCTATAAAACTAAACTAAAACCTGTCCACTCTTCAGTGGACCAAACTAAAACTAAAACTTAAAATCTTCTGCGTTTTTCACCACGGTCTTCGCGGCGCTTACCTGAAAAATCACGGAACCCGCCTGCCGGTGCACCGCTACGTTCCCTGCTACCACGATTGCTATCGGGGCCGCCCTCACGGCGTTCACTTCCGCTTCGTTCCCTGTTACCCCGATAGCCATCGGGGCTACCTTCGCGGCGCGGATAACCGCCACCCCGGCTTTCGCTGGTACCCTCCCCGGATAATTCAATCCGTACCGGGCGGCCTTTAAAATCTGCTTCTTTAAAGCTGGCCACTACTTTGTCAACATCGGCATTTTGTACTTCAAAAAATGAGTAAACACCTTTTACATCGATTTTACCAACGGTGCGACCGCTTATTTTAGTTTGATTACAGATATAACCCAGCAAATCGCCGCGGTTAAACTCATCAACCGAACCTAAATTAATAAATAAACGGGTATATTCAGATTTACCTCCGTTACTGCGATCAGAAGAACGATCGTCCGATCTTTCAAGACGGCGGCCTTCTTCAAGCGGTGCATTTAAATCGGGGGCATTTTTATAATAGTCTAAAAAGCGGTTAAATTCAATAGATGCAAAGCGTTTGATAAATTCTTCTTTGCTCATATCCTTAAACTCCTCCATAATACGAGGAATGTACTGGTCTATTTGAATTTCATTAACCTGCACACTATGTACTTTATGAACGATAGAGAATAGTTGTTTTTCACAAACATCAAAACCGGTTGGTATCTCTGCCTTAACAAAACGTTTACCCAAACCGCGTTCAATCTGCCTGATTTTTCCTAATTCTTTCGCGTTAATAATAGATATAGACACACCTGTTTTACCGGCACGGGCAGTACGGCCGCTTCGGTGCGTATAATTTTCAACCTCATCAGGCAATGAATAATTAATAACGTGGGTAACATCATTAACATCAATACCACGTGCCGCAACATCGGTTGCTATTAATAATTGCAGGTTACGATCGCGGTAGCGCTTCATCACCTTATCACGTTGCTGCTGTGACAAATCGCCATGTAAAGAATCGGCATTATAGCCATCCCTGATCAAAGCTTCAGCAATTTCCTGTGTTTCAATTTTGGTGCGGCAAAAAACGATGCCAAAAATGTCGGGGTTGAAATCTACGATACGTTTAAAGGCAGCGTATTTATCACGGGCACGTACAATATAATACTCATGTTCAATGTTAACATTGCCTGTATTTTTTTCGCCCATAGTAAGTTCAAACGGATCTTTCATGTATTTTTTCGCGATCCGGCGAACTTCTGTTGGCATGGTGGCTGAAAACAGCCAGGTTTTTTTCTCTTCGGGTGTAGTAGATAAGATACTGTCAATGTCTTCCTGAAAGCCCATATTGAGCATTTCATCAGCCTCATCCAATACTACAAACTTAACTTTGGTAAAATCAATTGCTTTACGGTTGATAATATCAAGCATACGGCCAGGTGTAGCGACAACAATTTGCACACCGCGTTTTATCTGGCGTAACTGGTCAGATATGGCTGCACCACCATAAACGGCAACAACTTGAACGTTACCCATTTTTTTGGCGTAATTTTTAATGTCGTTCGTGATCTGTAAACAAAGTTCACGTGTAGGGCACAATATAAGTGCTTGCGGATAATTTTCCTCGAAGTCCAGCAGTTCTAATAGTGGCAGTCCGAAGGCAGCAGTTTTACCGGTCCCGGTTTGGGCTAATCCGACAAAATCGTTGCTGCCTGTTAACAATACCGGAATTGACTGTTCCTGGATTGGTGTAGGGTTTTCAAACCCTAACTCAGAGATGGCATTAACAATATCATGACGGATTCCCAGTTGAATAAATGGGTTCATGAATTAAAATAACGAATTTGGCAACATCGCCAAATCGGGCGCAAAGGTAGCGTTTATTTTTTGCAATTGCAATACGCTGCTATATTATTATATGAATGTGTTTTTGATATAAATTTTAATCATTAGATTTGATTATACATTGAAACTGTTAAATAAATATGATTGAAGTACACCCCCAATATATTATAGATGCCTACGGCAATAAGTCGATGGTCATACTTCCGGCCAACGAATTTGATGCGATTATGGAAGAGTTGGAGGATATGGAAGATGTAAGGCTTTATGATGAAGCTAAAAAGGGCGATACAGGCGAACGTATATCTATGGAAGAAGTTTTTAGCATGATCGAAACAAAACGAAAAAACAAATAGAAAATGGCCTATTTATTAAATTTCAGTAAACAGGCCTTTAAAGAATTAGAAAAAATCAATGACCCATATTACTCCAACATCAAAAAAGCTATCTATAATCTTGCCGAAAATCCACGTCCGCAGGGCTATAAAAAACTAAAAGGTACAGAAGGCTATCGGATTAGGGTTGGGGACTATCGAATTATTTACGACATTTTTGATAAGGAGCTTCTTGTTGAAATTATCACTCTTGGAAACAGGAAAGATATTTACGGATAAAAAAGAAACCCCTGTACGCTAAACAATTAAATTATTTAAAAAAAGCCATATTCTATAAAATGAAATTAAAAATCACCTTTTTACTGATTCTTGTAACACTTACTAAATTATCCTTCGCCCAACAAGGCAAATCTCCATCTGATACCATCAAGTACGGTAATAACCCTGCTGCCGGTAAATATGTTGATATACGCGGCTTTAAAATGTATTATGAAACTTACGGGCAAGGCGAACCACTGCTGATAATACATGGCAACAGCGGTTCCATCGGCAATTTTTTATACCAAATACCCTATTTTGACAAAAATTACAAGGTAATAATTGCCGATAGCCGGGCACAGGGAAAATCAGTTGACCCGACAGATTCATTAAGCTATGAAATGATGGCCGATGACCTTAACGCCTTACTGGATAAGCTAAATTTAAAATCAAGTTATGTAATTGGCTGGAGCGATGGCGGGATCAATGGCTTGCTGTTAGCGATACGTCATCCTGATAAAGTAAAAAAACTCGCAATTACAGGCGCTAATCTCTGGCCTGATAGTACGGCAGTTGACCCATATGTTTATAAGTGGGCATTGAATAGGAATAACACAACAAGTGAGTCCCTCAAAAAGACAAATAACCCGACACCGGAAAAAAGAAACGAGCTCAAACTGCTTCATCTCCTATCATATGAGCCCCATATAACCGTTGAACAACTACATACTATTACCTGCCCAACATTGGTTATTGGCGGCGACCATGATGTAATTCTGCCTAAACACACCATGCTGATAGCCCAATCTATACCAAACTCCTATTTATGGATAATTCCGAACTCCGGGCATTCAACGCCTGTATTTAAGAAAGATCAGTTTAATGCCGTTGTCGGAGATTTTTTCAGCAAGCCTTATAGAAAGATAGAAGGGTATGGAAAGTTTAATTGACCGGTAAATCCTTATTTCTTAAATTTGATTAAACGCTATGAAATGGATATTCAAGTTGAAAAATTGAATTTGATTAGATGGCTTACTGAAGTTGAAGAACCTTCGATAATAGAGCAATTTATTGCTTTAAAAAACGAACAGCAAAAGGATTGGTGGGACGAAATTACTAATGACGAAAAAGCTGATATTGAAGAAGGTTTGGCACAGGCTGACGGAGGTGAGGTTTTCTCACATGAAGAAGTTATGGCAAAATATCAAAAATATGGAAGCAGCAGCATTGAAGATTGAATTGCATGATAAAATAGAGCATGCAGATTTAAAACAGTTAAAAGAAATATACGGGTTGATTGTTAATTACCTTAACAGTAACTACGATGTCACAGAAGGTTGGGAATCATTATCTGAATATCAAAAGCAGCAGATCTTGAAAGGTCTTGAAGAGGCTGATGCAGATTTAGGAGTACCAGCTACAGAAGTTATTCAGAGGGCACGGGAAAAGCACCGGTTAAATGGCTAATGAAGTCATTTTAACACCTACGGCAGACAGAAATTTTTCAAATATTGTGGGTTATTTGACTAAAAATTGGGGTATAAAAGTTGCAAACAATTTTATTGACCGGTTTGAACACGTAGTCTTTTTATTGGCAGAAGATCCAAGGATGTTTCAGCTTATAGATAAAACAAAAAAAGTCCAAAAATGCATCGTCACAAAGCACAATGTTCTATATTTTAAAGAAACTGATAAGGTGATTAAAATAATAACAATTTTTGATACCAGGCAGGATCCAAAGAAGTTAGATTCGATAATTTAATTTGGTCGAAATTCCGAATTCCGAAATCACCTCAACCTATCCGCCGACTTCACCAGCTTCTCATCTCTCTGAATTGCCTTTATGGCAAATATGATAAACAGCAAACTTATGGAAGAAAGGAAAAGGCCTATACCCCAGTTATGGGTATCAATCTGTATCTCCCCCATTACTTTTTTTGTGGTTTGGGCCATCCAGAAACTGTAGCCGATAATTACCAATAACGCGCTATAACAGATAGTTATCTGCCTTTTCCGGTTTTTATATAACAAAATTATCAACACAGGTAGCGATGCAATAATCCCCGTTACGACAGTCAGCGCGACAAAAAATTCCGTATGGGCCTTTTGCCCGTTTACATCCTGAAAGACGCCGGTCACCATAATGGTTACAGGTTTATCGTTCACATAAACATTATGCACCAACGGGAACAGGAACAGGGCAAACAGCGAAAGGCTGGCAAGCAATAAATATATACTTTGTATTCTTTGTAACATGTTGTTTAAATATTGCTACAAAGATATAATTGTTTTTGTTGGAATGTTGAAAAGTTGGAACGTTGAAACGTTGGAACATTGAAGGTTAATTCATCCAATTTCTGAGTAATTTTTTATTTTTTCTCAACATTACAACTTTTCAACTTTAAAACCTTCCAACGTTATTACAACCTTGTTACCTTTGCCATGTGACAGATATACGCCGCTACTTTATTGAACTTTCTTTTGATGGTACTAACTACCATGGCTGGCAAATACAACAAAATGCCTTAAGCGTTCAGGAAGTTTTGAATGAGAAGCTATCAGTTATTTTACGTCAGCCCATTGAAACTACGGGGTGCGGAAGAACTGATACCGGGGTACATGCCAAGGAGTTTTTTGCACATTTTGATGTTTCTGAAGAGGCCATAGACCATCTACCATGGACCATAGGAAAAAATGACGAAAAGACTATGGACCATGGACTATTGACCATGGACAAAAGTATTTTATTAAGAAGCATAAATTCAATACTGCCCGCCGATATCGCCATTAAGCGAATTTTTCCGGTCGGGCCGGATACACATGCGCGGTTTGATGCCAGGCTAAGAACCTATGAATACCATATTCATTTTAATAAAGACCCTTTTAAAAATGGCCGTTCATGGGAATTACGGGACTTCCCCGACCTTGATTTAATGAATAAAGCCGCTTCAATTATTATGGAATATACTGATTTCAGCTGTTTCAGTAAGTCGAATACACAGGTTAAAACCAATATTTGTAAAATCTCAAAAGCAGAATGGCTGGTAAAAGAAGATGTAATATTTTTCCAAATAGCCGCCGACCGTTTCTTGCGTAATATGGTACGTGCTATTGTAGGCACGTTATTAATGGTTGGCAAAAATGAAATTCAGCCTGAACAGCTAAGGGATATTATTGAAAGTAAAAACAGGAGTAATGCCGGCATGTCCGTACCAGCATGTGGTTTGTATTTAACGGAAGTAAAATATTAGGTGAAAGGTAAAAGGATAAAGGCGAAAGGTTTTATTTCGGATTTATAGATTTAAATTTACATCTTCTCTCAATCACTAATTCAATAATTCACTAATTCAATAAATGTCAGAAATAACCGGAAAGGCGCTCGACTGGAAACTACTAAAACGTGTGATGCATTATGTTAAACCCTATAATTTAACATTTGTCCTATCTGCATTTTTAACCATTTTTTTGGCAGCTTCGGCTTTGGTGCAGCCCGTCCTGATGCAGAAAACGCTGGATGATTATATCTTAAAAAGCGATTATCCCGGTTTGGTTTTTATGATTGAACTGATGACCGGCATGCTCATCATTCAAACCGCCGCCCAGTATTTTCAAACCCATCTCACCAATTCACTGGGGCAGTCAGTGATTCGCGACTTACGCATCGATATATTTAATCATGTCATCAGTTTGCGGCTTAAATATTTCGACCGAACACCAATCGGAATGCTGATCACCCGCACCGTATCAGACCTGGAAACTATTGCCGATATTTTTTCTGAAGGGCTGATTTCAATAATGGGCGATATGCTGCTGCTATTAGCGGTTATAGGGTATATGATCTATAAAGACTGGCGACTTGCGTTGATCACATTAACACCAATGCCCTTCCTTTTATTATCGACCTATATTTTTAAGGAAGCAATAAAGTCGTCTTTCCAGGAAGTCCGCACACAAGTCGCCCAGCTGAACACTTTTTTAGCTGAGCATATCTCCGGGATTAGTGTTATTCAGTTCTTCTCCAGGGAAGACCAGGAAATGCGTAAATTCAAGGTCGTTAACAAAAAGTACAGGGACGCCAATATCCGTTCAAACTTTTACTATTCCATCTTTTTTCCTGTCGTTGAAATTTTATTTGCTATATGCATCGCGCTATTGGTTTGGTACGGCTGTAAACGAATTTTGACCGATGGGCAATTGCGTGCAATTTCTCCTACGCATGGGGATATAACGCCCGGAGTAATTTTAGAGTTTATCCTTTGCCTCAACTTACTTTTCCGACCCATACGGCAGCTCGCCGATAAATTTAACACCCTTCAAATGGGCATGGTGGGGGCCGACAGAATTTTCAGGGTTTTGGATACCGACGAGGTCGCTGTTAATACCGGCACATTAAAACCTGCCGGCTTATTGGGCAGAATAGAATTTAAGAATGTTTGGTTTGCCTATAATGATGAAAACTGGGTATTAAAAAATATAAACTTCCATGTAGAGCGCGGCAAAACCCTTGCTTTGGTGGGCGCTACCGGAGCTGGCAAATCATCAACCATAAACATTTTAAACAGGTTTTATGAAATTGGTAAAGGTAATGTTACCATAGATGGGGTCGATATCAGGGAGTACGATGTTAGTTACCTCCGTTCACATATTGCCACTGTTATCCAGGATGTTTTCCTGTTTACAGATACCATTGGAAATAACATCAGCCTGAATAAC
>Ga0302185_10001805_pt1 | contig 14611 bp, 17 predicted proteins | sample II_Bog_E1_1_FD_200231 | JGI IMG/M metagenome (GOLD analysis project Ga0302185, IMG submission 200231) | Peat permafrost microbial communities from Stordalen Mire near Abisko, Sweden - II_Bog_E1_2 | ecosystem: Environmental > Terrestrial > Soil > Wetlands > Peat | place: Sweden: Abisko... | reverse complement strand
AAGATAATGACTAACAAAATTTGTTCACTCCCGAAACAAAGCAGGAACTTTACGATATGCTGGAGCACATTCGTCGGTTCTACCTCAACTTCGAAGACTATAGCAGACGCAAGGACCGTGAGTACCAAGGACTAAAGAAGCACTTCACTCTCTTTCTAAAATAGCTAATCTAATCCTAAAAGGTATCAAAACAACAATTGCTAAAGCTGATTAATGGCAACAAATAGCTAGGTTTGGACTATATTAAAGATTATCTACAGAGTTTCAAGGGAAGTCGGAACAAGTGGTCGCCGAGTCAGCTTTCTCCAGATAAAAACTTGAAGACCACGTTACTAAAATTGGATAAGACATAGAGTTTTACTTTTCATCACGGAAAGAGGGACTCTATTTGATGAAAATGATTATATTAATTCTTCATATCCTTTCTAAGAGCGGAGTAATTACAAATTCACTTATATTTTATTTGTTATGCAGCAATAAACAAAAAAGGTGAAAGCGCTTCTGTGCCAGATTCACCCCCTTTTCAAGAGGAAAAAAGAAAATATTGCCAAATTTGACGAGCATCTACAGTTTTATGCCAATGATGACAACATCGATATCGTGCTGTTCCCGGAAATGACATTTACTGGCTATGATTTCAAGGATTATGAAGATGCCTTGCCTCACGCCATTAACTACGGAGAAGGGGCTTAGTTTTAGTATGCGAGGAGCCTTGCGAAGAGGTTGAACGCCTATGTCCTTTTTGGATACATATAAAAAGCAGAAATTTCAGGGAAGACAGTTTTATACAACTCCGCAGCTGTTATTAACAGAGAAGGAAATCCTATCCTGAACACCAGAAAAACTCACCTTTACTTTGCGGATGAGCTCTGGGCAAAAGAGGGTGACGGCTTCAAGACAATTGAAATTATCAACACCGAAGGTAAAAAGCTAAACTGTGCAATCGGAATATGCATGGACATAAACTAAAAGCATTTTACTTCAGGCAAATATTAATTTGGTGAGTTTATTAAAAACAAGCAATGCTAAATAGTTTTGTTTCTCACCAATTGGGTGGACCATTAGCCTAAGAACGATAAAACTTCCATGCAGATGTATAATTTTTGGTTGGAAAGACTAAGTCCTATATCCAACAAGCATGTTCTCTTCCTGGCAGCCGATCGAATAGGTCCTGAGTATTCTTATTATGATAAGAAGAACATTACATTTTTAGGATCATCCTGCGCACTGACTTTGAACCCTCATAGATTGATCAATCAACTTGATAAGACAAAAGAAGCCGTGCTGCAAGTCGGCTATTAACTACCACTATGAGTCATGATCTGATTTGAATAGCATGAGAATTATTTACATGTTTTGTTAGAGTAGACATAATTGACAGAGATGACAAGATAATCTTCTTTTGTTTCTGTATTTTTTTTTTTATCATATTTCACAGCCATTAGCTTAAATAATAAGCTTAGTAAAAGGCAATATAGTAAACATTAAAACCAGCTATTAAATTTACTAATTTAATGTCCCTCCCTAATCATCTTCAATTAGCTTTTATTCACTTACTGCCCAACCTCTCTAAGGCATCTCCTCAAAAATAGCAGCAAATCTGAGTTCATTTATTCTTCTCTAACTTATAATTAGTACAGATATTATTATCTAAGTTAGAATGCGATTTATTTCTAGGTTCGGTATCAGCACTATCCCTCCTAAACACTTCCTGGATAAGAACTTTAAAAGTACAGTCTGCTCTTATTGAAGATGTAACGGCAATTGCTTTTGATAGCCCTGGAGCCCTCAATAAACTTTGTGCTAAATTTGCGGAGTATGAAGTCAACTTGAGCTACCTCAAAACCCACTGTCTTGGTCATAAAAAAGGAGAGAGCAAAAAGTATCGCCTTGATATATCCTATTGCAATGACCACTACTTCAATTTTCAGAAAGCTAAAGCAGATCTATAAAGGGAAGGAATACAGATCTTTGAAAGTCAGCCCATACAAGTTCCATGGTTCCCACGAACCTTTCAAGATGTTGATAAGATTGGCCGGGTGTTATTGGACGTGAAATAAAGCAAAGACCATTCCCAATTTCAAGATGTAGAATACCGCAAGCGAAGAGATGAATTAGCCTAAATTGCATTGAAGTATAGATTGGGTCAAAAAATACCAGATATCAAATACCGACCGGAGTAAACCTAACTCTGGACCAACATCTACAAAAAGTTGCACCATCTCCATAAGCACTCCATGTCACGTAATTTCTTAAAGGAAAGCGAGGCACTCGACAAGGAGTTTAAACTTTCGGAAAGAATACCCCAGTTGGGTTAACTCTCAGAATATTTACACAGTAAAACGGGATTTAGAATCAAACCTACCCATGGAATACTCAGCCAAAGAGAATTTCTCAATTCTTTTGCCTTCAAACTATTCTGTTCCACACAATACCTCCGCAACTATAAGAATCCTGATTATACTCCTGAACCAGACATCGTCCATGAAATTGTTGGGCATGTTCCCATGTTTGCCGATCCTCAAGTCGCTGTACTTCACCTTCTATTTAGTAAATTTCGCATATCATCGGTCTGCTTTCGCTTGGGGCTTCTGATGAATAAGTTGCCAAACTGGGAAGTCTGTATTGGTTCACTTTATAATTTGGAGTCTGCAAGGAAAATGGTAAAATATTGGGCTACGGTGCGGGTGTTGCCAGCTCAATTGAGGAAATCAATGTATTGCCTTCGTTATTTAGAATATGCAGAGCTCAGCACCTAAATTTTAGGAACTGGACATATTCAGGGACTGTACCAGTCCTTACCCCGTTCAGACTGTACAACCGGTCTATAAATTCACAGAATCCTTTGAAAAATCCATCCATGATTTGTAACGGTACGGCAGGAGTATAATGAAACCCATCTCAACGGTCTATAACGAATTTACAGAGCAGATTGAGTATGACCGCAACATCGAAGGCATAAACACCGTCGATCCGAAGATCCTTTGATCCAAGTTATCCCAAATCATTCCACGACTATCATAATTTATGAATCATTATCACCCATCTCCTTATGACTGTATTTGCAGAATTCAGCCCTCATAAAACCATAAAAAAAATATTTCGAAAAACACGGACATATGCAGGATTTTAGTTGTATTCGATCCTATCAGTATATTATTTTCGATTCATAATCACCATCTTCCATTTATATCATAACAGAGAAATGCAAGCTAAGTTCTATCAGATCTGCAACAGACTGACATCACCTAAAGCATTGGAGAATTGCTCTTCAGTTCCCAAACTCTCGTAATCAACTGATTCCTCGTGCAACTCCATCGAGGCATGTGATGACCAGTATAGAAAATGTGCAATCAAGTGGATCCTGTCTTATAATCGGAAAATCACCAAGGACACAAACTATCTCGCACTCAGCTATCTCACCAAACTAGCAGGCAAATCCATCTACTTTAATTAATAGAACTGGGAAAAGATAGCAGTGACTCTGCTTCTACTGGCTAGCAAAACCAACTAAATCTATGCTCCCAAAATCAGGAGCATGATTGCCAAGTGTAAGGGAAACATCAACAAGGAGGATATTATCGATATGGAAGCCTATATCCTTAATGCCTTCGATTACGATATCGCCTTTGACTATACACCTTACAGCCTCCTCATCAAAATACTCGGCTAGGTGCATTCGAATAAACTTGAAGAGTGTGAAAAGTTGTTCAAGATAGTGACTTGTTACCCCTAGATTTACCAATTCGGAGACTAGGTTCTGGCATATGCCTTAATCTATCTGATAATCCCATAATATGTGCGGGAGATGAAATTGAAAGACAACCAAAGAGTGAAAGCCATTGCCATAAAGATATTCCAGATTTACAACAATGTGAAGGACATCTACTAGAAAAAAGAGAACAGAGGCTACTGATGCGCAATTTCAATATCCGCGGCTTTATATCGGAGATCATTTTCTGATTTCTTTCTGCTTTTATAAAGTAATAGCTGAAATTGTATTGATATTAAGTGTAAAATAATCATAGAGTAGTGATGTACTCCTTATTTATCTTTAAGAATTTCTGCATGATCCTGCTATTTCTGATTGCCTAGCTATCCAACAGTTTACGCAGGTAGTCCTCGAGTTTATGCCTTCTATTTTCGATCTATTCCTGCTTGAATAGCATTGCTTCATCGATGCAGCTAACTGGGTTAATGATGGAGGGCTCGAAGGGAGGTAGCGAGCTTTTATCGAATAGGTTGTGAAGGATGTTATTCAGCTCGCAGAAATCCTTCCATTTTCGACTAAGCATCCACCTTTTATGAGTAAGTACAACCTCCAACACGTATTACACATAGTTGGCCCTTTTATTATCTTGTTTTATGAGCGTCCGCACGATTTCTACATTCATACTTGAGACATCCTAGATTATTACGTATGGCACGTAGAAGGATTTTGCGTTTTGGAAGCAAATTGGCTTCTATACCTATTTTAAAGCGGTTGAGGGGTGAGGTAACAGCTATCGGGAGAGCTGCGACTAGTTGAAGGGGTTGATTTCTTTCGAGGCAAAGCTGGCGAGGGTTTATATCATTTTTGTTTGGAAAAGGCTTTGTTTTTAATTCTAGGCCTTGGTACATTTGGTGGATTTGGATTTAGGAATATTAATCTGTACGTTTTGAAGAATTGTCTTATCTTACTACTCATCTTCAATCCTAATCAGGCAATTATCAGTGCCCTATCTTCTCTCCTTCAGCTAAAGCTTTCTTCGAAGGTAGGTCACTTATAATTTAAGTAGATTGTTTTCCAGTAGTGAAGAGCTGAGCTGTTTGCTCCTCTTAAAGCTATTAATAAATTCCATATACTTGGCTTAAAGCTACTTCTCTGATTGAATAAAGCACAAATCATCGACCAAAAATTTCATTTTCTGTGCTTATTCCTCACAATCCTGTTTTTTTCTGAGTCTATTTTTCTCTTTGGTGAGGAATGCTTGCAATTACTATATCTTTGTGTTAATCTGAGCCTACTATTCACTCTTGGCCTCAAATATCTCCTTAAATTATTTAATTTTAGCAATATGAGGATGGTCATATTGAAGACTAGCTTTAATGTCAGAGAGGCCCTGCTTTTTCATCAATACCTCTATTTGTTGGCATGCTTCAATGTATTTATTGTGAATCAACTCGATCATCTACTGGCAATCGGCCATTGTCCTTTCTGCCAGCTTTATTTTTGAATCATCTATATGATCCTCTAAGTATTGACTGTTGAAGCGATAAGATGATGAGATATTCAGTGAATCGATCATATCCTGATATTTCCTACGAATATACGCCATTTATCTCCTAAAAACAACAACTAGAGAGTTTGTCTGTTTGCGGTATACTTGCACCAAGATGTTGTCAAATCTAGGAATACTATTCCCGTTGGAATTAAACGAGTCCATAAACTATCTAATATATAGCACATATTCACTCGAACTCAGCAGCTGATTCTTAATACGCTTAGGATTATCCTTTATTTGAACCAGTAACTTTGTTGATAGTCTATCGATGTCCTCTAAAAACTCTTCACGCACCTAACTGTTGAATGTAATCGGAAGATCCTCAGAGGGCAAAATTAAAGATTAACAATTGCGGGAAGTAAACAGGGATTTTATAACTCTGCGGATACGATTTTTTGTTGCGATTGTCTCGGACAAACCCTTTTGTTATTAAAGGCAATCTTACAGATATTGCTTTGGGGTGACTATGATTCCTTCCTTGTTTTCAAAAGTTAAACTAAAATCACGCAGGACCATAAACAGTGAAGGCAAACCCAATCCCTTGGTATTGTCAGACATGGATCTATCGAATAGCTTTCCAATCTCAATCAAAAACGAAAGGTTTTGAAGTGCCTGCTCGTCAATGGGCCCAACGTTGTTATAGATAATAGTTGAGGACAGCAGCATCCCTACAGCGAACAGTTTAGAGTCATAGCTCGTGGTATTAGCCAAACTACCTAAGCCTTCCATATCCAATATAAGAATGACACTGTCATTGGTTTATATCCAGGAGTTGAGAATGTTAATACCTTTGGTACAGTCGTTTAGGTGGTTTGACATGGGAAAGTACTCTTCCTCATACTGAGGTTTGTCCTTAAAGATATGCACTAATTTGTTTAGCAAATAGCTTTTGCCCGTTTTGACCTTGCCTACAATGCTCAGCACATGTATTTTCTTGTTGATGGGAATAGCTGATAAAAACTCTAGTGCCTCCTCGTGCAATTTAAATCCTTCCTCCTCGTGGCTAACCAAGGGTATGGACCATGTTTTGCCTTTGATCTAATGCAGCATGTGACTTCCTTTAATAATAATTTATATTGCAAAAAAGAGTATTTGATTAAAATAATGAACTAACCCTTGATTATATATAATCTGAATATCCTCGTGCGGGTTATTTGGTATTATAAATTAAGTTGAGATGACCGAACAGCCAAATCAGACCATCAAAACCACTGACAACAACAAAAGGAAACCCATCAGCAAGTAGAGTAAGTATAACAGCATTAATGCAGAGAAACTAAAAAGATAAAACACAAAGTTAAAAGAGTAGTACAGGAAATCATTGACTTGGAACAGGACCACAACGACAATAAGGAACTCAATCACTCCGAAACATTTGTAAGTGCTAAGTCAACTTAGATGAACGAATTGGCTAAAAAGTGCAATATCTTCTTCGGATGGATCGCAAATACCAAAACTCCCGTATTGGCAGAACAGCTATGGAAAAATGATATGTTGACCTATGCAAGTCAATTGTACCCGGAATTAAACAATGAGTAATTGCAAAGATTGGTTGATAGAGATTGGAAATATATGTGCGAAGAGGAAAGGCTGGTATATTGATGCCTATCTAGAGAATAGTAGATTAGTATAGAAACTTGCCCAATGAGTACGAGCTATAACGGCAGATTGATCAGTACGAAGTCAATAAACAAGTATTCTGATGATTAGTTCCTTTGTCGATAAATAAATATTGATCTTTAATTTATCATAAAAATATAATCCTTCCTGCAGATCATGCTTGCAAAATAAGAGGTTTCGATATTTTCATACTCTTTCGGCTGTCTATATTCAAAAGTAAGTTATAATCATCAATATTGAAAGGAATGATGAAAAAGAGTCCAAGCACCAAAGTCAATGCTAATAACAGGGCTTCCTCACTTAAAAGGACTGAAACTGCAGCCAATAAATAGGAGGAAAACTTTACAGAACAAGGCAACTAAATATATCCACCCTCTGAGAAAAGCTAAAACGTACGAGTAGCCATACGCATTCGTCCAATGAACTAAAGCGAACTTTCACGTAACGACGCCGCCTGCCTCAACGCTGAAAATGATAGTACACTTAGTATATCGCAAAAGTATTCTTTCCACCATGCAGAGGCTCTCAGAAGAGCTATCAGTTCAACGAAGTACTGATACCTGGAGATAACCAGCAAAAATGCTATCAGCGTTGCAATGTGGAAGAACTGATAGACGCTGCTATCGAGGGTTATAGTGCAACAGTGTTCGCGTATGGACAGACAGGATCTGGTAAAACCTACACGATGGCGGGAAAGTAGGAGATTTTCCAGAGATAGGTATATAAGCAGGATGAGCGCGAAGGGATCATCCCTCGAGCCATCCAGGAACTGTGGCGCAAGATCAAGTAACGCAAGAGTACCTATCTCGTCAAGGCCAGTTTCACTTAAATATACAACGAACAGATTAAGGATTTGCTCAATCTCTCTTCTGGTGTGCTTCATTGCCGCTGGAACCCGACCAACGGCTTTTTTGTGGAGGACCTCATCGTAGTTGACTGCAGCACGGTGGATGACATGATATCGGTGCTTTTAGAGGGCATGCGCAATCGAAAGAGTGGTTCACACGAATTGAATAAGGATTCGAGTCGTAGTCACTCTATCCTCACTATCTATATCATAAGTGAACTTAAGCAGGGCACGCAGAATGTTAAGAAGTATGGAAAGATTAGTTTTGTTGATTTGGCTGGCAGCGAAAGGTTAAAGGAGAGCAAATCACAAGGAGACATGATTAAAGAGACTGGTAGCATAAACAAGTCACTCTTTACGCTTGGAAAAGTCATCAAGGGGCTGACTGACCGCAAGTCTCGCACTCCTTATATCCCCTATAGAGATTCAAAACTCACAATGCTGTTGATGGACTCATTAGGGTACGATTTGATCAATACAGAGGTAATTCGAAGGCGTTGATGATCGCATGTGCAAGCCCTTCTGCACTATATTATGACGAAACTCTTTCAACTCTTAACTATGCAGCAAGGACCATGAACATTCGAAACAAGCCGATGATTCAAATGGACCAAAAAGACCAGGCTATTCAAGAGATTCAGAGCGAGATCGAGGAGCTTAAAAGAGAGAACATTTACCTCCGAGAACAATATCAACGATTAAATAAGGGACTACCAATCAAGATACCAGAATTGTCGAAGCAGGACATGATCAAAACATCCAAGATGGACATCAGTCACAGCACACAGCTTCCCCCTCTCGACAAGGAGATGTACTCGGTTAAATAATAGGGTAAAAGAGGCGCTACTTTTGGTAAGCACACCTCAACAGACAACGTTATTTCATAGTATCAGCTGAGATTTGAGCAAATCAAGAAGGAGAATGAACTCATGCGGAAACAGAAATAAGAGTCTGAGGATAGCTATCGCAAACTTATGGAAACCAATAATAGCATTCAGAACAAACTTGAGAACCTGGAACAAATCTTTCTGAGTAAGAAGAAGGATGGCAGTGGACAGGAAGAGATAGTCACGAGTAGTCTCCTCAATTAAAACACCGATCTCAAGAAAAAGTTGAGGGAAATGTAACAATAACGGCGTGAGTTGGGCTACGAGCAGAATTCTAAGATAGTAAGCAATACCAACATCACTAAAATGGAGAATGAGCAGTTTCAGAAGGAAATATAGCGGCTGCAGATGCGAGAGCGGTAGTTATTAGAAGACCTGCAACGCAGGAAGACGTGATAATTAGACTTTCAACATTTGATGTTTAAAAGATAGTCAACATAAATCACTCGGTTTTAATGAACCGGTTCTCAGATTCATCTGTGGAAGTGGCCTTGATATCATGGGTCAAGATGGAAGTGGTTCGTCTTTTCTTGTGGCTTTGCACGATGGATTTGGCAGTGGAGTAGTTGACATGGAACTTGTTGGCGACCTAAAGCTATAATAGAGGGTACAGTGATGATGTTCCACCCTTTTTAGATGAGTCTTATCATCTGTTACTTGACTTCCTCTCCCACCTTTTTATATTTTTTGGTTGCCTGGTGATGTTAAACATAATTTGGCTCTATTTAGGGGTAGATTAGCTATATCTTGACATGAAATGATGGAAAATTCTAGTTGCACTATCTAACCAAGGCAAACATCGCTTTAATAATATTATATAATCTATTATAATGGGTGGTTTATCAGGAGAACATTCATCGTTCTATGAAGACGGTCAAATCAACCTGCATTTCGTAGATTGGCCAATGAAACTCTATATGAATGTTATTATCAATGAATAACAATTTTTCAAATAACGCCAATCTTATAAAAGTGATTTTATTTTATCCAAAGGTTCAGACTGCCAACTTAAAGACTATTAAATCAGGCTTTCTTTGTTCTATTAACATTTATTGAATATCTTATTTTAGTTGATCATTCAACAATATGGAAATTGGTTACTAAAATTATCCTCAGGGCATGGGGCAGGGTGCATCGAATATGTGGCCATATCTATAGGCGAAAAACTACTCTGATTGGCAATCAATTCTTTAAGCTTTTCCCCATCTCAAGCAGACGAATACTCCTCTAAATCTTTCCTCATAACAGGGTGTCTGTGGTATAGTAATTCGTAGTGCCAACGACGACAACGTTCATAAAGTACCGTTATGTTAATCTAGGCCATAAAGTATGGCATATGGACTACCACCCCCAAAAACAAAAACAAAATATAAAAACTTTGGTAAAGGAAGGTACATAATAACATCAACACCTACCTCTTCTTTAGCGTTGTTAAGAGCGGAATGTTTGAAGGTGTAGCCAGACTAAAATCGGGCTACCACTAGTAGACTTTTCCTTTCTGGTGGGAAAACCACACTTTGAAATTCAAGGGATACTTCGAGTTGGAGTGGGTCTATATTAAGGATGTCAACTATAAGCACTTTACCAATTTGTACAACTTCGAAGGCGAAGAAGCAGTTAAGTCCAAAGACTGTGATACGCTTGACAGTTAAACTACCAACAAGATGCTGTCAATTTTCGAAGGCAAGACAGGAAAACGAAGTATTTTCAACGATTTTGCTTACATGGACGAGCGAGAGTCTCAATACATCCGCAAGATGTATGAAGTCAGCAGCTATTATAATCAAAACCAGGCCTATAACGTCAATTTCGACTTAAATCAGTATAGCATGGTGAGTCATCCAATAAACCTAATGAACGGCATGAATTCGGTGAATCCAGTCAACCCTATGGTTGTCCCTTCCCCCCAAGTTCGCCCTGCTACATCTGACGTGCAGCCAAGGAATAACCTCGGCTTTCAGATGAATCCCATTAGTAAAAACAGGAAAAAGTGATGTGTATACTCTTGTTCTATATAATTGACTGCAATAAACCAGGTGATAGAATATCAATTAAACTGTTCAATAATTTTAACAGGAGGTCTTCCATGCCAAATTCTCCCCCTTCTTTTTTATTAATTCTACCTTCTCCGATTCCATTCTTCATTCTTCAGTTTATCTGCTATCGTCCCTCCGACATAGAAAGTATCAAGCAGCCCAGTTTTTATGGTTTAATACATTTTTAATTTCTACTACTTCTCGTATCGCCATTTTTTGTTTATTAAGGATTTTTTCCTTGAAAGGGACAGAGATTTTAAATCCATAGAATCAGTCTTGTCAGCTTAGTAACGAGATTTCTTAGGGAGGTATTCGGTTCGATACATGAGGGACTATTGCGGACGAGCTGCGTGAACAGAGTAGAAAGGATGCTGAGCCGTTCGATACAGTGTACGGCCTTCTCTCTCTCCATTTGTAAGTATTCTGCTTCTGTTCAATCCAAGGGATGCTGTTTCTTTGTTACTATCAATGTTAAGACTACGATAAAGATGATTGAGTTTTGTGATCTTTTCTTCGATATAATTGGAGTAATCACTGATATCCCTTAAAGAATTAAGGGCATCAGCTTAGTTATCACTTCTATGCATGTCAATTGCCAATCAAAATTATTATTTGTCACCCTGTATTAAATTAGCAGCAATACAAAGGTAATAATACTTTTCAGTCATACCATCTTGCTTGCTAATTTATCTTCCATAATATACAATAAAGACATTCCCAATGACTAGTAATTCTCGCTCACCGAAATAGTTGGAAAATTACCCAGTCAACAAAAAGCAGATTAGAAGAAAACTTAAGGGCACGATAGAGACCACCAAATTTAGCAGGCATAGAAACAATCGCTATAATCAGCATGTTCAGTCTCAACCTCGCACCATTGAGTACACTGAGGGGTCATAATACCCTGATAACAAAATAATCTTTTCAGTAAACCAAACTCCAGTTAGCAACGGTATCCCTGGAGTTGGTCAATACGATATTGCAAGTCCTATCGTTAAACCAACATATTAGACATTTGAGAAGAATAATAACGTCATTTTGGTGAAGTTGAATCATATTGGAGGCACCAATAGCTTTTGCAGTGAGGCTGAAAGGTTTGCAGACGGACAGAATTACATAACGCCTGGACCCGGCGCGTATTATCCTATGAAGGCGAAGGCTCAAAGTTGTAGTAAATAAACTTACAGCGAAAACTATGCTCTAATTCAATAGGCTTTTAGAAATAATCGCTAGACAAGAGAATCGATTCCAAGCTACAAAATTGGTTAGTAAAGAATGAAATATAATGGAATACCAAGGCATTTACAAGAAATGTACTTGCAACTTAGTAAACCTAAGGAAACAATTAAAATGCCCGCATTGCCGTTGGATAAGTTGGTTCAACTTAGGAAAAAAGCTTAAAAAAAGTTGATTAAGGTTGGGAGATCATCAGAGGTTGATCTAGGGAATTTTAATAATGGGGATAACCCAATAAAAACAAGAAAACATTGGGGAGATAGACAGGATGACAGTAAATTAACCCAAACCATATATAGATTGCAGCGATAGTCCAAGAGATAGGAGGAAATCGCCAAAAAGATAAAGGCTATTTTAGAGGGAGACAAATAAAAGAGAAAAAGTTCTTCTCTTGGGGGAGAGTTAATCCAATCTAACAAACGTAAGAATGGAGTCGTGGATAGATACAACCAAAGTATGGTTAACATGATCTTTCAGCAAAAGAAAGGTCATAGAAAGCATGTACCCTAGCAACAATGAGTGCCTTAATTTTATAATATTCGATTATTTGTTCCAATAACTTGACTTTCTCATGAATAAACCAACCATATACCTTGCTAATACTGAATATCAGCAGATAAGGCGTTGATTATAGATATTTGACTTTATATTTAAAATGACCGACAAGGGCAAGGAGGTCGTTCTGTCGAAAGCTACCAAAGAGAAGGTTTAAGCCGCCAAGAACTTCATCGAGCAGCGATATTCCCGAATGATTCAGCAGGAACAACAAAAGAAATAATACTGGGAACAGCTTAATACTAAAATGCAGCTTCTCGGACTGTCCAACGCCCAGCAGGAAGAACTCAAACAGCAGATCAACCACGATTAAGCCAAACTATTGCGAGAGTAGAGGAAGAAGCTTACCATCTATGATTTTAAACCAGTAAAAATCATCGGAAAGGGAGCCTTTGGAGAGGTCAGATTATGTAAATGGAACAAAAGCACCGATCCTGTGGCAGTCAAAAAGCTAAAGAAATGCGAGATGATTTTTAAGAATAAGGTGATGCAGTCGCGATAATAGAGAAATGTACTTGCAATATCTTAAAAAAACCCATGGGTGGTTGGCTTGAAATGTTCTTTTCAAGATGCGGACAACCTATACCTGGTCATGGAGTACCTGCCTGGCGGAGATCTCATGAATCTACTCATGAAAAAAGACATATTCACCCACGAGTAGGCATTATTCTATACGGCTGAAATGCTGCTGGCATTAGACTCCGTTCATAAAATGAAGTACATTCATCGCGATTTGAAACCTGATAACGTATTACTAGATGCAAGCGGACACTTGAAATTATCTGACTTTGGACTATGCAAACACACATAAATTAGACCGAAAAAATTAACTGACAATCTTGTGAAGAAAGACTTGGACGGAAATACAACCAAATAAACAGAAAAGAGTGAGTATGCTAACAAGGAGTATCACAAACGAAATAGAAAATTGGCGTATTCAGCAGTCGGAACACCCGACTACGTCGCTCCTGAGGTACAGGGAAAGGGTAATTATCATGTTACTCAGTTGGATATACTTAAAGTGTTGATTGGTGGTCTATGGGAGTCATCCTGTTTGAAATGTTAGTGGGATATCCGCCTTTTGCCTCGGAAACACCAAGATAAACGTGGTATAAGATACAGAATTGGCGTAAGTACTTCTGCATTCCTTCCGATGCAAATGTCAGTAACCAAGCAGCAGATCTGATTCGGTATTTCTTTGATAATAAAGAAAGTTGATAGCTGATCCCAAATAGCGATTAGGGTCGAATGGAGTTGAATAAATTAAGGCTCACCCCTTTTTTGCAGGGATAAATTGGAACAGACTACGGTATATTTGTCCTTAATTAGAGATAAAAAACCACCTCACATTCCCGAGGTTAAAACTGTTTGGGATACTCAAAACTTTGACCCCTACGAGGAGGAAGAACCATGGATTCCGCCTGAAGGCAAGGTCAAAGGGCGTAAGAAAAATCCTTAGTTTATTGGATACACCTACAAGCCAGTAGAAGAAAACAACTCTGCTTTGGTGAAAGCACTAATTGACCTTGATAACTACAAAGTGCCGCAAATGGACCAGTTCCGCAATTTAGAGTACCTACAACTGGAGCGTGAATAGAACTGTCAGCTGAATTCGCCAGGTCTGTTCAAGAAAACGCAGGACAAGACCGAGAGAGTAGCTAAATAATATTTTGCGACCACTGCTGTCTTCAATCTCAAGAAGACAGACGATAAATAAAAGGAGAAGTATAAGCCGTATTATGGAGAGACGCCTGAAAAGAAACCTTCTCCTGTGCCAGTCTTCGCCAAAAAGAGTCCCAAGGCTAGTCCACAAAAGAAGAGTCCGCCTGCGAAGGAGGAGCGGAAGGTGAAGGTGAAGATCCTGCAAAAGAAGTTTGGAGTATGATTTGAACTATGATTCGAATATAATTAATAATTTGAGACGATGCCTAGTTTAATAAAAGTATTCAGTTTTGATTGGTTGAGGAAATTATAAAGCTAAGCTAAATAATATTTTGTGATGAGGAAAGTTTAATTTTAAGGAAGGATGTTGAACATATAATTAAAGTATCATTAATAATTTGAGAAGATAATTGGATAAAAACAATTACCCATGCATTTTCAGGAAGAGAAACAAAGGGCCAAGCTGATTAGTATATTTTTATAAATGGATATATAATCTATTTT
>Ga0302185_10001804_pt1 | contig 14612 bp, 6 predicted proteins | sample II_Bog_E1_1_FD_200231 | JGI IMG/M metagenome (GOLD analysis project Ga0302185, IMG submission 200231) | Peat permafrost microbial communities from Stordalen Mire near Abisko, Sweden - II_Bog_E1_2 | ecosystem: Environmental > Terrestrial > Soil > Wetlands > Peat | place: Sweden: Abisko, Stordalen... | reverse complement strand
AAACTGACCCTACCCCCTAATACTAAACCCCATTCGTATGATACAGAATAAATCATAGCTTAAAAATTATGTTATTCGATAGCATTCAGCGTGGTTGCAAGCTTGAGACGGAAATTGGCAGCTGGAGAATTGAAATTTGATGTCTAAAATTTACCTTAGGAACAACACTCAATCTACAAGTCATCAACATTAGAAAACTGATAATACCAACTCATCTCAACTTCAAAAACTTCTAACCTTAAACTCAACTAGACTATCTCAATGCTACTACCATGGCTTGTTGTTGCAATATGATCCCACCATGGCTTTCTTCCATGAGTCCGAAAATTTTTCATTTCTCCATCATAATCTATGCATGCACCATATTCATGGGTGTCCATGGAGCCTCAAAAATGGATTTTTTTTTTGGAAGCTCAACTCAACCGGGACTCTTATCTTGGGTTCTGGTGAATGACAAATGCCCCATATATTTACGCTGGAGGAGCATACCTGATACACCGACCTTGGTAAGTGTAGGAGAGAATACAATTTTTGTTTGTAGGCTTCGTTCTTTTTGACATTAAAAGTTTAATATTATAATCAAAGCAAACCTAAAGCCAGATAAGCAAAAGAAAAGAACAAAATAACTTAAGACCCTCAACTGCAGGGAGGTTAAGAAATCAGGATCATCTTAGTCTCATAACCCAAGATAGATCCCCAGAAGATGGGCTGACCCAAGATGAAAATGATTTTTGTGAACCGACCCTACCCTCTAATACTAAACCCCGCCAATACAAATATTAGTAGTTTAGATATTAAATTGTTTTTAACAAAATTATTTTCATGATATTCAATTTCAGTTCAATTTAGTTGCTTCCTTAATTGCTGCCTTATTAAATTCCATCGCAAGTATGCATTTGCTTTCAAGATCCGAGTTTAAATTGCTACCTTCTGTAATGATCCAGTTATCATAGTACTTTTAGCAATGATCGTAGAACTTCAAACTTTTTGAATAAACAAATGACCATGATACATTTTAACCTTGAGACAAAGTATGTGACCACTATTAATAATTTTCGGTTCCTGAATGGGCTTTTACAGTAAATGAGCTGGATGGTCCTCCTGTTATTCCATTGTAAGTTTTTTAAGCTCTGAACATCCTCACAAAGACAGTGTATGTACCTTATTATGCTTAATCATTGTAAAAAACATGCTCCATTGGTGCAGTAGCATGGCAAGGTCCTACATGATTCATGTCGCAATCTGATGTCCCACCGCAAGTTGAACACTTACCACCTAATCCAATCTAGGAACCACAAGGGCAAGTAATGAACATATCTAAGTCATTAGGATCTGACCATGCTAGAGTGAAATTAAGCTTACCCATTGTACATTTTTATTCTTCTATCATTTATCTAACTGATGCATCTATACTCTAGTTTGAAGTTGATGCAGCCGCTTCTTTGACGTTTGAATCTTTCCATACAGACTTTTAAGCTTAGGTGCTTGTGCAACACATTTCTAAAAGTGCGATTTAACCACCTACCATTTTATGAGAGCCTCTCAATCCCATTATTCTATGTCTATTAGTTTTATGTTTTGAATGGCCATTTCCACCATCCTCTGTGCACTTAGCTCCACAATATGGGCAAACTTATCTACATCCTAAAGCAAATTCCTTTTTATCTGACATTATTGAATTTATGTCCGCTTGGGCTACACAAGGAATTTTTAATGTTTATTCTATCCACTTATTTAAATTGCCAGTGAGATTTTCAAGCTTTTTGGAAACTTATTGAACAAAGATAGAGGGATTTCTTATTTTTCCATCACTGACAATGTTCGCATTCTATCCAAAAATATCTTTTTGTTCAAAGCATTTAGCATAAATTTTGCTAAAATCTTCAGCATCTTAAACTGATATTTTATCATTTTCAATTTCAACATATCCATTTATGAGTATAACAATATCCTTTATTTAACTGGGTTAGCAGAGAAACTTAATCAGCAATTAATGTATCAGTTTTTATACAACTTCATGATCTTTTTCTTTAATTTTATCTACGATTGTAGATAGCTAGAGATTCTTAAAGGCTGTTAATGTATTTTCTATAATACTTTTCAATTTCTTGAAGTTCTCATTGATTTCATTCTTCCTTTCTAAGAAATTTTTTTTTTATTGCTCATCTTGCCTATTTTTAAATTCTTTATCGAAAATTCGATCAAGATATACAGAAACATTTGTCGCCCAATCGACGAAATCTTTCTTCTAATACTTGTATTCTGAATCTAAAATTTTATCCCCAATATCCATTAACTCAGCTGGCTATATAGTAGTATTTGCTTTGAGAAATTCTATATATTTCTTTGCTGATAGATTTTTACAGTTCTCAATTAATGTATCATACATTAACTTCGCTATTAAATCAGCACTTTCTTAATCACCCAAAAAGGATTTCAATTTTGCTTTAAATAGTTCATTCATTTTATCCATTTCTTCTTTAAACTTTTACTTCTAAATCTTTATTTATTCAGCTTAAGTTTTTTTGTAATATTGAAGGAGTCCATAAAAGAGTACTTTAGTAACAAGTTATTCAATATATCCTTTCTTGAAATGTATTTTGTGATCTTTAAAATAATACTCTTCAGATTTCTATAACAATTCTTCTATGTTCTTTAGTATAGTTTGCATCATAGAAATATTTATTCCAGATGAATTTTAAATCTTTGTTAATGATCCATGAAGACCTTCTCTAATTTCTAAAAATGATAATAAGCCTCTTTTTTAAAGTATATTTGCAACTCTTTACTCAATTTAATGCTATATGCTCATGTATTCTTGATGAGAATTTGCTTATTCAATATATCCAGAGTTTTTATTTTATTAATGTTTATTTCTCTTTTATTGAGGAATTTCTTAACTATAAGCATTTTATTTTGGAGGCTTAGCAGTTTACTTTTGTTCTTCATGAGAACTTGAATTTCCAATTACTTTTTTCTGAAAAATAAAATTCATTATTTTGTCCCAAGTATTTTGATCACCTTCTCCTATTCTTGGTTATACATTTTAAATATTTTCTTATATATCATTTCTTCCATTTGATTATTAAGAATACACCTAATTATAATATGTGGTAGAGTCATATCCGGTCACTTCAATCAGGTAAGGAAGGATTTCATCAAAATTTTCAGTAGGATCATATTTTTCAGAAGGATCCTCTGGTTTAATAATAACCCACTCAATTGGATAAATTTGACCTTAATTAATTTCCCTGTTAGCCTTTTCCAAATGATTCTAGCTTAAGAATGTTTTTCCTGTTAGACCCTCTTAACTTATTACTTATTGCATAAATTTATATGCATCCATGCATAAATCATAGTCATTTTTCATCTTATCATTGATTCCATCATGAAGCGAATTTTAGAGCTATTTCATTTATTCTCCGAAATTCTTTTCAAGCTGAGTACATAAATTTTTCTTTTCATTTTCATCGGCTTTTTCTAATCTTGAGGCATTATTTTGAAGTTAAGAAGTCATATATTCATTCAATTGCTTCTTTTTTAAATCTACTTAATTCATAATACCTGAAAAGGCTTTCCTTCTTTCAAGTTCATCATTTGCTCTATTAATTATTAATCTAACACTTATTGTCAGCATTTCCAGATACTCTTAAATCAAAGCTTTATCAATTTTACTTCCAGAGGTTCGTTCCTCATAAGCAGTCTTGACTCTTTAAGTAAATTCGGAACTGATATTATTTAATTTATCGCTTAATTTTTCAATATCTAGCTCCTGATATTCAAGCTCCTCTTCTATCCTCTAAGACAAATTTTTTTAATCTTAATTTATCTTCTGTTCCTCCTCCTACCTATCTCTTTCAATAAGCTACTATCTAATTTCATTAACTTTTCCTTATAGTTCCTACCTATCATTCATCTCTGATATAGATTTTAGGCTCAAGAGTTAATTATAACTGCCCAAAGCAGTCCATATATTTTTTGCCTTTTTCACAACTTCTTTAAGGTTTTAATGCCTATCAAGTTTTGGATCTTCTGCTTCATTAAAGATTTTTTAGAGTAGCCATGTTGATTTATGTCTAAAAGAGTCATTCACAACACAAAATGAGTATAGTTTCTTTCCTTCATTAGTTTAATCATCTTTATTATAAGCTGAATACATGAGACAAAAATTTTAGTCTCCTCTATAGTCAACAATATCATGAAGATTAACCTTTACAGTTTCAGCTACCTTTTTTAATTCGTCTTCAATTTTGTCAACAATCTCTCTCATTTTTGAGATGTCATCATCTATACAGTTTCGAAGAACAAATATTAGTATTGGTCTTTTTCCAAGAAAGACTTTTAATTAGTTTCCAGCTAAAAGCGACATTGCTAAAATCTCTTTCATTGCTTGGTTAAAATCTCCCATAACATTTATTAGCAAGACTTATGAAAGCGCCATTCCTAAAGTAGTTAGTTTTTTATCGTATGCTGGATCATTTTTCTCTATTGACAATAAACCTTCAGAGTCTAAAATTAATACTCTTCTTGCCTTTTCGTAATCAGTGTCAAATAAGGATGCATACATACCTTTAGTGCACCTTCCTGCACTTACTAAAAAACTTGTGTTGAATAAAAAGTTTAAAAGTGTAGATTTGCCGGTACTCTATGGTCCAATTATAGATATTACAAAGGGACTTGTTTCATCACCATCCTCAACCCTCTTTAATATTTCACTTACAGTGTCTTCATGGAATCTATTATTCTCGCCATCAATGAATTCAAATTCACAACCATTTTTGACAAACTACACGAAAGAATCTAGGTATTCTTCTTTGTTAAAGGTGTTGCCAATTTCTAAATTTAGCTATTATAGTATCTCATAGATATAATCAAGCTCTCTAAAGAAATGCTCTTTTGAAATTCTAATTTTGTCAATATCATTTGAAATTTTTCTTATCTAACCCTTCAAGACATCTATTTCTGATTCTATTTCTTTAATCTCCTCAGCAGAGAGTACATCATTCTTGAAGGTCTCAGTTTTAGATTAATCATTTTAAATTTCATTAGTTGCAACGGCATGCTTAATTAGCTATTAATCGTATATTTATTTTTTCTCAGATTTAATTTTTCTCTCCTTATATTTAGGTGCAAGAATAGGATCCTACCAACAACCTAATTAGCGCTCAAAAATTCCCATATTTTTTAGACTTTTTTATCTTATTATTTCATCAAATAAGTATATTGATTAGTGAGGCACCAGTGATTTGAGTTATTAATCCAGCTATTGTTTCCTTTCAGTACATTCCTTTATTATCTTAATTTTCTTTTTTTAATCTTCTTCTTTATGGGCGTTTCCAGATTTAATATCACATTACATTATCTAATCTCTCAGCAAAATTGCTTTAAAGATTTCATTATGTAAGTTATAATTGTTCTCCTTAGTAGGCTAAACTTTTGCTAAAATTTTACTAACTTTATCTTCAAATATTTTATCCTATTCGTCAACAAGGTTAATTTAAAAACTTTTCTTTTTTGAGATAGCCTTTTTAGCACAAGTTTCAAAATCATAATAGCTAAGCTACATATTGTAATTATTCTTACTCCATGCAAGCAAGCTTACTCTAAGCTTATTAAGTTCTGACTCAAAGACATTAGTTTTTTCTATCTTCCTAATAAATTTCAGTTAAGGATCCTTTTCGAAATGAAATTCTTCCATAGCCATATCGAAAGCCATCAGAATCTCATTGCAGTCTCTAAGAAGGAAAAAGATTTAGTCAGACTTCCAACCTCTTTATATTAGTGTCTTAATATTTGAAGAAAAATCATCTTCGCTAACTGAATGAAGCAGGATTTTTGAGCCTTATTTAGGGAATATTTCAAGAATTTCCATTATTTCATCAACTTCTTCAGAGAATTGTGAATCGTGTGATGAGAAATTCATATTAAAGTCAAATGTATGGAATCCAAGTTCAAATTAATCAGTGGAGCATATTACATTAACACCATAGTGAAGAGGATACATTGATCTATCAAGATCTTCAGCGAATTAAAATATAGGAGGGAATAATTGATTCAGAAGCTTTGATTTTCCACATTTTGCTGGACCAAGTGATATCAAATTCGGATATCCATTCTCAAAGATTTCCTAGTATGATGAGAGTGGTATAATGATAGTCTATTTATCATCTATGCTCTTAAATGCAAAGGGCAATGGTTTGCCTGGTATTCTGCTATAGAGAGAAAATACTCTTGTGCTTTTCTCTACAAGTCTAGTGGCCATAAATACAATTAGTTTATAATCGTCAAAGCTATGTAAAGGATGATCATGATTTTGGACAAATAAATCATGAGTGAACAAGGTTTTAAAATCCTGACCTGATGCAAGCCTCTTGTCTATTTCAATGGAGCAGAAATTGTAGAAAGACTCCTTAATTTCTGGTGTTAAAGTTTCAGAAAACTATTAAAAATTTTTAACAGAGATCTTCTTCCTTTAAAGTACTCGTGACACAATTTAGTCACTATCAAGCAAAGCGTTGAATGCCATCTTAAGCTACCCTGTGGGATCTTAATCAGAGGTATTATTGTCATTGCATATGATAGGAAATTATTATCTCATATACTAGACTAATTCAGATTTCAGGTTCTTTGAAACATAGTTCATATATTCTTTCTTGATTCTTTCTAGAGTCTATTTCTAAAAGTAATTGAATAATTTTTAATCTTATTCAGATAACTCCTCAAATTATAACTCTTTTGGCTTAGAGATTTTGGAGGGAATGTTATTTGAAGTAGTTTCTTCCTCAATTTTATTATCTTTTGGACTCTGTTAGGCTATATAATCACTCTCTTATTAAGGTTAAGCGTAACAGATATCATTAGTCTCTTGCTTCATGTCAAACAACTCCTTATGTTTTTTGTCAAAAATGTTATTTTCCTATAAGGCTTAATTTTGACCAATCTTCTATTCTTCAAACCTGCCTTAAAGAAGACTTTATTCATCCAGAGTATCCTGAATTTGTTCTGTTTTGGTTTTAGGTTAATAGATAAACAAAAGAGGAATATTTAAGCCTTCTTCTAAGAATAAAGTATATTCATCTTAGGCTTCTATATCAATTTTATCACCATCAATTTCATATGAGACTTATATACCAACTTTGCTAGGAAGCTATAATTTATTTGAAAATTCATCAAGAAGCTTTGAAAATTCTTAGATCTTTGGAAATTCTATGAGTTTATCATTAAATAAAACTTCAATACAAGGTTCTTTAACAAGATTTTTTATTTGTATGACCGTCAATTTTGTGCACGTGCCTTCAAAAAAATCCCCTAAGTCAGCCTCATTTTCGATGTCAAATTTGTCATTATCGCATTCATATTAGAATTTAAAAGGTTCTTTTATATCTTAAAATCTTTCTAATGTCTTCTACTTTAGTTGATCATAGCTTTTAGAAATTGGAAATCTTTTGTTAGATTTCCCGTCACCAAGAGTTATAGTTTTTGTTTGCATTATTTAATATTAAATTTAAATACGTGTCCTATTTATTTTCTAACTATTATTAATCGAATCGCTCAAACTAAATTAATCTAATTGCTCTAACTAATTGAATCGCTCAAACTAATTTATTAAATTGAATCGCTCGAACTTATATTAACCGAATCGCTCAAACTAAATTAACCCAATCGCTCAAACTAAATTAACCCAATCGCTCAAACAAACGTAGTATTTAATCGCTCAAATAAATATTTATATAATTTACACACGTGTCAAAAACAAACAAATATTCCAACCCAAAGCGAATATGGTTAAAACAGACCAAAAAATCGATTACCGACAAGTTTCTGATAAATTCAAAGTAAAACAAACAAGAAAAAGGAATTTCGCTTTAACATCCAACAATTTTGTATACTAAGGTTATTTCAGAGGCGGAACAAATCCACACGTTCAGTGGCGTTGCTAACATAATAAAAAAGGTTGCACAGCGTCATTCCGCACTAACTCGAGGTGCCAAGTATACTATAGATTTAAAAGATCTCACAAATGCACAAACTTTGATGATCCTGATCCAATGGCCCTATTCAAAAGATAAAATAAGACACAACAAAGAGCTGAGAATAATTTTAACCATTTAATTAAACTAAAACCATGAATAACCAAATTTTACGACAGCTTCTTGAATTCCGATGAAGCAAACTTTGTCTGCTATAAAACTTTCTTATCTAATAATATCATCATGAATTTCACATAATCAACAACGCTTTGACTTTCTTCTTTTTTTAGTTTCTTCCTGCTTATATTTAATATTCAAAAGTAAAGGTTGGTGGTTAAAAGTAAACTGAAGACAAACAAATAAAATCCCTGACTAAGACCCTTTCCAAGAAGTTCTGAGTGAAGAAAACACTGAAAGTAAAATCAACCGTCGATTTAAGAGATCTTTGAGACGACAAAAATTTCACTTCCACTTTACACTGACCAACCCTATACTCTACCTTGAAAAGAAGAGCTTAATATTGAATGCATTTAATACCTTGGAAGAAATTGCTGGGTATGGTAGTAATTGGGTGCGCTCGCTGACGAAATTGGAACCTTGTTGAGCGAGCAAAGTTGCTATAGCTAGAAAAGCTTTGGTTTATGGGTACAACACTTCTTGTTTCAAAATGGTTTTAAGTTCGCTTTACCACCACAAGAGTCGTTTGTGGACTTATATATTGGCAATGATTTCAATTATGTCAAATGATTACAAGCAAAGTTCTGTTCTCCCGTTTGTTTAATTCAAAATTTATAGACGCTCAAATTAAAAGTTATAATCAATTAAATAAAATGAAAAGAATGAAAGCACGAAAATATTGAAAGGAACGAAGAGTTTAAATTAAGAGATGAGAATGACAAACAGACATCCAACTGAATTGAAAAGAGATTGATAATTGAAACAGTGAAATTAAGGAATGGAAAGCAAGACAGTTTGCATTTGACAATAAATATATTGTGTAAAGAGAAATAGAATAACAAGATATGGTGAAATTTGTTTGAATTGAATTAAGCAATTATTAAAAGAGGCTGGTTTAACTCAGCAAGTTTTACTTATTTTGTTATTCTCTTTCTCACTCAAATGTAAAGCACTCTTCAGCTTTGGAACCTCCTTTGCCTTCCACTTCGTAAGTGAATTTGACAATTAAGTTTCTGTAGTTTTCTTGATCAACGTTCACCTTAATTGTTCCTTCAATGGTATCGCCCTCGGATACTTGGATAGGATTATCAATAAAGAACAACGATTGTTTCCAGTGTGTCTCTTGGCAGGTTGGCATCGTGTTAAGGAATACACCTTCATAAAGTTTGACATCAAAAGAGCCAACAAATGCGTTGAACAAACCTTATTTGCCTACAGTAATCCCAAAGTCATAAGAAAATCCCTGATCCAAGGGATTTTGCAGGTTGGCACCAGTAAAGTCCAAAGTATTTATCACTACTGATTCTTCTTAAATAAGGTTTTCAGGTTTACATAGTGCAATCTTAACAACTTTATGTTTACCTTGCAGATGTTTCTTTGTAATTTTGTTTCCTTTAGTGTCATATGCTGCAGGATGTAAATGCAAACCAGCTTACTAAGGTATCATGATTCCATCAGCCTTCAGATATTTCTTTGCGTAAATGTAAGAGCCTATCATATTTTCAAAAAGTAGGAAGTATCCCATCCATTCAGAAACGATAACATCTACTTGAGGTATTTCTTCAGTAGTAAAGGACTCAATTTATCCTTAAATATACTTAATTTTTGTAAAATCAACTTCCATTTTCCCTAATTGTTCAGTCATTATGTCTTTAATGTCAGCATTGTCAACTGCATAGACTTATTCTGCACCACTTTTGACAGCAAGTGCACTCAAAACTCCACTCCCACAACCTAAATCTAATACTTATTTACCTTTACAAGCCAACTCAATAGCTTTTTAGTACATCTCTACCCTGACCTTATCACTTAACATCTCTTTGTGAATAGAAGAGTCGCTGTAATTTTTGAAATAACCTTCATCAATAACTTCCCTTTGAGTTTTCTCTTTACTTACTTCAGCTTAAACCTTCAGTTTTTTGTTTCTTGTTGATTTTCTGGTCGTTTGCTTCACCAATTCAGTCTCTCTTGTATCTTTGAGTCGTTTCTAGAGCAAAGGTCCATTATTTCCCAAAGCTCCAAACATATCAACCTTGATTTCCAAGTTTATGATATCTTCATCAGACACATTCTTCTGCTAGAAATCAATGACTTTTTACAGCGTATATTGCCCATCAATATCAATGTCTCTCTGTAAGATTGTTTAAAGCTACGATTATACATCATTCTTAATTTTTTTGCAAACATGAGGCTCAATCAAAAGTTCATCACAAAATTTACACTCTTCATATTCCTTCGACACCCCAGTTCTTTTCTTATCAATTTTTACGCTTGCAGATTACTTTTTGCTTTGGGCAATGTTTTATTCCTGCTTCTCTAAGAGTTTATCTTCTTTGTCTTATTCCTTTTGTTCTCTCTTTTTCTTACTGTTCCCTTCTTTCGCTTTCTAATTTTGTTTCTGTTGTAATTTCACAAGCTTGCTATCCAATTATTGAGCATCAAAAGACTTGCCGCTATCATTGACACTGTTTGATTATTAATCAAGCATCTCTAAATCTTTGTTGTTTTGTACAACATGTCCAATTTAGATCGATTGGTTACTGTATAAAAGACTCCTAAAGCTCTTGTCCTCAGGTTTCTCTTAGACGAGCCCTTTTTTTGTGCGAGTGCCAACAACAAATTCTTCACTTTCTTCTTGTTCAGATTCAATTGATCCATTCACGAATTGTTCAGAGTCCATCCCTTCATTTTCAATTGCTTCTTCAGTTTCAACAAAGATCATCTCCTTTTTAATCTTCTGGGCATCTATTCTGAATTGTAACATTCTACCGAATTCATTCTTTTCAAGGACATCAAGTTATTATTGAACCCAATTCTCATCGTTATTTGAAGGTGCATCGTTATGTTTAATAATAACTGAATATTATCCTTGCATCCCTATTCTGCCAATTCTCCCAAGATATTGCTGATAGTGAAGGAAAAGCACTGGTAATTCTGCTATTATTAAGTTTACTCCACCACATTTCTCAACAGAGTCATTGGTCCAGAAGTCTAATCCTCGTGCTTGTTATGAACTGACTATTACAATTTTATACATCTCTTAATGCTTGTCTAAAAAATGCTTCAGAGTGCTATCCACTGATTCTGGTGTTGCATTGACTATATCTTCAACACTTGCGCCTGTTTTTGTTTGGAGAGACTTAGCCAACTTCTTATGTTGTTCTGGTGCGACAATGATAGTGGGACAGCATAATTTCAATTGTTCACATTGCTCTTTAATCCTTTTTAACTGGTCTTTTTGATTTGTGAAGGCTACTTTTTTGAGGCACTTTAGCTAAATTTTCTCAGATTTCATCAAGGAAAAATTAAGCAGTGGCGAGTCGCAATATTCTTTCAAAAAATTGATATGCTCTTTTAAGAAAAGAGACCCACTAAAGCAATACAATCGAGATATTTGATGAAATAATTTGACACATTGGTTGGCTAAATTTACGTCTTCAAAAAGCAAACTATCGAATTCATCAATTATAAAAGTTGCTGATGAGATTAAATCTTAATTGATGTCTTAGATCAACGAAAAGAAGGTCTCGCTTGTTGCGTACATAATTCCTCCGTATGAAAGCTACTCGTGTAAGTCTGCCTGGAGCAACTTTTTTGATAATTAAAGTACCTTTAAATCTGATACCTGAGCAAGTTGGCCAGAATCGAAGCAATCTCTCAGAGTAAGTTCAACTGAATTGTTCAATATGATGACAAGCTCTCTATTTTTAGCCCAATTAAAGGCTAATAACCTACACAAAGCAGTCTTGCCTTGTCCCGTATCTAACTAGAAAAAATTTAGTGCAGGGTGACAGCATGTATAGTTGTGTTATTGGAGGCAATATTTATATAACATATGTTGACTTGGGAGAAGATGGGTTAGTTTAATCGCTTCAACCAATGACTGATCATCCACACTTAACTAAGAACACATATATGGCTGATCAAATTCAATATCTTTGTTGTTTTTTTGGATTTCTACCAAGAAATTTTTCAAAGTGGAGTCAGACTTTTATTCGAGCATCCTTGGTGCATTCATTAAGGTATCAATAAAATGTTTTTCATGTTTAAGCAAGTTATCTATAAAGTTATCATCAAATCGTGGCAGCTTTCTTTCAGTAGCAAGACATAAAATTTGTTCGAATATCTCAGTAGGTTTTCTGAGTGTCCTGAAATAGCCTTCTTCTTTCAACAATGCATGTTGAGTCATAGCTTTAAGAAGGTCAAGGAAGCCCGTGTCATACAGAAGTTTGTTATGACTCATGGTCAACTTAGTAAAAAGTTCCATAAATCTCCATAAATCTTATTCATTGTCGTTGAAACTGTACCCGATGATATGGAGGAGCTCTGTTTAAAATATGAGATGAAAGTTTTTGAAGATTATCATTTACTTATCAGAGTGAGACATTATTTAATTCAGAAGAGGTTTGGTGAAACAAAATAGTGTAGGAGGAAAAGGAGTTCTATTTGAGTATCTAAATTTGGGATTTTGATTAAAAAAGCTCTCAATAGCTGTGTAGTACCGATCTTAGAAGTTTGTTACAGTTGCCAAATCGAATTCTGTGAGAGATAATGAATTTGATAAGACAAATCGTAAGAGGCCAAGAATTGCATCATTTTCCAAATTCCTGTTCAAATACCTCATGGCAGCTTCTACTAGAGGCCCAGAAACATCTAAATGGAAAATGTTTGCATTCTTACATAGTTATACGAATAGTTCGCAGTTCTACTCATTAATTTCTTAAGTACAGCCCTTCACAATGGCGCCCAACATGTTTTGCTGTGTTGGCTTGTTGCTTTTTACGTAAGCGATAAGACCCCAAATATCGTTCTTCAGCAGGTCTTTGACTTCAGATTCTAATTATTCAGACTCGGTTATATTACATAATCGAAGATTTATCTCGGTAACTTTCGAAAGTGTCATTTACATCGAATCACTTTGGGAGGGATCTGACTTCAAATTTTTAGAAAGTGGGTGGGCACGACTTGTTTTCATCAAATATTTTCTGGCCTCCTTCAATTTGATCTGCTCAGCTTCAGTTAATAGTAGTTTGTACTCTTCTATGATGAATTTTAGGTTGGAATCAGGGTTTTCCTTGATAAAAGCGGACATTTTTTTTTTCGCGGCAAGGAGATGGACGCCAGCTGCCATTTCTTAGGTCTTCTAAATTTTCAATCTTTCTCTATAAATTCTCTTTTTAAGTGTTTCAGCCTTAACTTCGACCTATTCTGCCTCAGACTAGGTAGATTTCGAGGTATTTAGCATTACTTTTGTCAAAAGATTTGTTGGAAGGGACATTTTTTTTGGCTTGAAAGTTCAAAACTTTTAAAATTTTATATTGTTAACGATTAAGAAAAAGGACAACTTTACCCTATTTTACCCTCTTATTTTTAAAAAGCAAAAAAATCGGTCCTATTTCAATTTTTTCTCTTCAATTATTAATCCTATTAACTTTAGACCTCGGAAATGTTAATCCCCGATATATTTTGTTTGTTATATGCTGTTTTAAAAAGGTTGAACTGTTTTGGTGGCTGAAAACAAAAGAGGAAAACAAAATTTTTTTAATTTGGACAAGTTTACCTGGGGTGGACAAGTTTACCCCCAAAAAGACACTTTTACCTTGGGGGAAACCTGTCCAAAACCATTCTTTTTCAGATTTTCTCTTAAACTACTTATTCAATCATCAGGATCTCGTACTATGTGATTCATCATTTAGTTTCACTTGTTTTAGCATACATTTTGAAAGAATTAAACATTTGGGTGGCCATAGGGGTTGAAGAACAAAAAGTAAATTCCTTAACCGAAGAAATTTCCGCCATTAACCTCTGCTTATTTTAGTATTTCAAGTTTTAGTCACAGCTTAAATTGGTTAACCTTAGTTTTCCTTGCGCAATCTCATTCATTCAGCATGTCTGGTATATAGAATAAAGCTTGCTGGAATCTGTCTTTGGGAACCTAGCTCTCCTGGTTTTAGGGAAGGAAGCCGACCCCGAACATTTTTTTGAATTTCCTTAACCGAAGAAAATTTTTGCGCGCCTAATATCTCCGTTGATCAAATGCATAATAATGAGGTCTTTACTTTTTTTGTTTGTCCCTATAATTGTTAGTTTACCTATAAGTTTTGGTCAATGAGCAATTAATTATAGCAAAGAAAATTAGAGGTAAAGTTTTGGGACATTTTTACCCTAGGTAAAATGTCCTTTTGGGTAAAAGTGTCCCCTGCTCTTAGTTTCCTAAATAATATTAATCTGTTTTTGCACATTGGCTGTTTTCAATGCTTTTTAGTTAGACTTGTATGTTTAGAACATTTATGCAAAATTTGGTTGCTGTGTTGTTAATGGTAGTTGAGAAAATTGGAGAAAGGACATTTTTACCCTCCTCCTAAAATTCCGGGCGGGGTAAAGTTGTCCTTTTACTATTAATTATAATAATTAATATTCTCTATTAATTTAACTTGATAAATATGGGGTTTTGGGGTTTTGGGG